>Ga0116195_1001707_pt1 | contig 12566 bp, 8 predicted proteins | sample AD_SCU002_MetaG_FD_89881 | JGI IMG/M metagenome (GOLD analysis project Ga0116195, IMG submission 89881) | Active sludge microbial communities of municipal wastewater-treating anaerobic digesters from China - AD_SCU002_MetaG | ecosystem: Engineered > Bioreactor > Anaerobic > Digestate | place...
AAATAAATTAAAAAAAAAGATTGTACAAACATATTTGAAAAAATTATAGGAAATACTTCATTTTTCGAAAATTGGATAAAACAATTTCTATCATCAGTCACAAACAATAAGTAATTAACTATAAAATTTTTTCTAAATTTTTTTTTAGAAGTTAACATTTACATAATCAAAAATTGTTTACCTACATATAAAAAGGATCATTTAATTCAATGTGGAAAACTTTTATAATTACTTTTAGCTTTTAAAATCTTTTCTTTGGCTTTTAAAGCAAGTTCATATTCTGGATCTATTTCTAATGCTTTATTTAAAGATTCCAATGCTTCATTGTATCTTTCGAGTTTTTTGAGGGTAAGACCTTTTTCATACCATGTTTCAGTATCATATGGATCAATTTTTAAGACTTCATTAAAAAACTCCAAAGCACCATCATATTTTTCCAAGTTTTCCCAATATATGACCTTTATTAAATAAAACTGCACTGTTTTTGGGGTCTATTTTTAAAGCTTTATCATATGCATTTAAAGCACTATCATATTTTCCAAGTTTTTCTAATATGTCTCCTTTATTATTCAATGGGGTAACATCCCATGGATCTATTTCTAATGCTTTTTCATAAGATTCTAATGCTTTTTGATGTTCACCAATTCTGTTAAGGGTGTTTCCTCTGTTATTCCATGCATTTTTTTGTGGATCTATTTCTAAAGATTTGTCGTAACATTTTAATGCTTCTTGGTTCATTCCAAGCTTTGAATAAGTAACACCTTTATTGTACCATATTTCTCCATCTTCTGGGTTTAATTTTAAGGCCATATCATAGGCTTTTAATGCTTCTTGCGGTCTTCCAAACTTATTAAGATCCACCGCCTTATTATACCATGTATCAACATGTTTTGAATCAATTTTCAAAGCTTTATCATAAGCTTCCAAAGCATCCTCATATCTCCCAAAATCTCCTAAAACAAGCCCCTTATTACTCCACGCATAAACATTTTCCGGATCCAACTCCAACGCCTTATCATAACATTTTAACGCTTCATGATATCTTCCAAACCATTTAAAAGCCGTTCCTTTATCATTCCATAGTTCAGCATATGTTGGATCCAGTTCTAAAGCTTTATCAAAACAGTCTATTGCTTCATCATACCTCATAAGTTCTAACAACATTCCACCTTTAAGATGCCATGCTTCAATATATTCTACATAACTTCAAGAGCCTTATTAAAACAGTTCAAAGCCTCTTCATATCGTTCAATTCTCCCAAAAAATCCACCTTCAAGTAACCATAATTCCGCACTTCTTGGATGCAGCTCTATCATTCTATTATAACATCTAATTGCTTTTTCGTACAATTTAAGGTCTTATAAAAGACTACATTTCTGAATACGTGGATTAACAAGCCTTTCATCTATTTCTAAAATTTTATCAAAGATATCCAAAGCTTCTTGACATCTACTAAGTTCTCTTAAAACCTTACCTTTACCATACAATGCATCAGTGTACCTCTGATCTGTTTTTAGAATTTCATCATAACATTCCAAAGCTTCTTGATATTTACCTTGATTAAATAGTTCATATGACCTTTTAATAAGCGAATTCTTCTTAAAACCATCAAATAATCCTATTATAACACCTCATCAAATATATACGTCAACTAAATGACAACATCTTCCCCATTGAGATTTATTCATCCTGGACGCATCATACGTTATGATTTAGGTGGAAAGCCCTTAGGCCAGATCCTATAGATCAAATATGAAAGCCAATGTAGAACCCCTAGATTAAGTCCCCCAGTTCCAATAGTGATATCTATCATACCTTTTACAAAGTTACCTGTCTTAAACGCAGCACGTCCACTATTGATCTTTCAACAGATTTTTTTATAAAGGTTGTTGAAAATTCGGCTAAATCTTTATCTGGATCTCCACTTGATCCTCCCGTGGTTAGTTTTCCACTCTTTATCCAATTATCGATTTGTGTTTGGTAATTCCTATCCATCCACGTTTGGTTAATATATTTTGTGAGATTAGTCCTATTATTTTCCTGCTTGACCTGCTTGCTTTTAAAGTAATCGCCAAGTGTATTCCGGTATTCTAGTTCAATTAAGCTAACAGGACTAAGCACAAAACCTATACGAGGTATATAACCAATAGAGGATACATAACCCTCCAGATAAATAACCAGATCCACTAGGTATGGAAAGACTACCCTCAATTGGGCTTCTAAATACCTGTCGACCACTACCATAACCATTACGTCTATAATACTCATCTAAACCAGAACCAACAGGTTCAGCCATCAACACAGCCCCTAAAAGTGATACACCTAACCTAAACTAAAACCAAAAACAGTAGTAAAACTAACAGGATAAAAGAAAATTAACCATACCACCACTTATTTTCTTCAAAACCTTTTCTTTACCCTTTAAAGCAAGTTCATACTCCGGATCTATTTTTAAAGCTTTATCATAACACTCTAACGCTTCATTATACATGCCAATATCTTTTAAAACAAGAGCTTTGTTATGTAATATATGGGCATCGTTTGGATCGATTTCTAAAGCTTTATTACAACATTTCAAGGCCTCATCATATTTTCCAAGCTTTCTGAAAATACCGCCTTTGTTATTCAGCGCATTTACAGATTTAGGTTCTAATTCTAGTACATTATCATAAGATTCAAGTGCCTCCTGAAACATACCAAGCTCAAAAAAAGAATCCCCTTTATTAAACCAAGTAGCAGCATCATCAGGATCTAACTCCAAAGCCTTATCATAAGATTCAAGTGCCTCCTGAAATATGCCAAGTTTTGCCAAGACATTACCTTTATTAAACCAGGTAGCAGCATCATCAGGATCTAACTCCAAAGCCTTATCATAAGATTCAAGTGCCTCCTGAAATATGCCAAGTTTTGCCAAGACATTACCTTTATTAAACCAGGTAGCAACATCATCAGGATCTAACTCCAAAGCCTTATCATAAGATTCAAGTGCCTCCTGAAACATGCCAAGCTCAGAAAATGAATTCCCTTTATTATACCATGCGTTGACATAAGTTGGATCTAATTCTAAAGTTTTATCATATGCTTCTATTGCATTTTGAAATTTTTTAAGCTTGATTAAAATTACCCCTTTATCATACCATGCGTCTATGTTTTCAGGGTCGGTTTCTAAAATTTTATCATTACATTCAAGCGCTTCTAAGTATTTGCCCTGATTAAACAACTTACCTACTTTTTTATGCAACTTATTTGCTTTTTTATGAAATGAAACCTTCCTAAAATTACTGAACAATCCCATATTCTAATTCTCCTAATTTATTTATTCCAATGTCTCGTTAACTAAAACTTTAGAATGTAAGAATCAAGTAGGTAATGCTTGATCAACGAGATATGAAGCCAGTAAAGAACCCCATATATCAAATCCAAAAGTTCCCAGTGTAATATCCTTCATTCCTTCCATATAATTACCAGCCCTTAACTCAATAACACCATCCTTAATTTTCCCTTTAGACCACTTATAAAGATTATTAAAAAATTCAGCTATTTTTTTATCATCTCCATCACCCCTACCAGCGCTAATATCTCTGTAAGCTTTATTTATAAATTCTTCAGCCTCTTCCATTTTATTAGTTTTTCGATTTAAATCCCAGTCTTCTTGGTTTTGTGATATTATTCCTATTATTTTTCCTGCTTGACTGGCTTGCTTTTTTAAATAATCATCAAGTGTATTTTGGTATTCCATGTCAATTAAGCTAACAGGACTAGATATATAACCAGTAGAGGATACATAACCTCTTCCAGGTATGTATCTGTAACCTGAAGGTGGTGTTCTGTATTTTGTACGTCCTGGTAAATATATTGGGCCCAGTCTAGCAATTTGTAAAAGATTGCTCCAGCTATTATTGGCGGTGGACTTGGGCCAGTTTTGAAGCGCATATATTGCTCCAATACCAACCGCAGCAATAGCTACAGCACCTGCTATAACATATGGCGATACAACGATTGCAGGTATTGCAAGAAAAATAAATGTGCCTTTCTTTTCCTGCATCTCCGGGTTAGTTAATATAGTACCATTAGCTGTAATGTTGGTTGAATTTTTAGTTACAATCAAAGTATATCCACTGAACATTGCTGTGAAATCATCAAGTGTCATGTTAATGTTCCCAAACGCAGAATCTGCAAGACAAACAGTTGTACTATTTATACTTTTTATTACGCTAAAATGGTAAAGCCCATTCACCTCTAAAAGCACGATGAAACCAGGTCTAAGCTCAGTTACAGGTAATATCATACCCACAGCATTTAAATCTTCATCAAGTCTCAATGCCGCGTCAAATAATCCATACATCGTTGTTCCTTCTTCATCTGTACCTGCCAAATCAGCAAGATCCTCCTGTGTGGTAGTGATACCTAACATCTTCAAAACTGTGGCCAGACTAGCAGGCCCACAATTCCAGATATTACTTTGTATAACAACACCAGTAGTATCCAACTCTGAAATATCCACAATCCTATTATCTATGATAGTATTGCCAGAAATAGTGTTGGTTGAATTATAATAGTTAATCCCACCAGCATTACCCGTTATAGTATTACCATAAATTGTAGTGGATTTACAATTAGATAACGACACCCCACAATAACTATCCGTTATAATGTTTTCATATATGGTTACACTGTCTGAGTCAGACAGGGTAATTCCATACCAGTTACCTGTTATGTTGTTTTCTGATATTCCAATACTTGTCGAGTTATAGAAGTATATTCCATACCAATTATCGAGTATACTATTTTCTGATATAACATTGTTGTTAGAGTTGAAGATGTTAATCCCATACCAATTACCTATTACCATATTCCCTGATATTACATTGTAATTTGAGTTAACAAGGCTGATTCCGTAATAATTAGCTGATATTGTGTTTCCAATAATATTAACATGATCAGCGTAACTAAATATTCCATAGGCATCCGCAGCTCCTATTATGCTAATGTTCTGGATAGTTGAACCGCTTTCAACTATGGTGAAAACACCAATACTTGAATCCGCTGCTTGAACAGTTACATTTGCTTCGGAAACTGACTTTATGGTGAGTTTTTTATAAACTACAACGTTTTCTGTGTATGTACCATCTGCAAGTGTTATTGTATCCCCATCCAAAGTGTTATTACTATCTATAGCAGACTGTATAGAACTGAAATACTCACCCGTCCTAGTGTTAAGCACTCCAAGTGTGTTCACACTTTTTATACTAATCGGTACCGTTATAGATTGATTGTCCAAGGTCACTGTAACATTAGCATTACCTGCAGCCGTACTATTAAGTGTAGCCGCCGACTTACCACTTCTAGTGGATACTGAGGTATTAATAGTTCCAAATGTAGTGGTGAAGTTTACAGGTATTCCGTCTGGAAGATTAACTGGAACGTTACTACTTCCACTAGATGTATCCTCCCCATGGTTGTTACGGGTTAAATCCGCTGTTACCCTATATTTATAAGTAGCACCCGTACAGTCTGCACGATCAGCAGAGCTAGTCACACTGAGCACAAGCCATTTGTCACAGCTTACTGTACCCCCATCTATATATATGTCACTTGGACTGTTTGATGAGATTATTGGGTTACTTGAGCCCCACCAATTATTATTTGCATCTACCGTCCCATTACCCGTATTATAAAGTCCATATCTAGTATTCCCAGTTATCCTGTTGAAATTGATTTGGGTCGAAGAGCTATTAAGATAGATGCCATCCGCACAATTATGAGATATTATATTGTTTGATATTACGTTGCTATTGGAGTTGTTGATGTTCATTCCATTTTGTCTGTTCCCAGTCAAAGTGTTACCTATAATTCTATTACTATCAGAACCTGTATCAATTAAAATACCATTCATCGTGTTGTTTAATATCTCACTATCGACAATCTGGTTATCGGTTGAGTTGAAAATATATATTCCATTCTTATTACCATATATATTATTTCCCAAAATCGTGTTATAATAGGAGTTGTTGATGAATATTCCCGCGTTGTTTGTAGATCCCTTTATAATAAGGTCCCAGATGATCGAACCACTACCATAAGCAGTTATCGTGAAAACAGGAAGGTTAAGGTTTGCTGCCTGGATAGTCACTTCTACTGTAGGAATAGGCATTATGGTAAGCTTTTTATTAAGTATAACGTTTTCTGAAACTGTTACCTTTCCTATGCCTATAAATTCACCACCTTTTGTATCTGCATCATCTATAGCAGCCTGTAAATTGTTAAACACCTTTCCACTCTGGAAATTATATATCAAACCGGGATTTGAAACCGCAACCCACGGAGTTACCGTAACATAAACAGGTAAAGTTTCATTATTCGTCTTATAGGAATTTAAAATATGAGCATACATATAAACCAGTGACTTGAAGCCCATATGAGTCCCCAAACTAGTTTGATATGCGTAGCTTGGAGCTGTTCCATTGGAATTAATGTAATTTTTAGCATATTGAGCTATGTATATATACTCGTCAAGAGTGATATCCCCACACGCTATGTCTTCTGTAGAATTCACTGGATTTCCAACACTTTTAAGGACAATCGATGTGTTTAAATCACCCTCTATATTTAATAATGTTGTTGTTACAAGTCTTAAGAATTGGGGCATGCTCACCTGTCTTCCTGAAATAGTTATGTTACTCGGAAGCGCGCGATTCGATTCTATGTAGGACTTTAGGGTTCCTGCTGCACTATTTATTTGATCCATACTTAAAAAGACGGTGTTTGAATTGGAAACAACTGACCAAGGGTTTACCGTAATATAATCAGGAAGTGTTTCGTTAGTATTCTTATAAGAATTCAGAATTTGTGCATACATATAAACAAGAGATTCGTAACGGATTGTGCTTCCTGTACTGTTCTGGGTGATGTAATTAGGAGCTCGTCCATTGGAACTCATGAATGAATTAACACGTTTTGCAAAGTCCAGATACTCTGTGTAGTTACTATCTCTACTCATAACACTTTCTGAAGGACCAGTAGCTGTATCATAGTTTCTAGGAACAAATGATGAGCAAAGACTTCCCTCAATACTTAACAGTGCCTCGGTTGAAAGTTGTAAAAATTGTGGCATGGTCACTTGCTTTCCAGCAATGTTTACACTGCTTGGAAGATTGTGATTAGTTTCTACATATGATTTTACGGTTCCTGCCGCGCTATTTATTTGATCTACAGTGAAAAATACGGTATTTGTGTTTGAAACACTTGACCAACTAGTCACTGCGACAGTTTCAGGTAAATAATCAGTTGAATTGTAGTAATCTAAGAGTTGGGAATACATGTAAACTAGGGATTCAAAGCGCATTTTTCCAAAACTGGTCGTAGCGTAATTGGGTGCTCTTCCAAAGATATCTTTATCCATAAAGGTCCGAACATTGCTTGCAATCTTTACATACTCCAGCTCGCCCATATTTTTATTTGTAATATTTTCTTCAGGGTCTGGAGCTTCACCACAGCTTTGTAAAACTATCGAAGCATAAAAGCTACCTTCAATATTTAACAGGTTTGTAACTGCAAGTTTCAAGTATGACGGCATGCTTACCTGTTTACCCGATATTGTGACATAGCTGGGGAGTCGGTGATTTGTTTCTACAAAAGATTTCACTCTACTGGCTGCATCATTCACCTGATATTCACTGTAAAATACTGTGTTTGTATTTTTAACAACAGCCCAAGGATCTGCTATAATAAAATAAGGCAAAACTCCGTTACTATTGTAAGAATTCAGGATTTCTGAGTATATGTAAATCAGTGATTCGTAACGTATGTTTCCCAAGCTGCTAGATGCATAGTTGGGTGCTCGTCCATTGGAGTTCATGAATGTATTGACACGTTTTGCAATATTTTTATACTCCGTGGAGTTAATAATCCCTATGGTCATAGTTTCTGACGGAGAAGGTGCAACTGCATAACTTCCAATAGTAAAAGAGGTCTTAAGTGTCCCTGCAATATTTAAAATGGCTTCACCAGATAATTTTAAAAACTGCCGCATATTCACCTGCGTCCCAGAGATAGTAACACTGCTTGGAAGTTTATGATTAGTCTCTACATACGATTTCATAGTTTTAGCTGCAGTATTAATGCTATTCAGTGTGAATGCATTGGTAGTATTGAAGTTAATTGTCCAAAAAGCAAGATTATTATCAGCTAAATCCTTAACACTCCCAGTATGTAAACCAAGACTGTATCTACCTTCTAATAATTGTTTGGTGGGTGTTATGGTTAAAACGTTGTTAGTGATTAATGTGGTAAATGGGACCGCTGTTCCGGATTTTTTAAGTTCTATCCATAGACTTCCGGCTTGCACTGGCTCACTGAATGTAACTTTAATCACTTTAGTTGAAGGTACGTTCACAGCACCATTGGATGGGTCTACAGATTTAACTGTTGGTGCTTTTGTATCTAAAGTGTAAGTTTCACTGTAAATTGGACTCCAGTTACCCTCAGAATCAACAGCTGAAAATTTAATTGTTTTTGTGCTGTTAATCGCTATTGGAACCGTGTATTCAATTCGAGTACTGATTGTCTGGGGATTTGAACCATCTAATGTGTAATAAATTGTCGCGACACTGAGAGGATTTGTATTGGTCAATGTAACCGTTTTTGGTGTGTTAAATGCACCTCCCTTCGGAATAGCAGCTACAGTAGGGCTTGAATTTGGTGTATTACCTAAAACATCCAATGCATCGATAATGGCGTTTGCATCCAGACTTTTTTTACTTTCAGGATCATAAAAGTAGGTTTCATATATTATAGTAGGTATTCCTTGATTTGCAATTGGTATTGTAACATATTGTGGGCTTGTTGGATTTGGAGGGTAATATACCACTAAAAATGGTATCTCGCCGAGTATTTCATTACAGTAATTTGCAGTTATAGTGTTGTTACTAATTGGATATAAAAACCGCCAATAATCGTATCCACTGCTTGCACCATGGTTTTCATGATTATCCAAAACTAAAATGGGGTTTTCGCTTGCAACATCAGGAACTATATACTGTTGAGCTAATAACTGCCCGTTCATCCTCCCTATACTGTAATTATCAGCATTTTGGGTTACATGAACATAATAAAGGACATATCGTTTAGTGAGACTTACTGCATTTGCCAGAACATCAGCGATTGCAGTGTGTATTCCGTTTTCCTGTGGATGTACACCGATTATAAGGGCTATGGTCTGGCTAGAATTTTGATTTCCATAAATTTCCTTCTCTACGTAACCATAAGTAGTGTTACCTATTATATTTGGATTTGGAACCGCTGCCCATGGATTCACAGTGACGTAGTCCGGTAAAATACCAGTTATATTGTAAGAGTTCAGGATTTGAGTATACATGTATATTAATGATTCGTAACGGATAGTGTTTCCAGTGCTGTTTTGAGTGGCGTAATTTGGTGCACGTCCATTGGTATCTATATATGATTTCACACGATTTGCAATGTCTAAATACTCTGTTTTATTGATATCTCTGATTGTAATATTTTCTGAAGGGGATTGTGGAACATTATAACTTCCAATTGCAATATCTGCATTTGAATTATTGTTAATATTTAATACTGTTTCTGTGAGCAATTTTAAGTATTGTGGCATATTCACTTGGGCTCCAGAGACGGTGACATTGCCAGGAAGTGCGTGATTAGCATCTATATGTGATTTAACTGTGCCTGCCGTATCAGTTACACTATCTATGGTAAATAAGCTAGTAGTATTGAAGTTGATTTCCCAAAGTGCTAGAGGATTACCAATTAAGTCAGTAATACTGCCAGTGTGTAGAGTAAGGGTATATTTATCGGCTGTTAGGAATGTGCTGGGAATTATTGTTAAAACTGTGTCATTGATGGATGTAACTATGGGTATTTCTGCCTCTAAACTGTTTTTAAGTTCTATCCATAGACTTCCTGCCTGCACTGGTTTACTGAATGTTACTGTAATGATTTTATCTTCAATTACATTAGTCTCACCACCTACTGGATCTGATTCTGTAACAGTCGGTGCTATCGTGTCTATGGTGTAAATTGCTGTTTGTGTTACTCCTTGATTGCCCGCTGCATCACGACCATAATACTTCAAAGTCGTAACTCCCTGGTTTAGGGTTAGTGTGACAGTTTTAGCTTTATTGTTCCATGTGCCATCGTTTATACTATAATAGACTTTTGGATTAACATCAACATGATCAGTAGCTGTTAAAGTCACATTTTTTATTGTATTGTATGAACCAGACGCCAGATTACTGGACATCGTGGGAGCAACTGTATCTATCACCACCCCCGTCGAATCCACACCAACAACATTACTTATGGACACAGAATCAGGCAGACGGGCATTAACACGATGAAAGTTCACTATCCTTGCATAAGCATAAACCAACGGTTCATAACGAATATTACCCAAACTACTAGATGCATAGTTGGGTGCTCGGCCATTAGAATCAATATAATTATAAACGTTATTTGCAACCATAACATACTCAGATTTATATAACGTACCTGTCGCAGACCCCGAAGGACCAGTAGGAACATTAACACTACTAATATTTACAGATGCAGTTGAACCTGAATTGAGTTGCACCGTTGTCTTAGTTAGTGTTTTTAAAAACGAAGGGGTACTACTATTTTTATCTGCCACCTCCACAAAACTGGGAATATTACCATTAGCCTCAGTATAATTCTTAACACCCTCCGAAGCCAAACCCACCTCAGTAATATTCAAACTCGCTGCCGAAACAACACCCATTAAAAAAGCTAATGTAATGAAAAAACTCATCAAAATTAAACTTCTCCGAATATAACTCATAATAAACCCCTCCAACGTATCTTAATTTGTATTAATCTCCATCATTACTACAGTTAACATCTAAGCCGTGTCACACTAACGGTACTCTAATAATTAAGTTACCTGTTACCGCATTTTTTTTCAGTATTGAAAAGAACAATATTTCTTTACAATGTCTGTTAGTTGTCACATAACCTTAAACCTTTAAGTGATATCATTGTGAAACTTAATATGATTATTATCATAGTAACCACGAACTATTATGGCCGGTTAACTTTTTCAGCCATGTACTGCCCTCAATTTTTAGGGTATACGAATATGTGAAACATGTCAAAAAAAGAATTAATGTAAAAAATTTTTAAATTTCTTAGTAAATTCTTATTTATAGTATATTACGAAACTTTTATAACTGATGTTTGATATATTATTTTGTATGTCTGGTAAAAGTAAGATTGTTGTGGAAGATCATTTGAGTATGGATGAGATATAATAAGTTTATTAAAGATTTGAAGATGGAATTAAAGTTGTATAAACGTTTGTTGTTTCTGAAATCGGTTAAACAAGGGAATACTATCTCTTATTCGGCCAAATTCGTTGGTATAAGTAGGGGAACAGGTTTCAGGTGGTTAAATGATTACAATGAACATGGTTTAGAAGGTTTGATTCCTAAATATGCTGGTGGAAGACCGTCTTTTTTAAATGAAAAGCAATTTAATGAGTTAAAATCTATTTTATCAGATCCAACTAAAAATTACAGTATTTCGGATGCTCACAAAATTATAAAAGAGAAATATAACGTTGACTATTCTTATAAGCAAGTTTGGGAGATTGTAAGAAAGAAATTAAACCTTAATTACAGTAAACCATTCCCTATTTATGAAAACAAGCCTGATAATCCTAAAGAAGCTTTAAAAAAAACTTATGAAATAGATCTAGAAAATGAATATTTAGCTTTTTTAGATTCTGTAGGCTTCCAAAATATTCCTAACTCTCTTAGAACAATACATCCACCATTAACTAAGAATAAAATCACTAAATATCCAATAAAAATTAAAATCAATGGAACTGGCTTACAAGGAGTAAATTGTAACTCTTATTTAGAGTTTTCCAAGTCAACAAAAGCTCATGAATTCTCAAAAATACTAATAAAAAATGAGAATAGCGAATATGGAAGATAAAAAAGGTCAAAAATTATTAATAAACGCGATAAATAACTTTAATCTATCCACTACTTATGCACAAGACATATTAAGAAAAAAAAAGAATGACAGAATATGATTTTAGAGAAAAAACCATTAATGATTTGTACAATGAGAAAATAAAAAAAATCAACCGTAGGTGCAATAAAGAAGAAATAAGCAATTACAGAAGAATTGATAAAATAAAAAGAGATAAAAATACTAGAAAACCTAGAAAATGGAGAAATTATCGGAATTTTAAAGAAAGAAAAGAAATTTAACATTGTTTTAGACAATTACAGAGTTCACAAAACCAAACTAGTAGAAAAAATAGCAGAAATCTTAAATATTAATTTAATATTTTTACCACCATATTCTCCTGATTTAAACCCTATTGAAGATATATGGAGAAATATAAAGGGTATAATCTCAAGAAACAATTATAAAGACGAAAATAAATTAAAAAAAAAGATTGTACAAACATATTTGAAAAAATTATAGGAAATACTTCATTTTTCGAAAATTGGATAAAACAATTTCTATCATCAGTCACAAACAATAAGTAATTAACTATA
>Ga0116195_1001708_pt1 | contig 12563 bp, 11 predicted proteins | sample AD_SCU002_MetaG_FD_89881 | JGI IMG/M metagenome (GOLD analysis project Ga0116195, IMG submission 89881) | Active sludge microbial communities of municipal wastewater-treating anaerobic digesters from China - AD_SCU002_MetaG | ecosystem: Engineered > Bioreactor > Anaerobic > Digestate | place...
GCAAAGAGGAGGTGGTTCGTGAAAACCACCGCCGCGGCCTCCACCGGTGCATCCGGTAAGGTGAACGGCCAGGGGTAGTAGAAGGCGAGGTTTGCGAGCAGGGCAAGGAACGCGGCGCCTATCACGACCCATGTCCACCGGATGCCGCGCCACCGGGCGTACTCCGGACGATAGGCATCGACGAGCACCGCCATCGCGACCGGCAGCATCGACCAGAGGAGGACGACGGCGATCCGGAACTGATCCCCAAAGAGCCCGAATAACCAGAGTGCAGGGAGCGAAAGGACCGGGAGCATCATGGTGTAGCCGAGGAGATTGTGGTGGGACTGCATGTAGGGTCCCGGCGTGCCGTTCACGAACGTCCCATACTTCCCTTCGTTCACGACGAACTGGTGCCCATCCCCAAGCTGGTGGAGCTGGTTGACCGTGATCCACTCATCGTTCAGGAAAAGCGCCGGATTTGAGAACGTTATAATGAAGAAGAGCGCAAAGAGGAAGATGAGCACCGGGATAAGGTTCCGGTTCAAGAAGCAGGGCAATATTCCCTGCTCTGACTGGCATCGTGTTTCTTCTGCCGTATCCTGTTGGGGCCTCGGTGTTGGCCCTCGCCGTCGTGAACTCATGGTAATCGCCCGGGGAATACGTTGTGAGGCATCGGTTAATCGATTAATACCGTTTAGGTCCATCGATTTTAATATCTTTGTAAAGTAATTCGGAACGGATTAAGAAATGGATATACCACAGGTCCTGCAAACAGCAGAGAGCTTACCCTTGAGGTGAAACCTGCAAATGGTGCGACGCTCGCCCTGACGAGGACAACTCCACCTCAGATCGATGAAATCAACGTGCTGTACTGACCAGCAGGTTGTTCCATGCCGATAAACCTGATCTCGGGATTGTCCGGTGCCATTGTCCGCGTTTAACGCCCAAAAAGCGCCCGTCACCCCGGGACTCGATGCGGCGCTGCACCGAAAGCTTCGCGACGAACCCCGGGTTCCCCGAAAACCGGACAACGCCGGAGAGGCCCGGCGCTCGGCGTGGTGGGCGCGATGGTTTTTGATGAGTCCACCGAGACGGCCATCCCCCGGCACGAGTCCCACTTCCAATCCCAGTACTTCGCTAAACTGGTTGAAACCATCCTTTGGAGGCCAATCCATCAACTCCCCTTCGCGTTCTTCGCGGCTTCGCGCGAGGTTGTGGATGGAATAGCAATGCAGCCTCTCGCGTTGAGCGCGAAGCCGCGAAGTCAGGTACCCGGGCGCTGCTGATCCCGCTCGAGGGTATTAGGTGAGGCGGCATTGCTCGATTGCAGATGCCGAAGTTAGAGAAGTACTGAGACATCAGAAGGCGCCTGCAATCTATATAGATCTTTCGTTTTTGTCAAATTCAAGAGCTCAGCGAGGAGCATAAAGATCCTCAAACTTAGCGAAGTACTGGGTCTGATATCACCCTGGATCGCGAGTGGATGCTAATTGCACTTGAAGCAGCTCAGATGGTGATGTGATAACGCGGGATAGACTCGCAAAGTTCTTGTGATTGAACTTCATAACGCTCCTGCATGGCGATACGCGCCGCTGCCAGGTATCTGACACTCCTCTTGATCATCGGGCTCCTCGTCGCTGCCGGATGCATTTCGGTACTGCAGGCCGGCAACGACCAGACTCCTGTGGATATCTATCCCCGCTCCCCGCTCAAGGTCGCAGCACCGATCCACTACCTGGGCACCACGATGAACGAATCCGAAACGGCGATGACCACGCTCATCCTCAACCTGACGATTGCCCCCGAAGCGGTAGCCTCCGGTACCCCAGCGCAGAACCAGAAAGTCAATATCACAGCGATGTACATCACCTATTCTGACACCTGCGATCTCTACTTCCTCAATCCAGGGGATTATTCCCTCTCCCGATGGGGAGGGGATGATGTGCTCGAACCGGGTGAAGTTGTAGAACTGACCCTGCCCCTCCAGCAGCCCATACCCGCGAACACCGATGTATATGCTGACCTCTGGATCCCCTATCATGGAACGCTGACCCTCTCGTTCCGCACACCTGAGGTGATAGAACTCTCCGGGCATCTGACCACGTTTATCGCTGAACCTTTTGTTCCGTAATGATAAGATGACGCCCTGTTCCGACGGGAATATTGATCAGACATCGGATCGCATCATTTTTTAACCATACAGGTGCGAATTGATCCGCATCCTCTTCCTCTCGCGTGTTCATCAATCCCCACGCTACTATGACCCAATAAAAACTGAAGAAGATCATCATGTAGGCGAAGACAGTGCTCAGACAAATTACAGAAGATTTGATGCGCTACCAGTTCTCTCGGTTAGAGATGGCAAGCCAGTGTATCAGATACCATCATTGGAATAATAGGACGTAAAGATTCTTCGTATAACCTTGAGGGTTCTGCGAGGCGTAGATCCACCTCTGTTTGGGAGCGATCATAAATATAAGTGAATTAAAATTTGTTTATGTAATAAGCGATAATCATTTATACTTATAGGATAAATGACACTTATGGAAGTTAGGTATTCTATCCCGGCATGGGTTCAAGAAGGATACGCATCACTCTGGAATCAATTCGGAACGAATGAATTTCGCCTCCAGGAAGCTGTGGCTTTCGTGACCGAAGAGCAGAAAGAGAGCACCGTGAAAGTGCCCATGTTGCTCTCACAGCTTCGCAAGGCCGGGTGGCTCACGGTTCGGCCAGATAAGGATGATGCCCGGAAGAAGATCTACCGGCTTGTAGGTAAAGATGATCTGCTCTCCACCGCATTTTCGGTTGAGAAAGATGAACTTACTCGCGGGGATCTTGAACGAATTCTAAAACGAGCTGCCGATATCATCCGCACTCGTGTCGATTATAAATTCATCCTCCTGCCGCTCTTCCTCAAGCGCATCAGCGACAAGTGGGAAGATGAGGCCAGAGTCGCATACAACGATGCGCGCAAAGACGGTTACACTGAAGAAGAAGCCCGCGATGAAGCAAAGCGAGCGATGTACCATGACTTCGACCTGCCGGAAGAATACCTCTGGGAAAATATCCGAAAAGATACCCAAAAACTGCCTGAGACTTTTTCCAAGGCACTCAAAGAGATATCGACACGAAACCCTGAACTGAAGGATGTGCTTGATACGGTGGACTTCATCCAGTTCACCCAGAGCAGGGAGAACGCAGAGATCCTTCGCCAGCTTGTCGAACTCTTTAGCGAACGGAAACTCAACCATGTCCCTGCCGACATCCTCGGTGACGCATATGAGTGGATTCTCCAGTACTTTGCCCCGCAGAAGGCAAAAGAGGGTGAAGTGTATACGCCTCGTGAGGTCATTCAACTGCTCATCGAGATCCTCGACCCACAGCCCGGTGAAAGCGTCTACGACCCCGCAAGCGCATCGAACGGAATGTTGATTATCGCTCATAAGCATGTCGTCGAAAATTTTGGTGAGGAGGAGGCGGAGCAGCTCTTCCTCTATGGACAGGAAGCAAATCCTCAGACTCTGGCCTTCGGCCGGATGAATATGTATATTCACGACATCCGGAACGTGCACCTCGCCGGCGGGGATACACTCCTCTACCCGAAATTCAAGGATGAGAGCGGCGAAGGAATCAAGCAATTTGATCTCGTCGCGGCCAATCCTCCCTGGAATCAGGATGGCTATGAGGAATTGACGCTCAAAAAGGGTGAATTCTGGAGAACTCGTTTCTCCTATGGCTTCACCAACAAACAGAGTGCAGACTGGGCGTGGATCCAGCACATGCTCGCATCCGCCAAAGACGACGGCGGCTGCGTTGGCGTGGTAATCGACAACGGCTGCCTCTTCCGGGGCGGGAAGGAGAAGGCGATCCGGCAGAAGATCCTCGCGAACGACCTCCTTGACTGTGTGATTCTGCTCCCTGAGAAACTCTTCTACAACACCGGCGCACCTGGGGCCATTCTGATCTTCCGTAAGCAGAAACCTGAAGAGCGTAAGGGAAAGGTGCTCTTCATCAATGCTTCCGAGCAGTTCGGCAAACACCCCCACGTTCGGAAACTGAACATCCTGGCGCCGGAAAATATCACTGCAATTGCAGAAGCCTATAGAAAATTTTCTAATGAGGAGGGCTTTGCGCAGGTTGTGCCAATCGATGATATCAAAAAGAACGACTGGAGCCTGAACGTCACGCTCTATGTCTTCCAGGAGAAAGAAATCGAAGAGATTGATCTAGAGATGACGTGGAAAGAGATTCAGATGATTGAGGGGAAACTGCGGGTGGTTGAGGAGGAGATTGCAGGTCATCTAAAGGAAATAGGTGTATAATCATGACCGCGCGAATAAAAATACCCCCTGGTTGGGATAAAGTTGCTTTGAGTGACGTTCTCGACCAGAGAAGCGAGTTGATCCAACCTGAAGGAAATGGGGACACTCGTTTCGTAGGGTTGGAACACATTGGATCAGGGGAGCCCGCTCTGTATTCATGGGCATCGGACACTGACGTTAAGAGTACAAAGTTCCGGTTCTACGAGGGCGATCTCCTCTATGGAAAACTACGACCATACCTAGACAAAGCAGTAGAATCTTCCTTTGAGGGCATCTGTTCAACAGATATCCTTACCCTTGTTCCAAAGATCGAGCGAGAATCAACCAAGTATCTCCTTTATACCATTCATTCCCGGCCATTCATACAGTACGCTATAAGTCACACATCAGGTACGAATCATCCAAGGACATCATGGAAAGCGATTAGCCGGTATGAGTTCCCCCTCCCACCTAAAAAGGAAAGACAGAAAATAGGCGCAATTCTCTCAGCTGTTGATGTCGTGATCCAGAAGTCCAAGGTCGCCACCAAAGCGACCGAGTACTTGAAGCAGGGGGTGATGCGGGAACTGCTGATGAAGGGTATTGGGCATACCGAGTTTAAGGAGGATAAGATGTCAAGGAGGTTACCAAAGAGTTGGTGTCCGAAAACAATCGCCGACTTATTTGAGATAAAAACCGGCACAACACCTCCAACAAAAGCGTCGAAGTACTGGAAAGATGGGACTATCCAGTGGTATACCCCTGCTGATCTCAGCAATGTTGGCGAGAAGGTTCTGCTACCAGAAAGTGGAAAGAAGATCACGGCAGAAGCCTGTAAAGAGACTAATGTCAATTTAGTTCCACCAGATACCATCATCCTATCAACCCGAGCACCGGTTGGAACGATTGGTATCACAAAAAAAGAGGCAACTTTCAATCAAGGCTGTAAGGGGTTAATACCCCATAATGGGGTTGGAACGAACGTAAGGTTCTATTATTACTATCTCCAGTTCAAGAAATCCGATTTAGTGAATAGGAGTTCAGGCAGCACTTTCAAGGAATTATCCAAAGACCAACTTGAGTCCTACATCGTTCCACTTCCGGCGTCAAGCGAACAGAAGTCTATCGCCACCATCCTCTCCACCATCGACCGCAAGCTCGACCTCCAGCGCCAGCGAACGGCTGCCCTCGATCGACTCAAGCAGGGACTGATGAACGATCTGCTCACCGGCAAGCGCCGGGTGGTGGCATGAGTTCGAGTATCGGAGGCATGAGGGAGGCATGCGCCCCCTTTTTCCAGGATCCTGACCGGGTGAAATTCAGGGATCTCCTGAAAGACAACCTTGGAGAATTTAATCACGTCGATTTCAAAGAGACTTGGATTGAACCTTCAAAACTGGCAAGAATCATTATAGCAATGGCAAACAGCAGGGGCGGTGGAATTGTTTTTGGAATACAGGAACTTGAAGATAACTCTTACACTCCGAAAGGCCTCGAAAAGTTAGAGGATAAAACCTCTATGATGCAGAAATTGGGCCGATATTTGCCCGAAGGGCTCAAGTATGATATCCTTGACTTTGCTTATACCGAATCAGAATATAGTCCCCTGAATGGGAAGAAGTTCCAGGTCATCCTTGTGCACGACTCTCCAAGGGACATCCCGTTTCTTCCAGCGAGCGATGGAGAGGGGATTACCAAGACCCGCATATACGTCCGGGGCAATACAAACGCAGATGAGGCTACCCATGAGCAAATTCAGGAGATTATCACAAGAAGGTTGAGCGCAAACCTCTCAATCGCATCAGAGGAGATCTTCAAGAACGACCTATTTCAACTCAAGGAGTTATACAAGCAAATTTCTCCTGAGCGCAGTGAATCCGTATTCGCTTCTAATTTAGTCAAGTTACTCTGCGGAGATTTCTACAAATCAGTGCTTAATCCCGAATATCCAGAAGAATCGTTTGATAAATTCATACACCGGATGATTGTGCTCAAAAAAACGATTATTGAAAATGCGGTCATAAACAACGACCAAAGAGGCCAGTGAAATAGGTTAGGTGGTTATGAGATGGGGAAGAGAAAGAGATGGAGCAATCCAGAATTCAAAAGACTGAACCAGCCTCTCGCAGTGGATACGCTTGAAATTGCCCGCCAGGACTTAGAGGCAGCGAGGTTACTGTATGACGCCCGGTTATACCCACAGGCGGTTTATTTCCTCCAGCAGAGCGTAGAAAAGGGCTGGAAGTCTTTTGGATTCCAGCACGGCATCATCGACGAGCAGGAGGCACAAAACCCCATCAGCCATACTCCCAGTGAAGTGAGCCATAAGAGCTGTGTGCTCCTCCAAAAGATCGTAAACTTCCATCTCAGCGACTTCCGGAAATTTAAACTGGACCTTGGTCAGGATTTAGAGACCGTAAATGATGACCTTGCATATCTCGGTGATCTCGAAACGCAGACACTCAGGGTGATTGGTGAACTAGAAAAAGTAAAGAACGACCCTTACCGCTATAAGTCAATCCCACAGGAACAATTCGACGAAATCGTGGCACGATGTCATGGTTATGAACGCGGTCTTGGGATTGTCAACGATCTCCTCAAGGATCGGATGTTTTCAGATGAATTGTATGTCGAGATCAAGTGGGGTGCGGAAAGAACACTCCGGAAGATATTGCGGGGCATTCCATTTAAGCGGAGATTGCTCCGACGCGGTGTCAACTGGTTCCAGAAAGAAGACCTCGAAAACCTCATCAAAGTCACCCTAAATGGAATGGTGATCTTCGAGCCCCTGCTCTATCTGGCAATCATCACGCAACCCCACGAAAATCTCACCCGGTATGCCTCTTCAAAAGAGAATGGGTACTCTCCTCTTCGTACCTATACACAAGATAGTCTCCTCGTTCAGAGGTTTGATGACTTACAGGGGATCTGCACCTCATCCTTAGCGCATCTTGCGGATCTATACCAGATGATGCCTGAAAAGCGGCCTTCACAGTCGGCGAAAGGAGAGAGACAATGAGAGAAGTCGTTTCCCTCCCATCATCAGAGTTCTACCAGCGTTCTACCGTACCGCTTACCGATCAATGGACAAATTGCACAATCTCCCTGGGACATATGCCTGGAGATGAGAGAAAATGAGACCGTTAGAGTACAAACTCGTTGAGAAGCCGCTGATTGACGCACTACAAGAGAGCGGCTGGAAGTATATCACTAGCGACAACCTTGAACGGGATTCCTTCAAGGAACCTCTGCTTACCAGTATGCTCGCCCGAAAGATCAGGGAAATTAATAAGGACCTTGATCTCACGGATACTGAAATCTGGGAAGTCATTAGGGAACTGCAACTTAGGGGCACCGGACCCGAAGACCAGAAGAAGATACTCCAGTACTATCAGTATGGTGTTCCCATCCGGATCGAGCGACTTCGAGAGATCCGTTACGTTCAGCTGATCAACTATGAAACGCCCGAACGCAATGATCTTATCGTAAGCAATCAGGTGTTGCATGAGTGGAGTAGCGAGCCTGGAGAAAAGCCGAAGCGAAATGACATTATCCTTTACGTCAACGGCATTCCTGTCATCAATATCGAATGTAAAAACCCCGCCAGCTTGACGGAGGACTGGACTAATGCCTACGCCCAGATCAAGGGTTACGAGCAGACTATTCCAGAACTCTATAAGTACATCCAGATTGGCGTTGCAGCCGAGGATGTCTTCAAATTCTTCCCTATCGTCTCGTGGCTCGAGGATGTGAGGGTTGACGAGTGGAAGCTTGATCAGACAGAGTACGAACCTATCGATGCTATTGTGGCTATGCTTGCCCCAGTAACTCTCTTAGATATCCTCCAAAATTTCATCTTTATGCGGAAAGAGGGCGGTGAACAGACGAAGGTGCTCCCGCGATATATCCAATATCGGGCGGCCAACAAGATGGTCCAAAGAGTCCTTAACAACCTAAATGGCAAGACCAATAAGAACAAGGGCCTCATCTGGCACTGGCAAGGCTCGGGAAAAACCCTCACCATGATCTTTGCCGCCAACAAACTCTATCACCTTCGGCAGTTGCAAAACCCTTCGATCTTCTTCGTCGTTGACCGGATTGACCTGGAAGACCAACTCTATATTGAATATGCGGGTCTGCATATCCCTCAACCGGAGATAATCCAGACAATCCCTGAACTTCGTCGTGTACTACTCCATGACGAAGGCCGGGGAAAACGCGGGATCATGATCACCCTCATCCACAAGTTTAGACCTGAAGAACTTCGAGCACTGCAAGAGGAACTTGCCGCGACTGAGAATAACATCACTCAGCGTAAAAACGTCGTGGTCTTCATCGACGAAGGACATCGTTCCCAATATGGTGTCATGGCCGCACAAATGAAGGAGATCTTCAAGAGCGGATTCTTCTTCGCTCTTACCGGTACTCCGGTCAAGAAGACGCCTACACGGAACACATTCAAGGAATTCGGGTATCCAGATGACGAAGATTATTACCTCGACCGCTACTTCATTCGTGACGCAATAGATGATGGTTACGCAGTTAAAATTGCATACCAGCCGCGCCTTGAGAAAGAAGGTGTCCATCTGGATAAAAAGATGCTCCAGATATTCTTGGAAACCGAACTGGAGGAGATCCCTGAAGATGACCGCGAGGACGTTGAAGAAGGGGTCAAGCGTCGCCTCAACAGAATCAATCTGTTCCTTGAAAACCCAAGCAGAGTGGAGAAAGTAGCCCGAGACATTGCAGAAGACTTCCTTAGTAACGTGGATGGGAAATTCAAAGCGATGGTGGTTGCAGCGAGCCGGAAAGCATGCGTGCTCTATAAACGAGCTTTAGATCAACTTCTTCCCCCTGAGTACTCCGAGATCGTAATGACCCACTCGGATAACGACGAGGCAGTCATCAAAGGATACACTTCCGAACTTACGAAAAGGTACGGCACAAAGGATACCGATGCCATCAACAAGAGCATTCGTGAAAAATTCAGAGAGGAAGAACTGCCGAAGATCCTTATCGTCACAAGCAAACTCCTTACCGGCTTCGACGCCAAAATCCTGCAGACAATGTACCTTGACAAACCACTCAAGGAACACCGTCTACTTCAAGCAATTGCTCGAACCAACCGTCCTTATGGGGACGTCAAAGAAGCGGGTTTAATCCTCGATTATGTGGGGATCTTCAAAGAGATCACGAAGGCACTTGAGCAGTACCACGAAAAAGATCTTCGGGGCGCTCTCTTCAGTATGGACGACATCAAAGCTGAATTCCATGTTCTGATAGTGCAACTGCTGGAAATCTTTGAGGATATCGATGATCGGAACTACGAAAGTCTGACTTTCCTGAAAGCCATCGAAATTCTCACGAGTGATAAGCTGATAGAGGATCAGGCAGTAGGGGAATACTTCCTGGAGACCTATCGACACATGCGGAGGATCTTCGAACTGCTGGGATCTGATGCCACCACTTTGGAATGGTTTGATGACTATAAGTGGCTCTCTGCGATTTACGTCTACTACTTCAGAAAGGTGCTCCGTAGTCAACCAAACTACGCTCGGGACGTCGAGAAATACTTCTCGAAAACGGTAAAATATGTCCATAAAACAATGGAATTTGAAGAGATCGACCAGAGCTTGCCGGTACTCGAGTTGGACTCCAACTATATCCAGCGTCTTGAAGAGCGGGTTGCGAGCCGGGAGGGAAAAGCTGCAAACGTTGTTTTCACCCTTAATCGGTTCCGGCTGACTGATAAGTACCTTTCACCTGCCAATGAAACCCTCCTGGATCGTGTAGAGGGCCTCATCAAGAAGTGGCGAGAAAAGTCAAAAGATTATGAGGCAATCTACCAGGAGGGTGCAACTATCATTCAGGAGATGCAGCGCCTGGACGAACGGCAAGTACAGATCGGTCTTTCCGACCTTGAGTACTCGTTCCTGCTTAATATAGAGAGTATATGGGGCTCAAACGAACACGTTGTTGAGGATGTCAAGCGGCTCGGCAAACAACTTGAAGGTGAAATGTTCCCTGGTTGGGCCTCACAAACGACAGCAAAGAAGAACATTGAGCAGAAAATTCGGAAATTCGTCCGCCGCTATGGAAAGGAGCGTGGGAAAAACGTTGATGAAATCGATGAGCTTTACATTAGACTCCTCGAGAGTGTGAAGGCCTATGCCGGGTCTATCTAAGCCATCTCCCATATATGAGGTAGTGTACCGAAAAATACGGTACCCGCGCCTTGAATTTAAAACAGGAACATTACTCCTCATCCTACCGGAAGGTGCAAGCGAAGAAGACTTGCTTATCAAATATGCCTCTTGGATCAAGGAAAAGTCTGCAATAATCGAAGAAGCGCTGCAAAAGTCACATGATAAAGAACTCTGTGATCGATCAGACGAGGAATTCAAGATTCTGGCATATAGTCTTATCGATGATTATTCTGAGGAACTTGGACAAAGCCCATCACATATGTTCTTTAGGAGGATGAATTCGAAGTGGGCGAGTTGTAGTAAGAATGGAAACATCACGGTGAATCTCTTTCTCAAATACCTCCCCGATCGAGTGATTGCATATGTGATATATCACGAGATGTTACATCTCTTCGAAAAGAGACATAATGCCATATTCTGGAAAAGGATATCTGATAAATATCCCGATTGGGAAGATCTTGAAAAGAGTCTTTTTATCTATTGGTTTGTCGTTCAAAAATTAGTGGCAGGAGAATAATGTTTTCGCCCATCGTAAACTGATCCACTTCCCCCTAATCCACTTCCCCCTAATCCACTTCCCCCTAATCCACTTCCCCCTAATAGGCTCACTATAAATTGATCCACCTATCCCCTCTTCATCGCGCATCACACCCCGCCGCGAGCGCCGGCATAACCCCACGCATCACCAGCGGCCCGGCAGACCCACCCCGGCCGGCAATCTTCACCCCCCGCCGATCATCCGTAACAGCACCGCCACCACCCCGCCGACGATCCCGCCCGCCCCGGCGCCGAGGGTCGAAATCCGCCTCTCCTCACCGGCCTTCTCGGCCCGCCACCCCTCCAGCGCCCGGAGCCGGCGCTCAAACTCCTCGTCCCGCGCCTCCATCCTCTGCAGCACCTTACAGATCCACTTCACGTCCCGGTTCGTCTCGTAAATGAGCTCCCGGGCGGTCTTCTCGCCGGCCATCCTCATAACCCTCCTGGAGGACTATAGGTCGGGGAAGACAAAAAGCCTGACCGTAAGGGTTATATCGAAGAATCGGAGCCCGTTCCGGGCTTTCCGATAAAGTCAGACTAATATCCTCCCGCGTCCACCTTATATATGTCTGTCATATTCCCGGGAAGATGCAGGCAGGAGTACAACCCATGGCAGACTTCGTGCCCACTACCGTAAACAGATCGGCGGTCCGGGAACTCACGACCCCGATCGCCAGCGTAACGGCGTTTGACAGCCTCATCGAGATGATCATCGCTGACAACCCCTTCGAGTGCGCAAGCTACACCAACCGTGACGGCGTGCTCGTTGCGCCGATCATCCGGAACCGCGAGCACTACACCGGCAAGGTGAACTTCATCGACGAGGGGACCGGCAAACGTCTCGGTGTCGTTTCGTTCCAGGCCCCCACGATCGCCGCCCTCAACGCGAGCTCTGCAGCAATCATGGCAAACGCGGCCCTTGCGACCGCGATGGGAGGCGTTGCCGAGCGGAACTTCCCCGGCGACTCCTTCTACGCCCAACTCAAGTGCCACGACCCGTCCGGCGACGACTACTACGTCACCTTCACCAGAAAGACCGTCCGGATATCGTCCTACCAGGATGAAACCATCCGCAGCACGATCGAGACCTGGACCGATCTCGTCCCGGCCCTGACGTGAGAGAGGTTCCTCACCTCCCTTTCTCCTTTTTACCACTGCCGGGCACCGTAAAATAATTCCGGTGCATGCCCCGGTTTGACAGCGCACTGGACGATAACTCTCTCACGAGAGTACGCCGCGATCGTCATCCGGAGCAAGGGCGACATTCACCATGCCCCCGGCAGGATCGACTGTGAGATCCGCGGCGGCCCTGGCCCGGTACACCGGGCGTTGCGGGGCAGGATTAAGCCCGGCCCGTGATCGTTGGAGGGCAAGCGCGACCTCTCCCGGATCGTCGATCGTGCCTATCCGGATACGCCGTAACGACCGATCCAGAGATGACCCGCCCCGGCAAACCGCGCTACCCCCTCACCTCGAAAGGGCGCTCCCCGCGTGGGGGGTCGCCGATGATCACTACGGATCTCGCCAGAAGCGC
>Ga0116195_1001709_pt1 | contig 12556 bp, 10 predicted proteins | sample AD_SCU002_MetaG_FD_89881 | JGI IMG/M metagenome (GOLD analysis project Ga0116195, IMG submission 89881) | Active sludge microbial communities of municipal wastewater-treating anaerobic digesters from China - AD_SCU002_MetaG | ecosystem: Engineered > Bioreactor > Anaerobic > Digestate | place...
TCGAAGAAATCAAGGGTGTCGAAATCATGAGAGACAGACTGGACATAAACATGGTCTTCTTCAAACTCGGCTCTGGCAGGCCGGAAGCTATCGTCAACGAGCTCTACAGGGAGGGAATAAAGATAAACCCGCCCGAGGGCGACGAATGGAGACTGGTGACCAACCTCGACGTTTCACGCTCCGACCTCGACACGTTCATCGCTCGTTTCGCGAAGGCAGTTAAATCCTGATAATCAAAACAGCCGTCCTTCGGAAAAGCGGGAAGAGCCGTCCTTGGTCCTTCGTCTAGGAACGTGGACCCGTCCTTCGTGAGAGCGTTAGGAGCAATTCCTCGACATTACGCATCCAGAATGCCCCCATCCTGTCATCCCGTAGTGATCCTATACGGGATCCTGTTCTGGCGAAAATGGGGACTAACGATTCTCCTCACTGTCGAAGGGGACCGTTATTATCCTGAAGGCCATAAAACCTCCGATATCTCCTGCGTCTCCTCGCGCTTGCGGGCTACTCCGCGCCCGGCGCTCGAAGCCGCAGCAAAGTGTAAAAAGGTAAAAAGGCTAAAGTGTAATCAGGGCACCGTCCTTGTAATACGAAAACCCAGGTTGTTGTGCGTGCGAGTAGGGGAGTAGTAGTCGCGGTCAGCCACCCGCCCGTAAGTCGCGCCGTTGACCCAGCTACCGCCACGATGCACCCGGAGGGAACCACTGTTGCTATATGGATTCGTCTGTGCCAAGCTAGAGTAGCTTCCATACCAGTCTGAACACCATTCCCATACGTTCCCGGACATATCGTATATTTCCAGTTCGTTAAAGGCTTTCGTCCCAACTTCTTGAGTCTTGCTTCCCGAGTTCGAAGTATACCAGGCGACGTCACCAACGTTATCGCTACCGGCATACTTGTAACCCCCACTCTTGTTTCCTCCCCTGGCCGCGTATTCCCATTCGGCTTCTGTCGGTAGTCTGTATCCGACTACCTTCGATGGATCTGTTGTTATCATTCCGTCTTGGTCCAGCAAGTTTCCCTTATCGTCATATGCCTTTGGAAGCTTCTCCTTCTCGCTCAGCCAGTTGCAGTAAGCCATAGCATCCCACCAGCTCACGTTGATCACAGGTCTCGTTCCCCTTCCCCAACTGCTGTCGCCTGGTTTCTTTCGACCTGTTTCTTCGCAGAACCAGTCGTATTGATCAAAAGTGACCTCGTACGCTCCTATTTGGAAATCGTAGGTCAACTCAACGAGGTGGATTGGCTTCTCGTTATCGCTGCCGTCTCCCCAGGTATCTCCCATTGTGAAACTACCCTTCTCTACCAAAACCAGCTCTCCAGGATGAAGAGTAGAGACATAACTGATGTATTCTCCCAAAAAAACCGGGCTTAATTTATAAATTCCATTTGCCGTTACTGTGATCTGCTTAACACTCAAAGGTTCATAGCGCGATAGATCGGTCGCCTTCATTTCGACACGGTGATCGGGACCGATCAAGACCACGGATTCGTTTTTCTTTACGGTGTTCCCATCGATAGTCACTTCCACATCGTCCGGAAAGTCAAAACTGACAGTGAATAGCTGGTATATCTTCCCGTCAACGAAGTTCGCCTGGAGATCCATAACTTCATTCTCTTTGAGAGTGAAAACGTTCTGAAGACTCTTGCCGCCGGAGTCTACTTTCACCGTCAGCTTTCCGACAGGAAAGTTCGTGAGTCTTATATCCGTCTCTCCATAGTTGACTCCGTTTATGGACACCTTCGCCGATGGGAAAGGTATGCTGTATATGTTTATAGTGCCTGTCTTCTGCCCCAGAACAACCTTCTTCTGTTCCGTCGGGATCTTCTCCTGCATAACCTTAGCCTGGCTCAACTCAATACTCACAGACGTCGATCTGCCTGACTGGACAGTCACGACAACGCTTTTATCCTCATATCCTTCTTTCTGAGCGGTAAGCGTGTACGTTCCCGGTGCGAGCGAAAGTATGAGCTGGCTTCCGACAACCGTTCCCTTGTGAACACCGTCCACGAGAATCTTGACCCCGTCCGAAGAGGTTATCGCAACATATCCGGGGGCTTCCGTACCGAACAACGCAGCAAAACTTGCTACCACCAGTAACAGCAACAGGATCTTTCTCATATGCTCACCCCTTTTGGCAATTACTTGTGTCTTATAGGCCCACAGTTTATGGATTTCGGAACATCTGTTCGCAACCGACTCAATAGATGATCATCTGGAAATCAACCGTGTCGCCATTTACAACTATTGATTTTGCTATAACGTCGTCTCCCCACTTCGCTTCTACGTGGTATTCGCCGTTGGGTATGTCATTGAATGCAACCTGTACCGGACTTCCCGCGGAGATATCCGTGAATGTCTGTTCTTTCGATACAGGGCCTCTAATAGAAACCACTAGGTTGTGCGTCGTGAGGAAGAATATCTTTGTAAGTCCTACAGTGACCACGAGAGTTAACTTTCCCGTTCCTTCTGAATAAGTGTTGTAGTTGGATGACTGAACATCCGTGTTGTACTGATAACTATCCGAGAACGGCGCAGATGTAGTGCTACTGATAAATCTGAGTTTTTCTCCTGTATATGGATCAAAGTTGAATTCCTTGGGGAATACCTGTTTTGTGATGGGATTGAATTTCATATTGCCTATGTCTTGGCCAAAGGAAACGGCTGTGATTTTGGACATATCAAGCTTATAGTTTTCCATAATCTGTCCAGTGAAGCCATCCAAATAATCTACATACAAATTTGACAAAGTGGCGACCAAATAAAGATTATCAGCTTTGCCGTTGCGTAGGGTTACTCTTATCAGAGAGTTTCTCCCCCAACCTCCGTCAAGCAATTCAAGCTTCGATATGTCGGATATTTTCACCGAGAAAGTTTGACTTTCGAGAGTCCTGACAAAACCTAGACTACTGGATAGAGAATACGATGATCCATCGCCGTAGTAAAAACGTATGAACCGTTCCGCATGAATCACCTGACCATCGTTGAATAAGACAGTGCAGCTCGTCTCCATTTCTGTAGCCAAAATCATTTCAGGAAGAACAAACAAAGCAAGAGAAAGCATGATCAAAATTATCCTTGTAAGTTTCATACTCATTTCCCTCCTCCATCTAAATCTCATTCTACAAAGCATTTGGCATTCAACTCATAGAGCGTAAGTCAAGTAGTGTCCTTCTCTCAAAAACCGGTATTGTTGATCATTCGGTCGAATAAGCTTCTACTGAATTGAGTTCTATTATCGGATTCCCGTAGAGATAACCACCAATCAAATAAGCCTTACTGCCTACCGAAGCTGCCGCAAGCGCGCTCCTCTTTGAAAGAGAGGGATCTCCTTTCTGCCAGGAGTCACTCAATGGATCATATATATCGACAGTCGTAAGACCTTCTGTGAAGTCTTTAGTAATACCACCAAAGATGTAGATTTTACTTCCGGCAACTGCGGCCGCTATTTCTGAACGTGCTGTAGGAGCAGATGCACCTGAAGACCAAGTATCTGATTGAGGGTCGTAGATATAAACTGTATCCAGTCTCTTTCTGGAATTGTCCATTCCTCCAAAAACATATACCTTTCCACCATATCCTATCGCGGCGTGTTGTGAGAACGACTTAGGTAAGGAAGCACCTGTAGACCAGCTGTCTGTGCCGGGTGAATAGATTTGAAGCGTATTATATCGTGTCGCGTAGTTGAGGCCTGCTATGACAAAAATCTTGTCTCCACAGGTTGCAGCAGCAAGTTCGCACCTTGCGTTCGGCATTGGTGATCCTGTGCTCCAGGAATCGGTAACTGGATCATAGATTTCGACATTATTGACAGGTGAGGCGTTTCCGAAAATCTGTTGTCCTCCAAACACATAGACTTTCCCGTTATATTCTGCAGCGGCCAGAGCATATCTTGGAGTCGGCATAGGAGTGAGTGTTTCCCAGCTGTTGGTTATCGGGTTATAGATTTCATTTTTAGCATAAGGAGTTTTCGTAATTCTGTCTCCACCACCAATAGCCATTATTTTGTCACCGACATTAACTGCTGCCAACCAGCTCCTCGCTGTTGGCATTGATTCAGCCGAACTACTGGATGTTGCTGTTCTAGCAACTCTAAAACCTAGGTCGCTGTATCTGTATGTTGAAGGAGATTCACCGTATCTATTGGATACTTTCACTCCTCCTATGCCTTCCCTCCAACCACTGCACCGCTCTACACGTCGTGAACTAGAAGTGTGGTTGTACGGATTTATAGATGGGCTTGTGCTGTAATAGTTAGAGCTGTACCAGTCGCTGCACCATTCCCAGACGTTTCCAGACATGTCATATATACCGAGTTCATTCGGTAACTTAGTTCCAACTTCGTGAGTCTTTCCTCCTGAGTTCTCTGAATACCATGCAACATCAGATGCAGTGTTACTACCTGAATACTTATATCCCATGCTTTCATTTCCGCCTCTTGCTGCGTATTCCCATTCAGCTTCTGTAAGAAGTCTGTATCCAACTACCTTCGTTATGTCGGTGGTTTCATAGCTACTTGCATCCAGTAGGTTTCCATTACTGTCATATGCTTTCGGAAGGTTATTCTTTTCACTGAGCCAATTGCAATATGCCACGGCATCCTTCCAGTATATATTTATTACTGGTCTAGTTCCCCTTCCCCACCCGCTATCGTTAGGTTTGCTCCTGCCGGTAGCGTCACAGAAAGCGTCATATTCTTCGAAGGTTACCTCATACTTACCGACAAAGAAGTCATAGGATAATGTGACTTCGTGAACCGGTAATTCATTTTGCCTACCATCCCCCCAGGTGTCGCCCATCATAAACGTACCGCCCTCTACGAGTACCATTTCTCCGACGACTATCGTTCCTGTAGAGTATGTGAAGCTCCAGCTTATTATGTTTGAGTAAGCACCTTCGTTGTCCTGCGCCCTAACTTCGAACTTGTGCTGCCCTTCTGAGTAACCGTTCCACGTGTAACTCGTGCTCGTACCATTGCTTACCCAGCCGCCTTCGTCCTTTCTGTATTCGTACTTTGTTATCGTTCCGTCTGAGTCACTTCCAGTCCAGGTGAAGGTGCTGCTGTTTCCTGAGATCTCTCCGTTTGGACCGCTTACCTTTGTTACCGAAGGAATGCTATTATCCAATCTCCCAATCACATCATTATGGACATAACTGACAACGTCTTCATCTTTTGTTATACGATCGTGGTTAATTCCATCGAAGAGGACTTCGTTAACGCCGAGAGACTGGCTAATAAGTGAAACGAAGCCATCGCCTTCTGAGTGCGCTGGCATTCCTGCAATGTCCGCAAATTCCTCAAATATCATCTGGCATAGCAAAAGACCAACATCATATATTGTTATTTCTTCTGAAGGTTGGAATTTGGTTGTTGCTATCTTCCCTTTTATGTACGTTATCTTATCGAGATTAGTCTTCAAACCGTTCAGTTCTGTATTTGCGGGGAAATTAACGTTGTTGAGCTCTGTAGAAAGATTATCAAGGTAATCCTGGTAAGTGTATTCGATAGAAGTGTATCCAGGGTAAGGCGCAAGCTCAAGCCCTAAATTTCTGCCATAATTTGCAATAAGTACAGTAAACAGTATAGGTGTTTCTTTGAGTATATCCACAATCACGTATGCTAATTCTCTCAACTCAGAGATAGCTATACCAGCAAGATCACCTGCCTTAATGGTACCAGTGATGATTCTTATACCTTTCAAAAGAAGATCATCAATAAACCTCTGCCGTAATTCTAATATATCGAAATACCATAACAATCTGTTGTATTCATTTTCATCTGTCATAGTCCTTATTAGCGAAGCCAAAGGAGAACCTTCATGTGGTGTATCCAGCGTGTAGACTTGTTCGATTTTTGCAACTTCAGCTGTGTTCAACTCTTTGAGTAAACCTCTTGAAACCAATCCGCCCATACTGTGGGATATTATGAATATCTTTTCATATTTGTCGAAGATACCCGCAGTATCCATTATCCTGTATAGTTCTTCACCATATTCAGTGGCGGTTCTAACATTGGAATCGTAGTAGTATTCGAAGTAGTCGAAAGTGTTGGATGTACTGTTGAACTTCTTATAAAATTCCGCCCACCTTTCTCTCTGTTCCTCGTCTTCCCCAGTGACTGCAGATTCTCCTATTCTGGTACCCTGCTTTCCGTGAATGAATATAAGGGCAAAGTCATTCTTTGGTTCGAAGTTGTTATCAACTGTTTCCGAATACTTCTTGTATCCTGTAACTGAGCTGTTGGATGGCTCGAAATATACCAGATGCTCATATTCTTCAATCTCATGGTATCCGAGAATCGACGCTGTGTATTGTTTAAGGCCTATTGGCTCTATAAATTCGAAAAAAGCAGCAGCAGCGTCAAGTGGAACAAAATCCACAATAAGACGATCTGTGACTTGGCCAGATATTTCTTTGCTTGTAATAGGTATCTCGTATGGTTCATATTCGAAATAGCTTATAGGTGTAATTTGGACTATTCTTCTGCTCACCTCGGCGTAATAACTTCCCGGAGAATGTGCCCAGGAAAGACTGATCGGCCATACCAATGGACATGTTAGGTATGTCGAATACTCTTGCGAGGTTTTATAGCTTGCTTCCGGAGCTTGATCGTCTACCAGCATATCAATGTGGAGAATTCCGCTTTCCTCCCGAATACTAAACTCAGTATTTTCAGCTGAAAACTCTTTGTCAATGGTATAAATGACTCCATCAAACTCGAACTGAATATCATCTTCTGATTCGAAGAATTGGAACATAACTTCATTGCTAGTATCAAAAGCAGTCTCCATATACAGTTTGATCCTGTATGTGTTTCTCACATTTGCTACTACTATGTTTTCGCAATGAGTAGCATCCGCTGTTAGTTCATCGATCTGTGCAAATACTCCATCCCCAACTTTCTTTTCAACTACTATTCTGTCGGCACCATCTGCTACTTCCTGCCAGCTAATAAGAGTCTTGTTCTCGTTGAATATCTTTTGAACTTCTATTTCAATGGGTGTATCTACAACATCTATGTTGAAAGTCGATTGAACCGACTTTCCGCTTAGGTTCGTGACCTTAATGGTCACACTTTTCAAACCTGCTTCTGCATAATTCGGCAGATACTTATAATCAGTTCCAACTATTTCTCCAACGCCAGATACTATTGTGAAGGTAAGAGCGTTTATGTTCTTATCCGCGGCGTACTGTTTTAGATCAAATTGAAGCACTTGCCCTTCGTCCACCGTCTGGTTTGGTATATTCAGTGTTGGTGATTCACTTACATTTGGACATCCAAGAAGTAGAAAGATGGTTGAAAAAAGAACTGCAAATAAACATACAGACAGGAACCTATTCTTCATTACCCCACCTCCATAAGCGAGGCCTCGCACTTGAAGTAAGCACGTGAAGACTCAGGCAATATACGGCGAGCGGTGCAATGCACTCATAAGACTAATATAGCAGTTGTTACATACTGCACAAAGGAATATTAACTTGTGAGAATATCCGTTTCTACGATTTATTTGTTGGTGGATAGGTCTTAATCATCGCTTTATATCAGTAATCTAGCCAGGACCTCATAAACGCATCTTCAGATCTGGCAATGGGTATAAGAAGGCCGGAGAGTTGACCCCTCCGGCCTTTTTTTCTCAAGTCTGTGATATCTTTCAAGCAACCCTGCTTACTTTCTTTTTGTAGATACCCAGCAGTTCGTAACAGCTTTCATGGTCGGAGAAGAACATGGCCAGGGCCGCGAGCGGGAGGAGCTTTTCCCTTTCGAGGTCTTCTTTTTCCTGCAACGCCAGCCTGTACAGCTTTTCTCCCACTTCCACGGTTTCAGGCTTCCTGGCGCACTCCTGCGCGAGCGCTACCAACTCGCTCAGAAAATCGTCTGGAATGAATCCGGTCCGCGCATCCTTCCCGTCGCTATCTCTCAGGCCCAGCATGTAATCGGCCGACACACCGAGTACCTGCGCCAGCTTCCTAAGGCAGTAGTATCCCGGGAAGCGCTTGCCCGTCGTGTAGTTTATTATCGTCGAGGGCATCACCTCGAGCCTCTGAGACAGCTCAAAGCCCGTGACCCCTTTCTCTATCATGATCTTCTTCAGCCTCTCTCCGAATTCCTTCATCTATTCCCCCCAGCCATTCGTCTATCACGTCTCTGCTCTCGAGCAGTTCCACGGTGCTGACGCTCTCTCCCAACCTCCGGACGCAGAAATCGCTGTTTGTGAAGTGTATCACCGGCTCTTTGAGCGCGTGGTTCATGACGATCGAGGAGAGCAGGTACTTTCTGCTCCTCTCCTTCTTGCCCAGCCTTTCAAGCGCCTCGCTAGCCAGGAAGTAAGCGATCGGATTTACCGGGCAGAGCCTTAGCAGCCTGTGAAACCAGCAGAGCGCCTCCAGCGGCCTCTCCGTCTCCATGTAAAGCAGGCCGAGCTCCCTGACGGCAATCTCGTTGTCGCTCTCGTGCGATAGGGCCGCCCTGTACATCAGCTCGCTTTTGGAGTATTTGCCTAGCTTTTTGTATATGTATGCCAGCTCTATCATGCAGCCCACGTCCTCGGGCCATCTGTTGTAGCACTCCTCGAGCAGGGCCTCGGCGACTCCGTCCTCTTTGAAGTAAGAGGCCACGTTCGCCAGAGTGAGGTATTGCCTTAGCGAAAGATCGCCTTGTTTTTCACCGCCCGGGCAAGGCGCGATCGACCCTGCCAGCGCGCCAGCCTTCAGGCCAAGCCCTTCGATCACCTGCCCGTAAAGGGCCTTCGCTTCCTCTTGCCTTTGCATCTCGAGCAGAAAGAGCAGCGTCTTTATCTTCTCTGTCATTCTAACCTCCTCATCCCTTCCCGGGCAGCATTCCTCCGAAGAGCCTCTGCAATAGCGCGTGGTTGACTTCGTCTTTTGCCCCGGTGATGGCCTTCAGCTTCTCCCTCTCGCAGATCGAATCGTAGATCTTCATGAACTGCGCCCTCACTATCCTTCTGGAGTCCGGCGTCATGTCACAGAGCTCCCGCCAGCTTATCGCCCTTTTCGTCTTTTCAAGTTTCGGGTCTTCGTAGATCGGCTCGTCGTATATGCCCCTCTTGTGAACGTCGTCTATCACCTTCGTCCAGGCCTCTTCGGCGCTCAGCGATTCGTCGCCCTCCTCGGTGGCCGCCTTCCTGATCGCCGCTATCGTGGGCGGTTTCTCCCGGGTCATGACGATCTTCAGAACGGCTTTCTCGAAGGCCACGGCAGGTAGATCCCCCAGCAGCCTGTACCAGAGCTCGGTGGTCTGTCCGTCGAGCCTGAAGCTTTCGAAGACCATCTGCAACAGTCCGATTCCCTTCGCGAACACGGCCCTCTCCATCATCCGGCCTCCACGAACTGCCTCAATACTTCGGCCACCTTCTCCTGCCTGTTGGCGTATTTGCCTTCGAGGACCTTCTCGAAGTTAGAAGGCTTCATGAGCCAGTCGAAGTCCGCCCTCCATCTGGTCACCCTGCCGGAGAGGAAATCGGAGCTCTCCACCCTGCTGAAGTAATCCTCCCAGAACTCGAGCGAAGGATAATCCTTCCAGCGGCAGCGGATGAGGCGCTTTCTGGCCTGAGACCAGAACCCCGACTCCTTGGGCGCGGGCAGCGAAGGGCAGAGGTCTATGAAGGCTCTACGGATCAGTTCATACGGGACGGCTCCGTCTGACTCGCCGCGGGGCATTTCAACGGCCTGGACGCGCAACACTTGAACGGCAAGAGGATCGATCTCTTCAATCTGGTCATTGCCTGTCGATTCGTATGAAACGTTCGCCCTTGAATTGTCCAGAGCCTGAGATTCACCTTCAGTGACCGCGAGAGACTCGATCACACTCTCTTCCCCGGAAATTCGACCCCCGTCCGTCAGTTTCGCTGACGAATTACCGTAAGGTAATTCAGTGATTTTCTGTTTTCTTTTCTTTAGTTTAGTTTTGTTTATATTATTGGGACCAGTCGAGAACGTATCGGGAACGCATCGGGAACGCGCCGGGGATTCATCCGGGAGCGCCGTTGATTCGACGATGGCATTATCTCTAGCTCTACCGGCTGATTCCAGAGTACGCTTTCTGGCACCTGTCGAGGTATCCTTCGGGGACGCATCGGGAACGTATCGGGGATCAGTCGGGAACGCGAGAATCGTGTATTTTCCAGGGTTGAATCGGTCGCCCGCTTCGTAGTTTATGAGCCCCGCCTCGCACAGCCTCTTTCTTGCCCTCCCGAGTTGACCCTTCGTACATTCATACACGCTCTGGATTATCCCGTTGGGGAGATTGAAGCTCCCGGGCCACCTCGCGTTGTTGGCGTAATCGAGAATGAAAAAGTAAAGCGATGTCTCGAGAGAATTGAAACTATGAACCCTGTTGGCTATCCAGAAATTGTTTATTAGCTCTATGTAATTCATGAATACCTCCAAAAATGCTCACATGCACTGTCATTCCGTAGAGCCTGCCCTTGAAATGGTCTCATTCAGGGATCAAATTCAGGAAACCTATACGGGATACCGTTCTTACTCTTTCCTCAAAAAGACCGAGATGCCGGATCGGGGTCCGGCATGACGTGAAGGGAGTAAGGCTGTCATCCCGTTAACACTCCCATCCTGTCATCCCGTAGTGTTCTTATACGGGATCTCGCTCCGGCTCTTACTATGTCTTTGGTCTTGGACCAACAACGAACAACCTGGACGCACAGCGTCGGAACGAAGAACCGCTCTTTGCCCTTTCCAAGGACGGGTCCACGCTCCGGGACGAAGGACCAAGGACGGCTCTTCGCTCTTCTGAACCAAGAACCTGGACGCGCAGCGTCGGAACGAGGAACTGCTCCTTACGCTCTTCTGGTCCTGTACCTCCTCTCGTAGAACATGTGAGGTAGCTCCTCTTCTACGAGCTCCTTGAGATTTCTGAAAGAGACATATCTCAGGGGGTTTTCGAGATGGGTGATGAAATCGAAGACGGCCTCCCTGTCTGTTATCACTATGCTTTCGAGGTCTTCTCCGTCGCGCTCGTCATCATCGTCGATGTATTCGCCGTCAAGATTCTTCATCTCTCTCATTCCTTCCAAAAGCGAGAGAAGCATTCAAGGCAGGGGAGCGGCGGTCTCCCCGCCACTCCTTGTGTAAGGTGTTCCTGATCCTGGTCATCCGGCTGTTTCTCGAAGATTGCCTTGGATAGACCCTGCTGGCGCAACTGAAGAGTATAGACCTATAGTATCGACCTATTACTATAGTGGTAGTTTTGACAGTTTTGTCATAAACTTTGTCAATTGTAGTGATACAATAATCGTGAGATTTATTTCTTGTTTTTTCGAGCGGGTCTCTGGCCGGAGACCCGTTCTCATTTCTAACAGGTCCAATCAAAACATCACCTTCTCTCCTTCACATCTTCTCTTTCACGCCTTCTTCTCCTACACCGTCATCCCGCGGAGTGCCCTCGCACCGTCATCCCGTAATGCTCTAATACGGGATCTCGCTCCGGCTCTTCTCGCTCTCTCGCTCTTCCCAAGGACGGGTCCACGCTCCGGGACGATGGACGCTGGACGGTTCTTCTCGCTCTTCCGCTCACCGTTTTTTTGAAGAACAAAGCTCCTAGCTCCGCAACGAAGAACCGCTCTTTGCCCTTTCCAAGGACGGGTCCGCGCTCTGGGACGATGGACGCTGGACGGTTCTTCTCGCTCTTCCTCTCCTCACACTTCCTCCACTTCATACGCCCCGATATCGTACCCTGTGTTGTACAGATACATGAGATCCTTGAAAGTCGGCAATTTCGAAAGCCTCACATAACAGTTGAAGATCCTCTCCACCGGAACTCCCATATACCTGGCCAATCTGTCTGCCTCCCTGAACGGCGGGACTACCTTCCCTTTCTCGATGGCTGAAATGTACTGCTGCGTCTTTCCTATAACCTCTCCCAGCTGCTTCTGAGTGAAACGGTTTCTCAACCTCTCATCCAGAAATAGATCCATCGATCACTTCCTTTTCCTGGTGTTTCAACTGCAGTCGTTGAAGACAGAACGTGGAAAGAAAACACACAAAACACTTGCAGAGAAGGAATTGCAGGGCGATCCCGTGCCTTTCCCGTAACCGGATTCGTGCATGCTTCGACTCACCTCCTTCATCTCTATTGTTAACACGACCAGTTATGTCACACAAAGATTATATCATAATTATGCTCTCTGTCAATAGCTTTCAGAGCCGGTTACGCGTGCATTTTTCGTCAAGAAGCGCCATTAACGATTATGGCCGATTAAATGCGATTAAAAGCACTATTCTTTTCTATATAACCTTTATCTTAACAATACAAGATTATACGTATATCTTTCGGAACTGATCGGACACAAACGCCGCTTGTGTGCTTGGAGAATGGGAACCGGCTGTAATAGGCTAATACCAGGCGCGCGCCGAAAGAGAACGTCCACCGACGGGGGACGAAAAAACAAGGAGGTCCGATATGGGACTTGGATCAACAGCAAGCGTAATTGGAACAGAGAAATCCCTGGTGATCGTGTGGGATACCGGTGTACTGGAGGGAGACAAACCCGTGCTGTCCAGGCAGACCCTGAAGGTCGA
>Ga0116195_1001716_pt1 | contig 12497 bp, 13 predicted proteins | sample AD_SCU002_MetaG_FD_89881 | JGI IMG/M metagenome (GOLD analysis project Ga0116195, IMG submission 89881) | Active sludge microbial communities of municipal wastewater-treating anaerobic digesters from China - AD_SCU002_MetaG | ecosystem: Engineered > Bioreactor > Anaerobic > Digestate | place...
ATAAAGGTTGAAGGGGACATTTCTATGGTTTCAATCTTCAAAAAAGACCTGGCAGACCGTGAAGATGAAGGAAAACCCGATTCCAATATAAAAGTAAAAAGGACCTATTCAGTAAAGAGCAGCTCATTAGGAATAGGAATAAGCTCAGCAGGAAATACCACAACAAAAAACGACTTAGTAAAAAACAGTTCAAAAGGAAATAGTTCAGTGGGAAATAGCTCAATAGAAAAAAATTTAGAAAAATCCGGAGCTGAGACAACTGAGGTTAATAGCTTCAAGCAAGGTGATATAATCAGAGTAGAGATTGAATGGGACATACTTTCTAAAGCAGTGGATGGAGCTTACCAAATAACAGATTACCTGCCTTCCGGGCTTAAGCCTATTGAGAACCCATATGAAATGGGAATTCATAACGAGGGATGGCATTTCTACAGAAATATTGACGGCCAAAAGGTTACTTTCCATGTATCAAAAGATTGGAAGGAAAAAAAGCCTCTGGTATACTTCGCAAGAATAATAAGCCCGGGAACTTATAAGGCCGACGGGACAATTATACAAAGTGTAAAAAGCAAGGAATACTACAGCATTGACAAAAACGCCATGGTTGTAATTCAAGATTAACAGGAGTATACTTTCAACTTGTATGGAGCAATCAAATTTTGACATATTGCTGATGGGTGCATTTTTATGAAAGGTAGCTTACATTGATTTGCAATATTTTTATATGTTATAATAAATACAATTTCAGAAGTTATAAAACTTAGAGAGGAGAGCCTAATGGACCTTAAAACATTTTTTCGTGAAAATCCATCGGTTGCACTTGCTTTTTCAGGTGGTGTAGATTCATCCTATCTCTTGTATGCGGGGTTGCATTATGGAGCAAAGGTAAAGCCATATTTTATAAAAACACAATTTCAGCCTCAGTTTGAATTTGAGGATGCGCTAAGGCTTGCAAAGGATGTAGGTGTCGAGATCACAGTTTTAGAGAAAGACATTCTTAAAATTCCTAAGGTTGTGGAAAACTCATCTGATAGATGCTACCATTGCAAGACTGCTTTATTTAGGATGCTAAATGAGCGGGCGCTTATGGATGGCTTTTCAATAATGATTGACGGGACGAATGCTTCGGATGATGCTCAAGATCGTCCCGGTATGAGAGCATTAAAGGAACTTTCCATTCGTTCTCCTCTTCGAGAATGTGGAATTACGAAAGCTCAGGTACGTCAGCTTTCTAAGGAAGCCGGCTTATTCACTTGGGACAAGCCGGCCTATGCCTGTCTTGCTACCCGTATTCCCGTCAATAATCCTATTGGAGATGATTTGCTGGTTAAGGTTGAAAAGGCAGAGGATATACTTTTTAAAATGGGCTTTACGGATTTTAGAGTTCGCATATTGGGGGATTCTGCTAGATTACAAATACCGGTTTCACAGATGTATAATATACTAGAGAAACGTGATGAGATATTAAAAGAATTATCTATGGACTTTTCAGGAATTTTACTTGATTTATATGGGCGATAAGAAGTAGTAGCAGAAGGAAAGCGCTAAGATTAGGATAGGATAAGATAATACGATGTAAGATAAGGCAAGGTAAGGTAAGGTAGCATAGGATAAGAAAGGATAGGATAGAGACATAAGATGATACAACGTAATATTCTAGACATTTTGAAACTGGTTGAAAGTGGAAAACTAACAGCTGAAGAGGCAATTCTCAAGTTAAAACTACAACCCTTTGAGGATCTTGGCTTTGCAAAGCTAGACTATCATCGTGGGCTTCGTCAGGGTATCGCGGAAGTGATATATGGGCAAGGGAAAACACAGGAACAAATTTCTGCTATAGTAAAGGTAATGCTTGATAAAGGCCAATCTACGATTCTGGTAACTCGTATATCCATAGACACTTCTCAATATCTGAAAAAAGATTATCCCGTTCATTATAATAAAGCCGGGCAGATTGCTGTTATAGGAGAGATGCCAAAGCCGGATGGAATTGGAAAAATCTTAGTTGCTACGGGGGGAACCAGCGATATGCCAGTAGCAGAAGAGGCGGCATTTACTGCAGAAGCCCTCGGGAATACGGTTATAAGGTTATATGATGTTGGCGTTGCAGGACTTCATCGGCTTTTATCTTATTTAGAAGAAATTATGAGTGCAAGAGTTATTATCGCTATTGCAGGGATGGAAGGAGCTTTAGCCAGTGTAATTGGAGGACTTGCAGATTGTCCCGTCATTGGCGTACCCACTAGTGTTGGCTATGGTGCTTCTATGGGTGGAATTTCCGCATTATTATCAATGCTAAATTCCTGTGCTAGTGGAGTGAGTGTGGTAAATATTGATAATGGATTTGGAGCAGGGTATTTGGCAAGCATGATAAATCATATTTCAGCTAAGCCGTAAGCCTTATAAGCATAAGAATCGCTTTGATAAATTAAGGTGCTGTATTTCCTCAAAAAGTGCCATTTAAAGCTCATACTACATAGATTTGAGCGATAAAGGTATTTTCTTTGATTAGTCTTTTGTTGAAAATAATATACAGGGGGATAGAAAATGAGAACACTTTATTTTGAATGCAATATGGGAGCTGCAGGGGATATGATAATGGCAGCCTTACTTGAGTTGCATCCAGATGCTTATGGTTTTATAGAAAGGTTAAATAAACTGGGCATTCCCGATGTCGAAGTTGTTTTAACTAAGGTCATTAAATTAGGAATTACGGGTTCTCAGGTTTTAGTAAAAGTGAGAGGGACGGAAGAAGAAAGTCACGATGTTCATTATCATGGGCATAGTAATGGTCATAGTCACGGGTATGAGCATAGCTACGAGCATGATAATAATGACGAACATGAACATAGTCACGAGCATGAGCATCACCACCATGCTGGAATTGAGGATATCGATAAGATTATAAGGGGATTAGCTGTTTCTGCTAAGGTTAAAAATGATGCCCTCGCTGTTTATGGATTAATTGCAGAAGCAGAAAGTCGAGCACATGGAAAGCCTGTAGAGGATGTGCATTTCCACGAGGTAGGTACTATGGATGCAATCGTAGATATTGTAGGTGTATGTATGCTAATAGAAGAACTAAATCCCCAAATAATTCTTGCATCACCTATTCATATCGGGGGCGGTCATGTACGTTGTGCACATGGTATTCTACCTGTACCGGCTCCCGCTACTGCTTATATTTTGCGGGATGTACCGGTTTACGGAGGTGCAATTAAGGGAGAACTATGTACTCCTACCGGTGCGGCCATCTTAAAACACTTTGTTTCTAAATTTGGTGTGTTGCCGGTTATGAGAATATCTAATATAGGATATGGAATGGGGAAAAAAGATTTTGAAGCAGCAAATTGTGTAAGGGCATATCTTGGAGAAACAGATAAACACGAAAAGGAGGTTGTAGAATTGCGTTGCAATATTGATGATATGACCCCCGAGGGAATAGGCTTCGCGCTTGAACTTCTCATGGAGAAGGGAGCTTTAGATGTATATACAACTCCAATTGGTATGAAAAAATCCCGACCCGGCGTGCTCTTTACATGCATATGCTTCAGGGATCAAGTAGATGAAATGAAGTCTTTAATTTTGCGCCATACAACAACACTTGGAATAAGAGAGATTGCATGCAAAAGATATACTCTTCACAGAGAAAAATCAATCATTGAAACTAAATATGGACCTATTACCATAAAAACAGCAACAGGAGGTGGTTTTTCAAAATCTAAGCCGGAATATGAGGATATAGCAAAGCTTGCACGGGAAAATGGAGTATCTCTGAATGAAATAATGGATGAAATAAGATAGAGAATAACTTGCCAATGAAAGAACAAATTATTTTATACAAATTTAATTGTCAATTAAGCAATAAGTTAAGGGGAGCATTTACTGGATTTGAAGAAAGAATTACCAATGGTGCATTTGTTAAGTTATTAAAAATGCACCATTAATACAAAAATAAAGCAAGACAAATAAGAGATAACATCAATCCTGTGGTAGCGGTATTACTATATCCATTCCGCAAACTGTTTTGACCTCTACCTTTATACCGTATACGTGGCTTATATTTTCAGGAGTCATTATTTCTTTACCTCCATAAGCATAGACTTTATTATCTTTAATAAAAAGGAAACGTTCACAGTACCTTATAGATAGATTTATGTCATGAATTACGATAATTACACTAATATTTTCCTGTTTAGCAATTTCTCGTATTACCGACATAACCTCATACTGATTACGCAAATCCAAATTACTGGTAGGTTCATCTAAAAGCAAGATACCGGGCTGCTGTGCCAGTGCTCGTGCGAGCATAACCTTCTGCATTTCGCCACCGGATAGTTCGTCTACATAACGCAGGGAAAAATTCTCTAATCCCATACGTTTAATTACAGATTCTGTGATTTCTATATCTTTTTGTTTAGGCTCAAACTTTATATAGGGTTTACGACCTAAAAGAACTGTATCAAACACAGTAAGCTTATCTGCAAAATTCCTTTGTGCTACATATGCAACAGACTTTGCTATTTCATTTCTTTTAAGATTTCGAATATCCTCACCGTTTATATAAATTATGCCATTTTGTGGGGTTAAAATATGGTTAAGGCATTTAACAAGCGTACTCTTTCCGGCCCCATTATTTCCTAGAATGGCAATACATTGACCATGACTTGCATCAAATGAAATTTGTTCAAGAATAATGCGGTCTTTTTTATAAGAAAAATCGAGGTGTTTGACTTTAATCATCTTTTACCAACCCCCTTAAATAGAAGGTATAAGAATAAAGGTGCACCTAAAAAGGAGGTTATAGCTCCAATAGGCAAAATAATTGGAGCTACTGCCAAACGTGCCACAGTATCACTTAGTAAAAGCAATAATGCTCCCATTATGGCTGATGCAGGGAGTAAATACCGATAATCATTACCTATACACCGGCGCATTAAATGTGGTGCAATAAGCCCGATAAAATTAATAATTCCAACAAAAGATACAATAGTAGCAGCAGCAAGAGAGCAAAGAAACATACCAATCAGACGCATGAACTCCACATTAACTCCTAAGCCTTTAGCAGTTTCTTCCCCGCTTTGAATGGCATTGAAATTCATGCGATTAAATATAAAATAAGTTAGCACTAAAATAACTACCACAGACATTATCAGAATTTCTCTCCAACTAGTGCGCCCTAAATCTCCAAATGTCCAAAAAACTACTGCAGCAACCTTTACATCGGCTGCAAAATACTGTAGTAAAGTCGTTGCACCTGAGAACATGGAACTTAATGCGACACCGGAAAGAACCATGGATTCAGGTGTAATCTTGTTAAAGCGAGATAATCCCAGCACAACCAAAGTTGATAGCATTGAGCTGATAAAAGCACAAATAGATATTAAATAGGGATTTAAAATAGTAATGCCATCAAGAGTTTGGTTTTGCATACCGGCACCTAGAATAATAATTGCAAAAGATGCACCAAAGGCAGCACCCTGTGCAATTCCCAATGTTGAAGCAGAGGCAAGTGGATTGTTAAGAAGGCTTTGCATAACACATCCTACAGATCCCAGACCGATGCCGGCGACGACGGCGGTAATGATTCTAGGCAAGCGGTGGTTAAAAATAATCAATGATGATTGTTTGGTGCCCCACCCTAAAAGTGTTGAAATAACAAGTTTTAGAGGAAGCCCCGCCGAGCCTGCACTAATAGCCAATAATGCAATTAATATAGTCACTAATAAAATAAATAAAATAAACAAGTATTTATAGTGTATATATTCTTTATAAGTTCTGTGAGTTTTCATCAATGTCTATTTTTCTCCTATGGAAATTTTATCAAACTTATACCCAGCCTCCAGGAGTTTGTCATAGAAAGGCTGACCTAGCATTGTAGTAAAAATCTCATCTGCCTTTTTTATTGGATCAATATCAGAAAATTTTTCCGGGTATATTATTTTTCCTGCATAATAGGCATTAGCAATAGCGATTTCCATATTAGTCCAATTATAATTATAAGAAATTTGAGAATAGACATTCCCGTTTTTTACTGCTTTTAAATTATTATAAAAAGCTTTATTTTTTGCATAATCCTCATTAACTAAATGCATGTTAGTAGGATTTAAGAAAATTATATCCGGATCCCATACTGTAAGTTTTTCCAAGTCTATCAACAAAGAACCGGATTTACCTGTTTCATCTACTACGTTTTTCGCATGAATAGCTGTAAATGGAGGATAGTCTGCATACGTACCTTCAATACCATGTGCGCCACGGAAACTTACAGCTCCCGAATAAACAGAGGGTTTACTATCATTACCAATATCCTTTGTTCTCTTGTCTAAATCCATTTGACAGCTTTTAACGTAATCAATTACTTTGGTAGAATGTGCATTAGTTCCCATTATTTGTCCAACTAATTCCAAGGCAAAATAGAAACTTTCATCAAACATATTGGTAGGATAAACCGCTACCGTAGGTATGCCTGTTTTCTCTGCTACATTTTTGATAGTATCTTCATCAGTTAGTCCAAAAATAACATCAGGTGCAAGGTTTATTAGTTCTTCAATATAACATGTATCATTACTGCCTCCACTGCCAACAGAGGCTATAGTGGAAAAATGCTGAGCATTTACTACTGTGTATGGCATTGCAGGTAGATTCTTTTTATCCATATCTGTAATACCTACCAGCTTATCTGCACAGCCTGCATATGTTAATATTCGAGCTGCACCACCAATAGCAGCGGTAGTTTCTACTTTTTTAGGAACCTTAACCTCTCGACCAAAAGCATCAACAATGGTACGGAAGTCGGATGAAGCATTATCAGAATTCAGAGGTAAATTACCAGGTGTATTAGTAATAGTATTAGTTTTACAACCTGCTAAGAGTAGTAGAAAAATTAAAACACTAATTATTAGTTTCTTTTTCATTGTTATCTTTTTAATTATATTTTCTTTCATAGTTACAATATTTTCCTCCTTGTAAAATGGTTTTATAAATAATATTTCAATGGGGATAATGATGTTTTGTTCCACGTTCCTAGTTATAATTATTGCTTTACCATCCTCTATCATAGGTTTTAAAGCAGTCGGCGCAGACTATTTTACCGTCTTGTAAATGAGCTTTATGTTCTGGTGTACCTTCTTCACAAATTTCACAAACAACGGTTTTTAATAGCCTTGCTCTTTCAGGCAAATCAAATTTAGGCTCTGAAAAGGTGAAAATCTCATCTACCTGAGAATTTAAAAGATATTCCTTCCATTGATCTCTATCCATGCCTTTATTTTGCGAAGGCTTTAAGCATACCCTAAATTTTTGTCCGGTTTTACGATTAAAAAATGAAAATGCTTGTTTACCGGTACCGCGGTAGATAAGATTGCCTTTCCCCAAAGTACAACTGAAAATCGCCTGGACTGCATCTACCCCACAGGCATCGTTTTCTGTAACACATACTATTTCTTCATCATCGGAAAATTCAAGTTGCATTTTTTCTGCTGCAGCTTCGCATGCCTTAAATCCGATAGCAAGCCCCGGACACTCATGCCCGTGAAAGGCTACAGATTTATCCCATAATTGTTTATTCATTCCAACACCCCGTTCATATAATAGCTCCTTCTATTAAAACTCTATATAAAAATCTGTATATAGAGCTTCGATAAAACTTTGTGCAAAAACCCCATAAAATAGAAAAAAGCTCAAATAGAGCTTTCTAGCTTTCATTTAATAGCTTCATGCTATTCTATTCAGGCCGATATAGAATTTTATAAAGAAACAAATATTAAAACTTTTAACTCTTGACAGCTATATAATAAAACTTTTCTCACAAAGATTTCGTATCTTTGAAATGTATTTCGTATACATATATTCTCACTGTTTAAAAGTATAGTAATTTTCCGGGTATTTGTCAATAGAGATAGAGGGATATGAGGGCGAGATAGCTTTTTTTATTTTCTGTGATATTTATAATAAGCTATCAGTGTTAAATCTTCTCCCGTATCTTCATCTTTATATCTGATATTTACTCCTGCAAGGCTCATAAGCTCATCTAACCCTATGTTTTCTACAGGATGTCTGAAAACCGTCCTGGCATTGCAGATTATGACAATATCGCCGTCAACAACATTTATAACTCCATCTTTGCCAAGGATTGTTTCACCACTTTCTGTTCCTTTACGTAAAGATACATACTTTATTTTTCTCCCATCGATTCTGTGCAGGAGTTCATTATTAATCTTTTTACTGCTTCTTTCCCTCATTATACCTGACACCGCCCGGTTTTGTGTTTTAACCAGCTACGTTTCTGCTAAATAGGTTATGTTTATGCTGAGTAAGTTATTTTACAGCTTTAGGTTATTCTATCCTTTTATGCTTAAAAGATTTCCTGTTATTTGCATAATCTTCAACAATATGCCCGTTACCTGTAAGTTTATATTTATAAATTACAAGCCCCTCAAGTCCTACAGGACCTCTTGCATGTATCTTGTTTGTGCTTATTCCAACCTCCGCTCCAAAGCCATACCTGAATCCGTCACTAAACCGGGTTGAGCAATTCCAGAAAACATTACCTGAATCAACAAGATTCATAAACATGCAGGCAGCATTTTTATTTCCTGTAATAATGGCATCTGTATGTCCTGAACCATAGGCATTAATGTGATTTATTGCTTCGTGAATATCATTGACAATTTTAATTGATAATTTGTAATCCAGATATTCAGTTTTCCAGTCTTCTTCATTAGCCTTCTCAGTTGGTATTACCGCTCTGGTTTTTTCACATCCTGTCAGAACTACTCCCCTCTTATCCATCTCTTCTTTCAGTACTGGCAAAAAAGCAGTAGCAATTTTCTCATCCACCAGAAGAGTTTCTGTTGCATTGCATACTGCTACATATTGGGCCTTAGAATCAACTACTATCTTTACAGCCATATCTATATCGGCTTCCTCATGTACATAGCAGTGGCATATTCCATCTGCATGACCCAATACAGGAATTCTTGAATTATCCATTATATAGCGTACAAATTCATTGGATCCTCTAGGTATAACCAAGTCAATGAATTCGTCCATTTTCAGCATTTCATTTACATCAGCCCTTGTTTCAAGAAGCTGTATCCAGCCTTCCGGTATACCTGCCTCCTTTGTTGCCCGGGAAATAATTTCTGCTAGAATGCGATTAGTCTCCCTTGCTTCTGACCCTCCCTTAAGCAGTACACTATTGCCGCTTTTCAGACATAAAGTTGATATCTGCACTAAGGCATCAGGCCTGGATTCGAAAATAACTCCTATCACACCTATTGGGCAACTCTCCTTGCAAAGTTCCAATCCATCATCCAGTTCCGTAGTCATCAAACTCCTGCCAACAGGATCTTCCAACTTGATTAAGCTATATATTCCGTTTACCACATCTGATATTTTGGGCTCATCAAATTTAAGCCGTTTCAATAAGGGAGCGGAAATATTTTCATTTTGGCTTCTTTCCACATCTGATTTGTTTGCTCTGATTATCTCATCTTTATTATTTTTTAAAGCTTCAGCTATTTTAACCAAAGCTTTGTTTTTTAGTTCTGTATCGGAAGCAGCCAGTATAATTGAAGCTTCCCTGGCCCTAGATGCCATTTCTCTAATTCTCATACCTATCATGCCCGCCTCTCTTTTGCATTATATATACTACTTTATTGTCTTGTTTATTGCCTTGCCAAAGGAAAGTGTATAAATTATACCGGAAGCTATCTCATTTAATAGTTACCTTACTCATAACTAAAGTAACGAGAGTTCAGCAAGTATTTTCCAAAATTGGCAAAGCATTATAAACATTATATAATTAAACTTGTTTAATACATTTTAATATATTTATAGAAGTAATTCAACCTGGATGTTTTGAAGAATACTGTTTTATTGTTGCAATTCATGGTTGAATATTATACAATACTTATATACCATAATTTATGGAGGTACTATATGGCACGAACAAAATCAGTTGATAGTGTAAAGAAGTATACTGTTGTTTTACCGGAATCCTGTATTAACGAATTAAAAGTGTTGTCTGAAAAAAAAATTATAGACTCAATAAGCGCAGGGGTAAGAGAAGCTGTGGCTGAATATTTAGTAAAAGTAAAAAGAGAGATTTATAAGAAAGAACTAATGGAGGCCGTAAAGGACTCTGACTTTATTAAACGAAATGAAGAAGTTATTGAAAGCTTTAAATACGCTGACAAACAAACAGAGGAGATAATACACAAATGGTAAAAATGTGGTCTATATACTGGACAAACCTAGATCCTATTATCGGTTCGGAACAGGCTGGCACAAGACCATCACTGGTCATTTCAAATGATACGGTTAACGAAGTCATGCCAGTTGTTACAGTGCTTCCTCTCTCTTCAATAAAAAAAAGCAGCCGTATATATCCTACTGAGGTTTTTATTCCACAAACGCAATCCTCGCTCCCAAAGGATTCAGTAGCAATGATACATCAGATCAAGACAATAGCTAAAGTAAGAATTGGCTCAAAATGTGGTGATATTAATGATGAAAGCATCAGAGCCAATATTAAGTATGTAATTAAGCAGTATTTTGAATTATCATAAAAAGATAGAATTGCTTTGCAAGTACAGCCACATAGGAGTTTTGAGTGTTTACTGCATATGAAAGCTAAGAATTCATATCCACCAAAGATATCAAATTTTGATGAGAAAAAACCAAAGCCTAAACCTGTTTGATATTAAAGGTTAACAGAGAGGTCTTGTATATCTCATATCAACATCTCCTTCGAAGCATTATATTCCTCCTATCCTACAGTGATTTGTACTAACGTTACAACCCTCTAGGTTGTACAGTAAAGTGACTTAATTTTCCCTTAACTATTTTAAATTGTGAACCCTTTCCGCTTGACTTATAATCATAGTTTTGCTGAGCTGCTTCTGAACTATAACTTTCATTTCCAATATAGATCACTAGAAAGTTATATTACTCTTCCACTTTTAAATACTCTTCTAATTGTAGATTCACTACAACCTATAGACTCAACTAATAGCTTTATAAACACCTTTTTCATTCATATACCTTAATCCTAAATAGCCAAGAACAGACAATGTCAGCGTCCCATTTCTATTTGACCTATAGCAGTAGCTACTATTGTTCCATAGACGGTTCAATAATTCATTAAGTGCACCGGTTTTATCAGGCCTGTCTAGAAAATCTCGCCATCCGTGAAGCTTCTCATATACATTATCTATCATATACAACCAGTCTTTAAATTTTTCATCCTTTTCAACTATACAGATATACTCTGTAAATAGCCAATACATATAACTTGCCACCCATGTATCTGTTGCCCCAAAGTAATCTCTAAACCTTATCCCTCTTATAGTGCAAGAATCGGTTAAATAGTAGTATGCCTTCTTTGCAGCTTTCAGGGCTAATTCTGCATATTCCGCACGTCCTGCAGCCTTGTTTGCAAGATAAACTCCAAACAAGCCTTCTGCAATATATATGTTTCCTAAAAATGTATGGCAGCCATTTTCTACTATATCACCACACTGCCAATCGAACCAACCGTTTTCAAGCATCTCAATATTGCACCATTTTACGACAGACCATGCAGAACGCTCCCTTTTTTAAAATGGGAGATGAATGCATGACTACCTTATTTCCCAAATCTATCGCTGCTAATCTATAATAAGAAAGAAAAAACCAAAGCAAATGTCAAAAAATCCAAAAAAAGTTTTTGAAAAAGATTGAAATTTTCTCTTGCATATACAAGCAAGATATGGTAAAATAAAATTAAAGAACATTTGTTTGACAAAGGAGGTGAAACCATTGGCAATTATATCTTTTGTTGTTAAGTTGAAGAAACCTACAAGAGTTAAACACAAACAGTGGGTTGAAGATCAGCTTGAATATACAAAATGCCTGAACTGGTGTGTACAAGAAGTATATAGAGATGAAAAACTATCTTCAAAGAATGTGCCCTTCAACTTAAAGTCCTGTATAAAAAATGAAGCTATCAGAAGAGCAAAAAAGGCAGTATCAGATTATAGAAAAGGTAAGGCAAAGAACCTGCCTGTATTCAAAGGATATCAATCCATAAGTATCAATAATCAAAACTGGGATACACAACCTAAGAATGGAAGGTGGTACATAGGGTTTACCTCAAGTTTAGGGAAGCTATATCTTCCGGTAATTGAATCTGAAGAAGTAAAAAAATATTTTCACTACTTCGAAAAGAAAAATAAAGAAGATAAGAACCGTAAATTCAGAGGAACCATACAGATGCTTCGTAAGGGTAAAGACTGGTATATGGCCATACCTTTTCAGCTTCCAGATGTGCAGGATAAAACAGAACAAAAAACTGAAACAACAATAGGTGTAGACCTTGGCTTAAGACATATTGCAGTAGTAAGTGAACCTGAATCAGGCAAACGAAAATTTGTATCAGGTAAAAAGATTGGATACTTAAGGCGTCATTTTCGATCCCTCAGAAAAGCATTAGGCAGAAAAAAGGCTCTGCG
>Ga0116195_1001741_pt1 | contig 12406 bp, 11 predicted proteins | sample AD_SCU002_MetaG_FD_89881 | JGI IMG/M metagenome (GOLD analysis project Ga0116195, IMG submission 89881) | Active sludge microbial communities of municipal wastewater-treating anaerobic digesters from China - AD_SCU002_MetaG | ecosystem: Engineered > Bioreactor > Anaerobic > Digestate | place...
ATGCAATCCAGCCCTCGATGACTTCTTGCAGCTCCCTGCGGCAGTCTTCCAGGGTTTTGCCGGTTGCCCATACGCCCTCCAGCTCGGGCACCTCGCCATAAAAGGGCTCAGGGTCATCGATGACCTCGTAGGTGGCCTGATCCATTGCTGCCTGGATGTACTCTGCGAACATCGCAATAATATCCACGGCAATCAGATAAAGCCTTTCGCATCTTTGCACTTGCTCATTTACCTGCTGCCCGGGCAAGCCCCCGTGCACATGCACGCAGGCTCTTGCGGGTGGGCGCCTCGCATCCATCGGCAATTGATCAACTACATCTGGTCAGCCTTAAGCCATTCCTCTCGGCTTATCCCGGATCGCTTCAAGATCTTCTTGATCAGGTCTACGCCTATATCATCACCCTGATGCGGATTGGGTATGAGCAGGAAGACACCGTTTTTAAACATGTAGGGATGTTTCTTACCGGGATAAGGCCCTTCCCATCCCAGCTTTCTCAGCCGATGGGTCAGATCATGCCAGGAGACAGGACAGAGCTTAGTCTGCAACAGCCATCGGCTCCTTTGAAACCTGTATCGTATGTCCCCCGATGGACGGAATCGGATATCCCCATGCCAGATGAGCGGCTATCCAGTCCTCAAGGGCATCCATGAGGTTTTTCCGGCATTCCTCCAGGGTCTTGCCGGTTGCCCAAAGGCCCTGAAGCTCGGGCACCTCGCCATAAAAGGGCTCCGGGTCATCAATAATCTCGTAGATGGCCTGGTCCATTGCAGCCTGGATGTACTCTGCGAACATCGCAATAATATCCTCGGCTATCAGATAAAGCCTTTCGCATCTTTGCACTGGCTCTCGGACCTTCCGCCCGGGCGGGCCCCCATGCACGTACGCACGCTCTTGCGGGTGGGCGCCTGGCGTCTGTGCGAGCCAGCGTTTGGGCGCTTTGCAGACGCGCACCTGCGGCGGGAGGTGAAGCTCCGCATGCAAGAAGCATTGATTAGCACCAATTCTATTTCCGAATATTCATAATTGTATAAACTACACTTTTCCAATTTATGCAGCGATATACTCTGTGTTGATTAATCAGATGATCAAGACAAGAGCTGTTATAATTCCATGGCTGCGAAAATAAAATACCGGTTCGCCCACTATTTGCGAAATTTAATATATTATTTATATAATCATCAATTAAAATATCTGCCTTGATTAAATTTTTTCCGGAGTGCCTAGTATTATAAAACTCATCAAATGCAAAATTTGATTGAAGCCATTTGATGGTCGCACGTTCCGTTTGTTTTGGTCTATTTGTAGCTATTATTATATGATTATGCTTCCCCAAGTTTCGCATCCCTTCTTGCGAATATTCAATTAAAGGCATAGATAAAATAAAATCATCATTTAATAATGCCGTTTCTATTTCAATATCGATGGTATTGTTCCCTACCGGTTCATTCCAGCGAGTTATATCATCTTTTGAGATATTTAATCCTTGTTCTGCATTAATTTTTAAGAGTATTGGTGTGACTTGATCTCCAAGAACTCCATCAATATCAACTGCAATATTCAATTTCAATGAGTATCACTCTGAGATCCATGGAAACAATGAGCCGCATTTCTTCGTTTCATTTCCCGCTCAACCCTATAACAAATTAGTAAAACTAGATTTAAAAATAATAGAATCCAAGATATCTGCAATAAACTTAATAAACTAAAACACTGCATAAATTGGGGCCATATTAGATAAATCATAAAAGTTAGTAAAAATAGTATAAAATATTTTAAAGATAGCTTGGGATTGCTAACAGTTTCACCATACTCTTTATTTCTGAATATACCCCCAATTATATAAAATATAAATATTGCTGGAAAAATTGCGAGAAAAAGATCAATGTATTCGCGAGAATAAATAAGCGCTGTGTATAGAAAGACTATAAATATATCCCACATTCCGCACTTCGCATAAAATAATCCAAGAAATAGCCTGTGATTAAAATAGGAAAGATTATTTAATAGCAGCTACAGCTTCTTCCCAGAAGGGAAGCAGCATGGAGATGGATGTCCAATCTTACTTGATAGGCCACCTTGGCATTGTAGCAGGCTCATTCGATGCATTGAATCTCGCGGATGTAATTGATCGGGTTCTTCCAAAGAGAGGCTCGCGAAATCTTCCCCATTCAGTAATTATTAAAGCTATGATCCTGAATGGCTTGGGTTATACTGGTCAGCGACTTTACCTCTTTCCTAATTTTTTCAAGACAATCCCTACCGAAAAGCTACTTGGCAAAGGAATTTGTCCGACTGACCTCAATGATGATGTCGTTGGAAGGACACTCGATGCGATCTACAAATACGGTGCTACCGAGCTTTTCAATGAGATCTCTTTGCACATCATGAAACAATTTTCCTTTGGAACTCAACTGCTTCATGCAGACACAACAAACTTCGGAGTTTATGGAAAATATGAGAATGATGCACCAGACAGTACCGATTCTATTAAAATTACTTTTGGCCATGCCAAAGATGGTAGAATGGATCTGAAGAGGTTTGTCCTCGGCATGGTCACAAATCAGTTTGGCTTGCCTCTCTTCACTGAAGCTTACTCTGGGAACAAATCTGATAAGAAAAGCTTAATGGAGATGATACAAAAAACGCAACAAGCGATCGATTTAGATGATGATAATTTTTGGGTCGCTGATAGCGCTCTGTATACTGAAGAAAATATTAAACTAATGGGTACAGAAACAAAATGGATTACACATATGCCTGCTACGGTGGCAGAAGCTCAAGAGCTCCTCAGTTCCAACTTAAATATGATTCCTGGCAGCGATCCACGATACGCTTTTTATGCTACTGATATCAATTATGGCGGCGTCCCTCAGCGTGCAGTTGTTGTTTGGTCCAAAGAAATGAACGAGAGGAATGAAAAGACATTTGAGAGAAAAATAGAGAAAGAAACTATAGAAGCAGGAAAAGATCTCAAAAAGCTAATGAGAAAGAAATTTGCCTGCATACCGGACGCTGATAATGATTTGAGATTATGGCAATCCTCACATCCACATCATCTCCTCGATAATGTGCGGGTTGTGCCTGTTATGGAAAAAGCAGAAAAGAAACGAGGAAGACCGAAAAAAGATGAGCTTTTAACTGCGAGCTATATGATTCAGGGAGAAATTAAATTAAATGAAGAAGCTCTGATCGAAGCTCGCAAGAACTTAGGTCGATTCGTTTTAGCCAGTAATCAGGTCGATCTTGATCCCGAGGTTATGCTAAATTATTATAAAGGACAGCAAGCGGTGGAACGTGGATTCAGATTCTTGAAGGACAAAAGTTTCCATGTCTCTGAGGTCTATCTCAAAAAAGAGGAGAGAATAGAAGCACTTTGCATGATTATGGTGTTAAGTCTTCTAATATATTCATTTGCTGAATGGAAGCTCAGGCAAGAACTCAAGAAAACCGGCCAGACTGTGCCCAATCAGCTAAATAAACCAACACAGCGACCCACAATGCGCTGGGTCTTTGAGATTTTTATGGGCGTTATAGCATCGGCTATTATGGACGGTGAAACAATCATAAAAACAGTTATACATCTAAGCGATCCCCAGAAAACCATTCTGGAATTATTAGGTAGTGAGTGCAAAAAGTATTATGTGATGGGGTGAACTGCGGAATGTGGGATATATCAATAAAAAAGCGAAAATAACCCCATCGATTCAATCTAAAGGGGTTCTCTTCAATCATGATATGATAACCCAGCCAACTTAGCACGACCGCCACATATGCAACAATCAATGCCATGTTAGGCAATATGATCAGATCGTTAATAGAAGGACATGAAACCAGAGGTTGATCTCCAAAAAAAGCAGTAACGCTCACACCAAGTACCACACCAAAAAAAGTATCTATAAGTGCTACTAACCTATCAGAAATCCTCATTTGATCGGGCATCAGATTATCCTCAATCCTCTTCTCGCCAACAATCTTTTTTTTATATACATATATTTTCCCAGAATTCATGTGCTCAATGAATCAATGGCAAACTTTTGCAGTATTCTTGAACTTGGATGGTTAGCTAAGGAAACCAGCTTATTGGCCAAAGCCACTGGCAAAAGCGCATTATCATACATATCGCATTTCAACATCTCGATATTTGTCAAGATTGCTTTCAAATTTGGAAGGTCGCTCTCTTTTGGGTTGACAGCAATCTCTTTCGTTGGGACCGATACAACATAAATTTTCCCAAGCGTAGTTTTAAAAATTAGCTTGTTGCCATAATATGTCGTGCGGCCATAAGGATTGGCTGGGTCTGCCTTTCCGGGGATGATATAATTATAGATATAATCATTGTCAAGAATTAATGCACTGCCATAATCCAGTCGGTTAGCAATCTCATCTGCATGTTCCACAAAGGGTCCGCTCTTCTCCAGCCCAGCAAGGAATATGTTATAATCCTCAATTAGATACTTGATAAGCTCACGCATCGGCTTATGCATATTTGCCGTCTGGCCAAAGAATGCAAGTGGGCCATCTTTGATGAAGAGCACCTCGTCCAAGAGTTTCGGCTTTGTCTTTAGGATAAGTTTAATAAGGTGCACAAGAATAATTTGTTCAATGGTCGTCGTGACATAACCGGGTATACCGCTTGCTCCCAACTCATCATCTATCGCTTCATGTAGACGAAATACATCGGTGAGATAGATTTTTCCTCCACAATAATTGCATTCGAACGCATATTCTTTGTTTATTTTATTCCGAAAGAGGGGGACACTGGAATTTCCACAGGAGGGACAGCTTGATAGCGTCCATTGTTCTATGGGCCGCCTATATTCCTGATATATGAACCACTTGAGTGTATCCATGAGATCCTCGTTTTCCTCATTCATCTGGAAAAAGTTGTAAATGGATACTCGAACTGAATCAGTTAGTGTTCTCTGGTTCTTTAGGGCAACATTCTTAGTTGGGATGACCAACTTTAGTCTTTGAATATGGTTCAGTCTAGCTATATCTTCAGGATCAATGAAAGGCTTTTCATCCAAGCATTCCAAGTCCTCGACGCTGAATATAAGTGCTCCTATCTGGAAGAAACATACTGTGGCTGATGGGAATTCTGATTGAACAAAAACTTCGTTATACCCACCATCAATGGCGATAATGTGCCGGATTGGGTTCTTGGGCAAAGGCTTAAAAGGTATACATTGGGCCCCGTTTAATGAAATTTCGCTTGAATGCTTTGGAAGCTCGCACTTTGCCAGAAATTCCTGGACCGCTGAATCCTTAATAACATGGCCATGTGAAGCTCGGCTGGCATACTCGCATGGTCGCCTTCCTCTTCTGCTAGTATATCCCATAAATTCAATCCTCAAGTCTATTCTCAGGGAAACGATCAATCTGGACGGGCACAACAAAAGGATTCGAATAAGTCTTCATGCGTACGAATCCTTTATCGCTATTAGCACTGAATCGCACAAGGCTATCTGCGAAGTCTCCGAAATCATAATATTTTTTTATTTCTCTTGTCTCGTCTTCGTTGTTCAAATGGGCTATAAACCAGTTTTGAGTATTTTTTAGGATATTTGCACTTATTGAGCTAACTTCTTGTGTAGCATAGATCAGGCCCAGGTTCAGCTTAGCTCCTTCCTTGGCCAAACGATTATAGGTATCGCTTAGATCTTTGTCCTCCTTCTTAGGAAAAAGGTTGTGCGCCTCTTCAAAATAAAATTGAATAAAATTATTTGGCAGATTTGAAATGAATCTCAGCATAGAATTCTGGAAAATTCGCCGGCAAATACGTTCGGAAAATAGAGCTTGAATTTCTGGATCCCCTTGCGAAAGATCGACAATTATTATCTTCCCTTCTCTTAATTCCTCGATGATTTCCTCCTCAAAGAGCTTGCCAATAGTTTCGGTATGCAGATCGATGATGCCTCGAAGCTTCCTGTAGCCATCGACGATATGCCCGGTATCACGCCTACGGGAGAGGAAAACGAGCAATGCCTTTAGATCCTCATCAGCCCACTCGCGGTTATCATGGTCTCTTCTATAATTTTCGAAGAAAGGATTATCACGATAATTATCCCAAATGGTGTTAAACCAATTGCTTGCTTCTTCAAGAGAAATCCCCCTATTTGGATCGAGACTTCCATCTTCCCTAACTAACCGATTTAACTCAGCATTTCCAACAAATCGAACAGTAAAACCACTTGGTACCGGAAAACCTGCTTTGTAAAGGCAGCAGAGATAAGCAGCAACTTTTCTATCATAACGCGTACTGGCCGAGTGATTTGTGGTGTAATCATTAGGTTTAGAAAGATCTACTGCTCTGAAGCTATCAATATATGTTCCTGAGGTTCGTGCCAAGTGTGAACGAGCCAATTCAAATCCAGAAAGAACATCACGGTAGAAGTTGACCTTCATTACTTTGAATCCGTCTTTTCTTATTGTGCTATAGCGTGTCGTTTGACTTTTATAAAGCTCGAAAATTGCTGTGCCTTCGTCCTGCATGTTAGGATTAGCATATTCTCCGTTCATGTCGAAAATTATCTGGCCCACTGGATACTTTGGCACTCCATCCTTGGTAAAAGGCTCTAGATAATCGGAAATGCTCTTTTCAAAAGGTTCATTTAGTGGAGATGTTGACTTTTCGCTCATAGAAGCCGTAGCTTGGATAATCTTTTTAACTGTGTTTGATTTTCCTGTTCTTGTCATGCCGAATAAGGCAGTGCGTTTTCCCAAAAAATCTGCGGGACTGACAAAAACCACCACATCTGTCTCTTTTCTCTGAAACCTTCGACTAGAGCTAAAGCGCACTCTCCCAATGGGTATATCTGTAGGCTTATCAGTAATTTCTCCATCCCGGAAATTGACAATAAGTTTTAATACCTCGGGACTGGGCTTTAGAACGCTGTAATTATGCGCACTATAAAAATTTTCAACATCAGCGCCGAAACGCCGTTTAGCCTTTTCATCTTTGTAGAAGGTGCCCAATATGCGACATTCCAGACCCGAAAAACTGAACTCATAACGTGTGAAGCTATCTAATTGGCTCTCTTTGCCACTGGTCTTCAGATTGTCCTTATAATATTCGATCATTGAGCTAACGACATCGTTATCAGTCGGAAGCCTAGATGGCTTTAAAACACGAAGAAGCAATGCTTCCAAGACGTTTTCTTCATTTTCATAATATGCCAGAAGAAAGGAGCCCTGAGGAATGCCTTTGGCCTTTTCCTTCCATGAATCAGCTACGAGAATATGTGCCCGGTCATAATCGATGTGGAAAGGGCGACCTATAAAGACACCAGTCTCGAATGTTCCCGTCTTATCGTCACGCTTAAACAAGTCAGTGACGGCGATTTTAGCGATCTCATCGGCGAAGTTTAGCGTCATTACTATCCATCTCTATTGGTATCTTTCTTATCTTTAAGGACAGGGTCCTCGAAACGTATCAATGATTGTAGAGCATATTCTTCTTTTATTTCTATCGAGACCCATTTTCGATGTAGCAGCTCTGCAACAAATCCTGTAGTATTACTTCCTGCAAAGGGATCCAAAATGAGATCTCCAGGATCTGTTAGGAACTCGATGAAAAATGCAGCAAGACCTTTTGGCATGCGTGCAGGATGAGGTACTATCTTTCTTTCTCGGCACTTTCGCATGAAGAAATCGTTAGATTGAGTATTTGAGATGCTAAAGGCGTTAGGGAGGCGCACTTCGCGCTTTTTATCCATTGGCTCAATTTCAAATAAATTCGGCATAATGCTGCCATGGTGATTGCTCAAAAAGCTGTCCTTGCTTATATGATGCTCAGACGGCCTTTTCCCTGCGTTATAACTCTCATTGCTGAGCAGCTCTTTCATTTCTTTGCTATATGGTCGAAGTACTCTCCTATTATCCGCCTTGGGGAAATCTGTTTTAGACATCCACCAGATTTGAGTGTAACTATCTGTGGTACGAATTCGATTAACCGTAACCCACTGTGCCGGTGAAGGCAGACGCGAAGGATTATAGCAGATGAATTGCTGACACAAGCGCAAATCAGTATCAGGATTCTTTAGGAAGCCGATTAGTGATTCTAAATGAAGAAGTGATTGAATGGGGCGCCCAGGCATCCATGCATTTCCCATTTCTATTACAATAGATCCATCTTCCGTGAGTAGATCAGCAAATACTTTAGCAAGTCCTATGAACCATTCTTTGTAGCGTTCGCCTCTTAGATTTCCATAGCTTTTTTTGTTGTTTAGTGGGAAAGGGGGAGATGTAAGTAGAAGTTGAACCTTGCCGATTAGCTTGTCCCTTAAATCCGATTGCAGAAGCTCATTAGCATCTCCTATATAATAGGTGCCAAGATCCGTTTTATGGTGTGCCTTTTTCATCTCTCTCATTCTGCCTATCAAGGCCAATTAGCGTGCAAGGACTATTAATCAATTTGCATTGAGTGCTAAAAGATGACTATGCAACAGATCAGCCACCAGATTACTTTCGCTGTATACATATGCTTTATTATCCATTAGAGAAAATCAATGGGTAGTTGGTGAAAAAAAAATGGCAAAATTGCAGAAACCTGGAGAGAAGCCAGCACGCTCGGGTGAGTACATTGAACGGGGCCCGCGTGGCGGTGAAATACCCGATCCTCGACAAGTGACAATTGAACCTCACGACGACAAATTACCGCCTACACAGAAAAAGAATAGAACGTGGGAACATAAGGCAAACTGAGGCGAAGCGCATTGATTCAAGAATCGGGGCATGCGAGGCGCCGCCCCAAATTTATATAAAAAGACGAAAAAATGTCGACCCTATTTAAGGACAGCTCGAAGCGATGGTATGGATGCAAAGGGCGATGCTCTACTATTTCCAGGATACAACGTCGATAATAAAATTCATCTTTGAAACTATCCGAGAGCATAAAATCTTCCACTTCTTTGCTGCTGCCATGTATTACGAAAAATTCATGCAGAAATCTGGCAAAAGCTGCTCATTTGATTGAATCCGTCCGCTGGGGCTTGAATAATACCACCCTCGCCGCCAGGGGCCGGGCTCGCAGACGTTACGCAGGTATACTTCGCAGATAGTGGGACAAGTTTTATCTTTAACTGTTAATTTTAAAATAGTTTAATTACTAATTTTTCTCCAGTAGCAAGATTTAATTATTCGTGTTGAACTCTAACCTAGCAATGTTTTCCCATCGGAAAATAAAAAGTGATAAAACTGAATGTGAATGGATAAAACTCAAGAAGACAATTTCCAAGGAAATTGCCTACAAGGCAGCTGAGGCCATAGGTGAGCACTCTGCGATAGATATGCTTGATTTCTCAAGCTTGAATAAATCTGATATTGATACGATTTATGTCAAAGATCGCGATGGTGTGCCAATGGCGGCAGGTATCAAGAAAGTACTGCCTAATGCGGATATAATTTTCGTACATACGGAGAGAACTGGATCTGCAAAGAACAAAGTAAACATAACGCCATTGGATTCAAAAAATATAAAAATTCAAAATAATGTAAGATGGTTTGCAGACCCTATTAACGCGAGAGGGACAACTTCAATAGAAGTGTTAAGATATTTTTATGATATTATGCCATTTGATTTGGCTTTGCTTTCTCATATAGTTGCTAATGTGAATGGTATAAATAATATTCAAACATTAATAACCGACTTCAATATGTCTAGTTTTATGAATTATGTTTTTTTATCAAAAAAATTAAATATAAATAATGGATTTCTGGAAGACGCATTGGAGATAATACCGGATTTTGGAGATAAGGTATTCGGCACTATAGGACAAGATTACTCAGACAGCCAAATTCTAGAAAATCTAAAAGTCTTATTAGGTACTCATGCAGGCGAGGTTGAAATATTGAGGGGTTCTATATTGTTATTACTTTACGGAAAAAGTATATATAAATATGACAAAAACGTCGGTTGGGCTACTGGAAAATGGATAAAAGAGTCGATTCTGTGGTATATTAGGAATAAGAGATTAAATATAGATATTAATTTAGATATTGGTTTCTATAAAATACTGACAGAGCTACAAAAGACCGGCTTTATAAATTGCGAAAAGCATATATGGACTCATGCATCGAGCAGATACAAAGCTAATGATTATTATCTTACAGAAGAAGGAATAGTTATGATTCAAAAAGTATATACCCCGTTTTTGGAGCATGTTGGAGTGTATCGAATCATTTTGAGAGATTTGGATTATGTTGTACATAGAACATCCAAAAAGATATCAATGCATTAATAATTTATGTTACATTCCCACAAACAACGCCAATAGATGTCAAATTTTGAGGATTTTCTAATGCAAAAAATGTTGAATCGATCGAGCAAAATGCCATCCAAGCGGTAAAACATGAGGCTATAAAGAATGACATGGCAGAAAACAGAATTATCGATCTTAGCCAAAAATGGTGGGATGCAAGTTTTCCCATGAAAGATAGTGGAATTAATCTTGAGAAAAAATCAAGAGATTTAGCCAGGTGATTCCTCTCTTTATCATCTTGTCTTATTGTCAATTTCATGGAGGACTCCAGTAACTCCAGGGCATCTCGTCCACAATTAATAAGTTCCTCATTTCGGATATCTAGAAACCAGAACGCCATGGAAATTATCATGCCGAAAAGACCTATTGCAAATGCCAAGGACCACCATATTGCAGCCATTTCTGCTTGTTCCATATATGGCTGAGATTTCCCAGCAAGCTCCACGCATTTTAGATAACCAGCAACTACAACACCGATCAAAATAAGGAAATAATTAAATGCAGTTAATCTTTGGCCAGCGTGGTATTCGAACCAATTCCATGCATATTCTAATTTCTTATCATCAATATTATTAACTTTATTAATACTATTTTCATTAGTAGTCATAAAAATACATCATCTAATAATAACAATCATTCGGTGAATTTGTTACAATTGAGACTGATGAAGAGCACCCTATTCTAGTTGCTCCTGCATTCACCAAAGCCTTGGCACTTCGATAATCCGCAATGCCACCGGAGGCCTTTATACCCATTTTATTATCTACAACAGATTTTATCAATCTAATATCCTCAACAGTCGCTCCTTTGATTTCGAATCCTTTGGATGTTTTGACATATGCAAATCCAGTAGACGTCTTTAGGAAAGATGCACCCGCTTTTAAAGCCAATAAGCAAGCATTAATCTTTTCAGATTTATTCAGCAAGCTGGATTCAATAATCACTTTAACCGGTACAGGCTTGACGGTATCAACGACAGATTTAATATCATTGTATACGAATTTATAATCATTATTCTTCAAAGCTCCTAGAGATATAACCATATCTATTTCGTCTGCTCCATTTTTAATCACCTGTTTTGCTTCCTCCACTTTAGTGGACGTCAGATTTGCCCCCAATGGAAATCCTACAACGGAAATTACCAGGCAATTTGAGTCATCTAATTTTTGAGCTGCCTCTTGAACATAGATTGGATTTACGCATACTCCAAGAAAATTAAATTTCTTAGCTTCCTCGCAAAGCTTTGTTATATCCATTCTTGTGGCATCAGATCTAACCAAAGTATGCTCAATATATTGTGCAAGATCCATCGGTTGCTCTATCTTTATTTGCATATTTATTTCCGAGTCATCATCCAAATTATGGTTTTTTAGACCTAATCGGTTTTTTCTTGGACAGTTTTCTTATTAAATTTATGTTTTTTTTTATTCGGTACACAAGTGTTTTCACTAGAGGTTTCACACCGCATAAGCAATACTTAGTTGATCACGTATATTGTTATTTCGCATAATCTTAATTACATTACTTAGGTTTATATGAAAATATTTCAGGGATCGATATTCATCTGAAGAAAATACACCTCCAGGCTGATGGCATCCTGCCTATGCTTCTGGCGTCCTCAAAAGAGCCTCAGAGCTTTCAGACACCCCTCCGTCCTCCAATCCCGCGATCTCCTCATCGGTGAACTCCATGCCACCAGCCCCGAAATTTGCTTCAATAGCGGAGGTTCACCTCTCCGTCACCGCCCTCTCATTCTATATATATCGCCGGCCTCCCCGGCTCCGCTTGCTTGCTCTTGCCTTTGGGGTCCGCTCCCGGCTCCTCAGCCGAAAAGATCTCCACCGAGACGCCCAGGGCAGCAGCCAGATATGCCCTCTCCCTTGTCAGGGTCTCGTACTCGTCCAGCCCCAGCGCCTCTGCCGAGAGCGAGTGGGCCGCCTTGGCCAATTTTTGCGCATACTTGGGAGCATCCTTCTTGTGCGCGGCTATCGCCGGATTGGCCATGGCCTCCTTCATCAGCGCTCCCATGTCCAGCTTTCCTCCCGCTGCAGCGGCCACGGCAAGGCGCAGCATCTCCTTCTTCCACCGGGGAGTGGTGTAAAGGGTGATCTTGGCGGGCTTGGTCCCTGTGACATTGACGATCTCC
>Ga0116195_1001760_pt1 | contig 12323 bp, 10 predicted proteins | sample AD_SCU002_MetaG_FD_89881 | JGI IMG/M metagenome (GOLD analysis project Ga0116195, IMG submission 89881) | Active sludge microbial communities of municipal wastewater-treating anaerobic digesters from China - AD_SCU002_MetaG | ecosystem: Engineered > Bioreactor > Anaerobic > Digestate | place...
ATCACCTATGTTCCAGGAGCTTATTATAAACAGGAATCCTTCCTCAACTGCGGAAGCTCTCGCCTCGATGGGAGCGACTCTTATTGCTGTAACTTCTATCTTCAATGGTGTAGGAAGGTTGCTGTGGGGGATTTTCTCGGACAGATTTGGAAGAATAAGGGCTTATCGCCTTTTGCTTGGGAGCGAAATGCTGGTTTTTCTCTTGCTAATATTTACAAGGAGCCCATTGGTATTTGCAATCTGTGCCTGCTGGATCCTTTTCTGCTATGGAGGAGGATTTGGAATGATGCCCGCAACCATTTCCGAGCTATTCGGACCACAAAAAATGGCTATTATGTATGGTGCCGTATTAACTGCATGGTCCTTTGGCGGAGTAATTGGTCCTCAAATTACGGCTTATATCAAGGATACTCAACCATCTCAGGCCATCAAGATTTCCTTCATCGTGGGCGCTGTGTTTATCGCCATAGCCTTTCTATTTTCGATTTTGATTGCCGATAAAAAGAAATAGGCCACCTTCTCCAGAAAAGGCGGCCTATCTAGCAGGGAGAGGACTCGAACCTCCGACCTCCGGGTTATGAGCCCGACGAGCTGCCAACTGCTCTACCCTGCGGCGCAAAAATTAATCTACAATAAATCGCAAAATATGTCAAGGGATAGGAAAATTTTCTGATACAATGGTGAGTTTTCACTATCAGGATTTGGAGATAGCGGCCCAGTTTGGTTTAGGTCAGGTTAGCCTAAGCCAAATTAGGCTCGGTTCGGCTGCATCATACTGACCTAACTTAGCTTTGTTTCGTCTAATCCGCCTTGCTTGCCAAATTGAAGCATGAAGCATCAAAAATGAAAAAGGCGATGCAAATCCGCATTCTTGAAAACGCGAAAGTGAAGGTATAAGAAGAAGATTGCGATGGATAAGAGAGCAATGGCGCAGACAGGAGACCATCGCAGAACCACCATACCAATCGCAAATAAATCGATTAGCACTTCCAGGCCAATGCAAAACATCGCCGCCACTATTGTTATATAAGCAATTAGATTGAGACCTTTCTTCTTGCTCTTTTCGAATATAAGGTAAACCAAGCCACCCAGAGATTCTACAAGCATTATGATTGGAACCGCCAGACCGAGCGCCCATCGCTGATTACCAGAAATGTACCCAATTATTACAAATAATAAGGGTGGTACAAGAACGCTCAATAAGATACGAAGAATGGGCCTCTTTCTCAACATGAAAAATGCTGTCAATTCCACCCATAGAAACAAAATGGATGTAATAGCGTAGAGAGACCACGAGAATCGCCTGGATTCAAAAAGATCAATAGCACCAAGCACCAGCATTGCTATAGCCAATGTCACAGAGAGAATTTCCCAAAGAATCGTCGGTTTTTCTTGGGGCAAAGTTTCTTCTTCGGGGTTTTTTTGATCATTTACCGAGTAGACAACTGCATTTTCCTTTTCGCAAGCCTTTGGGTTTAAGGTTCCGCAGAGTGGGCATCGTTTGGCGTTGCCGATTTCTACCCCGCATTCGGGACAATACGACATGATTCACCCCCCATTTTTGCCTTCAATCTTCACTGATTCCATTGTCAGATCGACATGAAACACTGACATGCAGTCCGATACTTCTCAATCGTCGAAAAAACAATTGCTCGAGTTCGCGCGATTGCGCCAAGCTTCCAAAATTGATAATAAGTTCATTGCCCCAACTTAGCATTGAGGCATTTGTCATGGTAACCATGCTTGGAGCCGGTATAAATCCAAAGCTCAATATATGAGGAACAAAACCTGGAGGCATTTTCAATTGGCCCAAGTTAGAAATGAAACCAGAAAGCATACTCTCGCCAAATTTCGAGAAAAAGACCCTAGCGAAAAAATCCTTTATTCTAAGAGGAACCAATCGGACAGCCAGATTCCTTGCACTTCCGGCATTACGGCACAAGTGTCTAGATATGCTCATTCGATCATATTCGAGCTTCATCTGATAGTGAGTCCGCAAAACAAGCTCATCGAAATCTCTCATACCGAGCCGCATATCTTCACTGATCAGCACAAAGAGAGAAAAATTGCGAAAGGTTCGAGAAGGAAAAAGCTGGCGCAGATTGATAGGTATCTCTACTGAGACATAGGGCTCACGCGGAGGGGGATTAGTTGCATACCATATATGCTGCAAGGCATCGAGATAGACGGCTGACATGAGTTCGGTCAAGCTGATATTTCTTCGATGAGCCTCAGCGATGACTTCGCTAGTAAGCAACTTCCCTGAAATTATGCGGTACTGGCCTTTGGGCAAGCAGGATTTGCTCAAATGAAAAGCATGCGGTCTTAGATCCGGGAATGGCAATCCATTGGGAAAATACCGCTGATAAGCATCTTCGAATTCTTCGCTTATCGCCAAGCCACTCATTTCACCTGAGGACACAGCTATGTCTTTCCACTCGCCTTCTCCTAGTCGTGCACCCGGGTCGACACCCTTCAATATGAGGTAGTTTGCAAGGAGAGACTTAAAAAAACCTATGCCTCCCGTACCATCAGTCAAAGCATGAGAAAACTCACCCGAAATTCTGTTCCGCTTCCAAAGAATGCGAAACATGCGCGTCCCATGGCGATTTATATTCCATCCCTGACAGGGAAATTCCAAATCCGGATAAATCGACGGCATTGTTTTGCAAGGCTCGAAATAATACCAGAAAAATCCTCTTCGGAGCCTTACATTGAAATAAGGCATGCGGTTTACTGTAAGAGCAAGCGCCTTTTTCAATATTTCTGGATCTATGGGCGCATCGAGCTCGGCTTCGAACCTAAAAAGCCTCGTGCTGATATCATCAGTCACGGCTGGCATTATGATTGCAGCGTTGTCGAGCGCATACCATTCGCCAGCATTATCTTCGCGCCGAGTGTGGACGAATCTATGGCTTACTGTGCTCTGGCGATTTTTGTTCATGTTTCGATTATAGAAATGTAATAAATGGCATTGCAAGGACGAGAATTATAATGACGGCCATTGCCGGAAGAAAATTACCGGTTTTGAAGCTTTTGATCTCCAAGAGCCCTAGGGCTATCATGATTACAAGCGCTCCTCCGATAGCCGTAAGCTCGCCCAACATTAGGTCACTTACATAAGGTTTTATGTACTCAGATAGCAATGTCAGTGCTCCTTGATATACGAGGACAGAAAGAGCCGCAAAAGCTACACCAATTCCCATAGCCCCAGCGAATATTATCGAGACAAAGCCATCGAGTACACTTTTAGTTAGAATAAGTGAATAATCTCCCATGGTTCCCGCATTGAATGAACCCACTATTGTCATGGCGCCCGCACAGAACAAAACCGAAGCATTGAGAAATCCTGTTGCGAAAGTGTCTTCGGACCTGCGCGCAAAGCGTTTTTTAAGACCATCTCCTAGCCTCTCTATCGCACCTTCGACATCGAAGGCAGTACCCAGAAGTCCACCTACCATCAATGCAAGGGCAAAAGAAAGAATATGGTCTGTCTCTAGCACCATCTGAATACCAATAGCAAGCGATGTAAGCCCTGCCGCGGTAAACACAACCTTTCGATATTCGTCTTTTATGCCTTTTCGTATAAGAAGCCCAATGAGTGAACCCAGAATGATGGCCGCTGCATTGATTAATGTTGCGATCATGGCTTGTCTTGACCTCGTTTGGCGAGTATAGCATAATTGCCACTTGTGAGGAAATGACATGCATAAATCGCTTTTAAGCTCTGTAGCCTTATGTACGCTCTCACTCGTCGGAATTCTGGTATTTTCTTGTGCCTCTTCGCCTCCACCGGTGCCTGAAGATGCAAGTGCTCAAAAGATCATCCAGCTAGCCCAGGAACGCTACGATGTCTATGATCTCAATGGCGCTAAGTATTATTATCAGGTGCTGTTGGAAAGATATGGCAGCGATCCAAACTATATGCTCAATGCCAAGTATGAGATAGCTTTCATTGAATACAAGAAAGGCAATAAGGATATAGCGATTGCGGGTTTTAAAGAAATAATCGAACGCTATAATGAGCCCGATGCATCGAGTCTTTCCCCAACATGGAAAGTGCTCTCCCAGATGATGATCGAAAAGCTAGAAGGCAATAAGAATATTCAAGACTAATAGCTATAGACCGCGCTTTTTCCAATTCAAAGGAGCTTATTTCAAGCCTTTAAGCTTCCTCGGATAAAGACTGCGCAATCTCGAGCCATTCTTCATTTAGAGCTTCGGTTTCTCTATCGAGGTCTTCTAATTCTGCCAGGATGCGCCGCGTCTTTTCTCCATTTATATAGTTTCGAGGCTGAGCCAATTCTTCCTGGAGTTTCTCTTTTTCTGTTTGAATCTCCTCAATGCGAGTAGAAATATCTTCTTCTCGTCGTTTTAGCTTGCGTAATCGCGCTTTGCGGGCTTTTTCCGTTTCCCAATTCTTATCCGAAATTAGCTCTTGATGCATGACGGAAGAAGCAGAATCTGTCTCACTTTGCCGGCGCTGTTTGGGCTTCTGATTATCTTCTTGCATCGCTTCTAATTTTGCATTCTCTTTTTCGGCCTTCTTGGTCAAATAGTAGGCATAATTCCCATAATAGAGAAGCGGTCTATTGCCGCAAGAGAGTTCCAGAATCCGATCAGGAAGTTCATCGAGGAATTGACGATCATGAGAGACAAGAATTACCGTGCCTTCAAATCTACTCAGAGCTTCGAGCAAAATGTCTTTACTAGTCAAATCCAGATGATTAGTCGGCTCATCTAGCACCAGAAGGTTTGCGGGCTTTAGAAGCAACTTGAGAAGAGCCAACCGCGAGCATTCTCCTCCAGATAACACTGAGATTGGCTTATCAATATCGTCATCGCGGAAAAGAAAAGCTCCTAGCAGATTGCGAATCTTTGGAAGCATTTCGGGTGGACAGACGGATTCGGCTTCTCTTTTTACCGTTGCGGTCGATTCCATGATCTCCGCTGATTCCTGTGAAAAATAACCCACGAGCACATTGGCTCCTAGAATTGCTTCTCCGCTTGTTGGATTATCTTCCTTTGCAATTATGCGCATCAGCGTAGATTTCCCTGCGCCATTTGGACCTACAAGGGCCAATTTTTGTCCACGCTCAACTTCGAGAGAAAATGGTTCTATTACCCTGAGTTCTCCATAAGACCTGGAGAGCTGATGAATTCGCAAGACCACACGAGGGGATCTTGGTGCTGGCGGAAAAGAGAAGTGGATCCGCTTCATACCCTCCGGGATCTCTATAGGTGTCATCTTTTCCAACATTTTTATACGGCTCTGTACCTGAGCAGCCTTGGAATCCTTGTATCTAAAACGCCGTATGAAATCTTCGATTCTTTGCCTTTCTTCTTGTTGGCGCTCCCAGGCTTCGAAGAGTCCTTCCAATTCTTGAGATCTGCGCATTTCATACTGGCTATAGGTCCCCACATAGCGTGTAAGGCAACCATTGAATAGCTCATATACTTCCCGTACAGTAACATCGAGAAAGTATCTATCATGTGAGACTACTAATACCGCACCAGGGTAGGCTTTAAGAAAATCTTCCAGCCAGGTTCTAGCCTCTAGGTCTAAATAATTGGTTGGCTCATCCAGCAGCATGATATCTGGCTCTTCTAGCAATATCTTTGCCAGCGCAAGTCGCATCTGCCATCCACCTGATAGCTCAGACGCAGAACGTCCGAAATCCTTGATCTTGAAATCTAGCCCATTCAAAACTTCAGAAATCCTCTCCCCTCGATTCCAGTATTCTGCCTGCTCGAGTTTCTCAGTGATTTCATGATGCCTTGCAATAAGGCGTTTTGTTTCTTTTTCGCTTAAATGAGAGGAATCTAGTAATCGGCCTATTTCTTCCTGTTCCTTTATAAGATCATGATCAAACGCAAATGCGGCTTCGGCGATCTCATAGACAGTTCCTGATTCGAATTGAACTCCTGTCTGTGGAAGGTAGGCTATGCGGGTATCCTTTGTGGCGATGACTTCCCCTGCATCAGGCTTGACAAGTCCCACAGCTATTTTCATAAGTGTCGACTTGCCAGCACCGTTGGGTCCGGTCAATGCCGCACGAGACCCGTCCTGCAGATTCAAGCTCGCATTTAATATGAGATCTCTGGCACCGAATGATAGCCTAATTCCGCTCAGCTGCAGAAAGGGCATGCTATTACAACCTTATTTACTTATAAGATAAAAGCTTACAGGAGAGAACCTTGAATCGATACTCTCCGTAGTTCCTCTTAGGCTCACCTGAATAGCCTTGGCCATGATAAGCTGTTCATTTTCGAAGCGATATAAGAAGTCATATCTCTGGGGTTCTTCACCCATAAACAGTGAAAAACCACCCATCCAATAGGAAGAAAGCTGAGTCTCTAAGTGGAGGCCAAATCGAATTCTGCCTTTTAAAACATTGCCGTCTGACCCCGAGCCTGATCCCAGCGAGACTTCGGGGACAAAACCAGCAGGAAGCTGGTCGATATGACTCCATTCGAAGTTCCCTTTGAGGTCTATAGTCAGAATCCCCGCATGGTCAGATAGGAAGGTCGCCGAAGAAGAGCTGCCGTTTGTCTGAAGCTGTGAGACTCTCTGGAAAAAGACCTTCAATTCCGAATCGCGGCGTGAGTTCTCTCCTGAGATAATAACCGGAATCGATGCATCGAAGCGCACGAAACGAGCCGCCTGTCCACCAGGAGTCCAGCCTTCTTCGGGGAGCATAGGCTCTAGACCACTCCAATCCGCTACAATTGTCGATTCGTTTTCGAACTTGATTCTGAGATTTGATCCTTCGAATACAAGCCAATCTCCTATCTGGCTGACTGAACCGAAACTAAATGCCTTAGAATAGCCAGGAAGTTCTATTCTAACCTGAGAATTCTTTGCGTCCGCAAAAAGGCCATATTGTAGCAGGAAAAGGTCGGGATCCACGGTGTCTTCATCTAGCATGAGCTGAAAATAAGCCGGACGCCAAGGTTTTGCGTATATCATATCGAGCAATGAGACACTTGGAGTCGGAGCCGTTGTTAGTACCGGCACACTTACGCCCTCTTTTTCCTCATATAAAATCATGGTATTGCTGAATACATAGCCTCGGGTGCCATCGGCAGCTTGCACAAAATACCATTCTCCGGGGAGCGCTTTTCCACCGGTGAATACGGCTTCGCCTTCCACTCTGTTGAGAACTTTCACCGATTCGCCAATCATCAGCCGATAGACTCTTCTGCCGGTCACGCTTGGCTTGTCGCGCACAGGAAGACCATCTCGCCCCGCGCTCAGGTAATATAGAGCATAAGGTGCAAATTCCCTTGCCCTCTTTTCCGCGGCTTTTTTCGAAGCAAAAAACTCAATCGTTGCAAATGGCACTTCTATTTTTGTCTTGCTATCGTCCGGCAAGCCGATCATATAGGTTTTGCTTATGTTTGATTTCAGGTAAACTGGGACGATAGAGCCTGCTTTGGCCGTTGTTCCCTTTACGGACCAGATGACCAAACCCCATCCTTCCAATCTCGCACAACTGGCCAGCAAAATGCAGAATAAAATGAGAACAAGGCCAACAATCGAAAAAACCCCTTTACTAATACCCTGATCTCTTCTTTCTTCGAAATTCATACAGCGAGAGTGTACAATGAGCAAAAGATTCTTGCTAGTGTTTTTGGTCGGCACAAAGATGCTATAATAAACCATATGTCCGAGACGCCATCTCAAAAATCGCTAGAACTCAAGGAAAACTACGTAAACTCGCCTGGAATCCATGCTGCTATTGAAATGGGTTCCACCGGTATACGCCTCATAATCGCCGAAATCGATTCGAAAGGAGACCTGAAGATACTCGATAGAGCATCCAAACAATCTCGTATTGGTCGCGATGTGTTTACAATGGGAAGCATTTCTCGGGATGGCATGAGAGAAACCATTGCTATACTTGACTCATTCAGTGAGCTTCTAGCGGGTTATGATCTGCACCCTTCGGATATTCAGGTAATGGGAACGAGCGCGCTCCGAGAAGCCTCGAACAGAGACACTTTTATGGATCGCATAAATCTGCAGACAGGGTTCCGTGTTCGGATCATTGAAGACATCGAAGAGAATCATCTTATGTACCTGGCAGTAAAAAAGGCGCTCGAGGACGAAAGATCCTATCTTAGTCGCTCGAATGCGATGATTCTGGAGGTAGGGGGTGGCACTACAGAGCTTATGATTCTAAGAAAGGGCCAAATGGTTTCCAGCCATAGCCTTAGCATAGGCACTCTTAGAATAGATGAACAGATCCGCGAATCAGCACAGCAACCCAGGCAATTCATAGAAATGTATCTCGAAAGCAATATAAGAACAGCCTGCGATATCTTGGCCGAAGATTTGCAGCTCGATTCTTTGCGCATATTCGTTCTTATTGGTGCGGACGCGCGCTTTGCCGCAAACTGCCTTTCAGAAAAAGTCCTGGGCAACTACGCGGTACTGGACCGCAAACAGTTCATCGAATTTGCAGACTATGTTGCCAACATGTCCACCGAGGAATGCATGGCACAATATCACCTTTCATGGAATGAAGTCGAAAACTATACCGCAGGGCTCACCATTGAACGCATGTTTCTTGAAAGAACAGGAGCAGATACGATTATCGTACCCAATATCTCTATTCGCGAAGGAATTCTGCTTGCGCAGGTCCAGGGAATGAATAAAAAAATCGAAGAGGAACTACGCAGACAGGTAGTAGCATCGGCTCGTGCTCTTGGCAAACGCTTCCATTACGATGAGGCTCATGCCGCTCATGTAAGGAACATCAGTCTTAAGATATTCGATGCCCTAAAAAAGGAACATGGCCTTGGCATTCATGAGAGAATGTTGCTCGAAATCTCAGCGATTCTCCATGATATAGGGACTTACCTAAGAACAAGTGGACACCATAAACACAGCGAATATATAGTTGCCAACTCCGAGATCTTCGGTCTCAATATGGATGATATCAACATAGTATCTAATGTAGTTCGCTATCATCGAAAATCTCAGCCGCTTTCGACCCACGTCAATTTCATCGCCCTTCCGCGAGAAAGCCGCATAATAGTGCTCAAATTGGCAGCCATTCTGCGCGTCGCGGATGCGCTCGATCGAAGTCACCTGGGCCGTATCAAAGAGCTGTCTTTTGAACGAACGGAGGATAGGTTTATAATTCGAACTTCGGAGTCGCTGGATTTCTCGTTGGAAAAACTCTCTCTCGCGGAGAAAGGCGACATGTTCGAAGATGTCTTTGGGCTCATACCTGTTTTAATCTAAGACATATTGATGTGAGCACAAATAGAGAAGAGTATGAAAGAACTTCCGATGCTAAACCGTGAGCTTTCGTGGCTGGATTACAATGCCCGTGTTTTGCAGGAAGGACTCAAAGGCTCTTTGCCTCTCCTCGAACAGCTCAATTTTATGTGTATTTTTGCATCCAATCTGGATGAATTCTTCATGGTTCGTGTCGCTGCCGTCAAGACAGCCGTGCAGACGGGGCAGACAGGCCAGACGAATGAAGAATGGGCTGGTATGGAGCCTCGTGCGCTTCTGGAGGCTATTCATGAGAAAGTTCAAGCCAGCTATGATAAGCTCCATGTGCATTTGCATGGCACGATTCTCCCCAGTCTGGTTCAACACGGTATTCAATTTGTTCAAGAAAAAGACTGGACAACCAAAGAAAGCAGATATCTCGAAAGGCTTTTTGCGGAAAGGATATATCCTCTCCTTACTCCCTTGCGGCTAGAAGATAACCATTTCCCATCGACAGGCAGTCTTCAGGTCCATGTCGCATTTAGACTCGAAGAGAATGACTCTGTGGCTATTATTCAAGTGCCCAAGAATATCGACCGTTTCATCATTCTGCCTCAATATCTAAGTCTTGAGCCGGATAATTCTGCAAATTCGATGGTTATTGCAGCCTTTCGCGTTGCTCTCCTGGAAGATGTGATTCTGGCATTTGGAAGTAAACTCTTTGCCGGCCTAAAAATATCGAGTGGCCTTATATTCAAGGTAAACAGAGATGCAGATTTCAGCGTGGATGAAGATAGGGATGATGATTTCTTGACCGCCATGGAGGAAGTATTGACCGGGCGGCAAAATTCTACGCCTGTGCGGATGGTTTATTCCGGAGAAGATCAGGTTCTCATAGATGCCCTGAGGCAAAGCCTCTCGCTCGATGCCCTGGATCTATATCAGGCCGACTGGCTTATAGACCTGGGAAGAGTCGATGAGCTCTGCAATCCAGAATTCTACAAGGCTCATGGCTTTACACCGGATAGAGTGCTATTCTTCCAGCCCTGGAAACCTGTTCAGCTATTCGAAGAAAAGGGCAGCATCTTCGATTGGATCGATGAACATGACCGATTCGTAAATCTGCCTTATGAATCCTTCGATGTGGTCCAGCGCTTCATAGAAGAAAGCGCTAGCGATCCATCGGTTCTGGGAATAAAAATGACACTCTATAGAACAAGTGGCATGAATTCGCCTATTGTGCATGCCCTTGCAAAGGCCGCGCGAAGTGGAAAGCAAGTTGTTGTTCTCCTCGAGCTCAAGGCGCGATTCGATGAAGAAAAGAATATCTCATGGGCTACCGAGCTTGAACAGGCAGGAGCAATCGTTACCTACGGAGTCGCTCGGCTTAAGGTACATGCAAAAGCAGCTTTGATCATCAGAAAACGACAGGATGGAAGTATTGCGCGATATATTCACCTATCGACCGGCAATTACAACGAAAAGACCGCGCGAAATTATGTCGATTTCTGTCTATTCACCGCAAACCCTAGTCTATGCACGGACATTGCTCTTTTTTTCAACATTCTAACTGGCTATTCGAACATACAATCGCTCTCTCTAATCGCCCTTAGCCCCTTCGATCTCAAAGACCGCATCATCGGATTTATAGAAAGAGAAGCCGCCCAAACCACTCCGGAATCGCCGGGTTTTATAATTGCAAAGCTCAATTCTTTATCGGACCCTGACTTGATAGCGGCTCTCTACCGGGCTTCTGCCAAGGGAGTACAGATAAAGCTCAATGTGAGGGGGGTTTGTACGCTGATCCCCGGGATGGCAGGGCTTTCCGAAAACATCGAGGTCTGCTCGGTCTTAGGACGCTATCTCGAGCATGGCCGAATGCTGTATTTCCGAAACGGTGGCTCGGAAGAACTATATATCTCCAGCGCCGACTGGCTCCAGCGAAACATGAAGAAAAGACTGGAGTTGCTTTTCCCGGTGCTAGATAAGGAAATCAAAGCACGATGTAAGGACATCTTGAATATCTATTTTGCAGACAACACACATGCCTACAGGCTCAAAAATGATGGCACCTGGATGGACCTTTCTCTCTCTCGACGTCCGGAAGATCCGCTTTTATATGCACAGGAGAAACTTCATAAGATGACCAAAAAGACGGTTCGAAACCTTGAGGAAAAGCAGGAAATCCTTCAGGTGAGGCGATCGAAAGGGAAGTCTATCGGCCAATCGATTCCATGATGTTGTCTTTGATAGTAATATCAAAATTGCAGGTACGGAAGAAATGAAAGCAACAAAAGAGACTTTGGATCATATCCGAAAGAAAAAGGCATACTTTGTCGGCAAACCCAATCCGCTCATGATGAGGCATGCGCTCCGAACTCTGGGAACAACATATGAGGAGACAATTATTGTAGGCGACAGAATGGATACCGACATAATAGCAGGCATAGAGTCTCAAATAGAAACCATACTCGTCCTAACAGGCGTTAGCGATGAGAAAGATATGCCCAAATTCGCCTATGCACCCACTTTTGTGCTCGAGAGTGTCTCGGAAATACCACAATGATTCTTTCACAATGAGACATATTTGAAGTATCAATCCTTTAGGCGAATGAGGCTGGCGGGTATTCTTGGTAGTATGTCGCCCTCGGCAATTCGCACTTCTTTTCCAGAAAGCAGATCCGTTCCTTCGATGTCAAAGAGAGCGCGAGGCATAGATTCCTCTGCAAACGAAATTCTCCTTTGAGATTTAACACCGCTGGATTTTGGCCCAGAAGTACCCAATTCAGGCTGTATCACAAGAAGATAATTCCCTTTTATTATCATGGATCGATCGATCAAATAAGGACTTATTGCGGGTTCGACACTCCTTAGACAATAGATGACTTCTTCTCTTACAGCGCAATTGTTCGCTGTGCGGTCCTGGACGGTTCGGGTTCTCGGCGCTTTATCTCGGCTGGCCATGTCTTGGTCAGTAATATCTTGAAGCGCGGCATCACCCTTAATTAACCATGAAAAAAAAGGGGCTTCCTTTTTTGCTTCTTTTGTAGCCCGCAGGCTCGCAATAAAATAGCGCTCGAACTCTTTATCTCCA
>Ga0116195_1001768_pt1 | contig 12262 bp, 7 predicted proteins | sample AD_SCU002_MetaG_FD_89881 | JGI IMG/M metagenome (GOLD analysis project Ga0116195, IMG submission 89881) | Active sludge microbial communities of municipal wastewater-treating anaerobic digesters from China - AD_SCU002_MetaG | ecosystem: Engineered > Bioreactor > Anaerobic > Digestate | place...
AGGACCAAAGTAGTTTTCAGTGCGGTACAGCCCAGCACAGGTCTTATCGCAGAAGTTGTGTTCACAAACCATCTCTGACGGGTACTTGTAGATGATCCGGTGGCAATAGTCACACTCGAGGGCTTTTTTACTGCTTCTTCTCATGTTTGGCAGAGATATCGATTAATGTATAAAATTGTAATGATGCCGGTGTGAAAGGATAGCAGTATTTCTGACGTATAGCCAAATCTACATCATTTATCGTGCTATACGTCAATTTCACGGCATGTACGGCGAGATATTTCTGCTTACTGATGATGAAGAACTCATTGACATGGAAGAAACGCGATACGATTCAGAAGAACTGCTTCAAAAATTGCTGGCAGATTACCCGAAACTACTCGCTGGTAATCAGATCGATCCTGACAACCCCCGCCGCTGGTTGTTAATCGGTCGCGAGATCGGAGTACCCGATGCAGTGAATGGCAACAACCGATGGTCATTGGATCATCTGTTCATCGATCAGGATGGCATCCCGACCTTGGTAGAGGTCAAACGAAGCAGCAACACTGAGATACGACGACAGGTCATTGCACAACTGCTGGAATACGCGGCAAACTCTGTATTGTATTGGGAAATTGATGATATTATCGGTGTTTTTAAAGCGACCTGTCAAACACGAGGTATAGACCCCGACACAGTTCTGCAACGCCATATTGGGTGTGAGGGAAATGCATCTGTATTCTGGGGACGAGTTCAGTCGAATATAATGGGGGGTAACATCCGACTGTTGATTGTGGCTGATGAAATTCCCCGTGAACTTCAACGAATAATTGAGTATCTGAATGAACAAATGAGTTCCGCCGAAGTGCTTGGAATCGAAGTTAAACAATACTCGGGAAATAACCTGAATATCATGGTCTCACGTGTTATTGGCCAGACAATGCGTGCAGTGAGTGCCAAGACACAGGCCCGGACAACAAAACAGTGGGATAGAGAATTGTTCATTGAAGAATTGGCGGCCAGTAATAAAAAGATTGAAGCGGATGTCCTATCGTCCATTATAACATGGGCTGAAGATCGTGAACTCCGCATCATATATGGCCAAGGTCAGAAGGAGGGGACAGTCCGAATCGGACTGCGTCGACAGGAACCGTACTGTGAACCGTTCACATTTGATACCAAAGGAAGGATTATCATTGAACGGTGGCGGCTGAACAAGGTTCCGGCTTTTAAGGACGACGTTCAGTATAGGTCGTTGTGCTCAAAGCTGAATCAAATACTTGGTGAACAGAGGATATCCTTCGAAAAGAGTTCAGATCGCTTCGCGATGAACGAATTACATGACCAAACTAGATTGCAGGAGTTTATCGGCCTATATGATTGGATTTCAGAACAAATTTCAGAATAAACGATACTATTTTTGTGATCCGGTTTTCCGCATATAAAGCACACGTGTTCAAATACCCCGTACGATGATCCAGCATGTGATCGGGTATAGTGCTTTGTAACGTTACCATAAACTTCACGCATATTCAGGGTAACGTTACCATAAACTTCACGCATATATTGACATTTACAAACAGCACCACCATAACGTGCCGGTAACGTTACCGGTAACGTTACCTATCGATTAATATCCATTAATCGAAGATTTGAGCGCCGACTGATAGCGATTGGCAATACGCATGCGATATCAAACCGGCAGTATCCCTATAGTTATAGCGTATCGGTACGGACTGATATCGCTTGGGATCCACGTAATTAGGCTATACGTTAGTAAAAGTCGATCCGATACGCTGAGGTTTGTATCATCGCCGTATCGGTACAGGTTGGTATCGCTTAAGATTCACATGATTTGCTATACGTTGGTAAAACCGATGCGATACGCTGAGATTCGTATCATCGCATATCATCGCATATCATCACCGTATCATCGTGTATCGTCACCGTATCGGTACGGACTGGTATCGCTTGGGATCTACGTAATTAGGCGAGATGCTGATACGATACGCTGAGGTTCGTATCACCACCGTACCACTGCCGTATCACGCCGTATCACGCCGTATCCCGTGTCTCGTTTTTTATACGTTCCAATTTCGGTTTTGCGCGTACTTATTGCTTTATTCCGATTTTTGGCTCATCTGCGTCCGTCAGTTTTAAAACCCGGTCATATTAATTGATTTCACACCGTGCGTTTTTTTGGATTATATATAGCCAAAATCATAATAAAATTACATATGCAAAACCCAATATAAATAGTTATATTTTATTTTAACATACAATTTATCCGCCTATGCTTTAAATACTCAATAAGTACCATTATTTCTTCACTGTCTCCGGTGATGGTATATTCCCTGTACCCAAGAAGGGATTTGCCCGGTTGATGTCCGGGAATTCTTTAAACATATTGGCATATGATCCTGAGTCCATCCACAACTTATATCGCGTTTTTACGACGTCTTTCACAAGGTTGCCCCCCTTGTGCTGTGTTTGAATTAGCTCCGCTCGCAATATGTGACACTCCATGAGATCAGATAATGCCCGCTCGCACATATTCTGGGTATATTTTACCTTTTTCGAATACTCCTGTGTCCAACGGGTAAGAGACGCAGATTGAATTGTCTTCGTAGTTCTTCCATCCGCTTTGAGACTCTGGAACGACGGGTGGCACAACATGATGCGCTGGATCTCTGCGATCTTTTTCTTTGTTCGGTTCTCTTTTTTCTGATTTTTTTTCTGTCCGGCTTCTGCTGCCGTACTTGGGGCAGGCCTGCTTTTTTCGCAGCCGGCCCGGAGTGTGTCGAACATCTCGGCCGTTTCTTTGAATGACTTCCCATACGTAATTGCTGGAGTATCTCGTACGGATGCGATGTCTTCGATTGTTATACGCATCCGCTGGGTGAGCTCTTCTCCCCCGCCGCGTTTTAGAGCAACATCGGGGCGAACACGCGTGATGACATCCCGAACAGTGTGGATAACTGGGTCGAGATCCATCTCGGTAGGTACCCATATCTGTTTCATGCCAATCAAGCCAGCGTGTAACTTGTCCAGATCCATTTCACGCATTACGATAATCTTAACTTGCTCTTCCCCGAGTTCTCTCACCGGCGATATTCTGAGAACGCTGTTTGTGGTCTCATCTGCGATAATACTATCTTTTTCAGCCTGTTTTTCCGATTTGATACGTTCAGAGACTTCGTCGTCAGTAATGTCGTATGCCCGGAGAACTTCATTGTATTTCATCAGACATTCTAAGTACGGTTGCGCAAAGTAGCACTTATCAACGAATATCAGGTCGATGAATGGGATATCAACTCCACGACTGATTGTGGAGTTTTGATACATTATGGTGGTTTTTCCAGCAAGCCATTCTTTTGTGATATCGTCAATATTCTCCTTCCGAGCATCGAATAACTGATCGTGATACTGATTTCGTAGCCTCTGCTGATTCGATTTAGACGATGTCAATATCAACGCAGGTGTAGACTCCCCGCGTTGACTGAGATCGTGCGCGTTTTGAGCCATGAACGTCTGAATCGCTGCGCTCATGCGCTCATCCATTATGTGGGCATTTCTTTTGCCGTCTTCGCCCCTTCCTTCGAGAACGAGTACGACGTAATTCGCAAGGTACTTAAACCGGACATTCTCAAGCTCGATCCGCTCATCATCGTTGGGTTCGATGTGCCGGGCGAACTCACCAGCCTTTGAGAACCCAATTAACACATACTTTTCCGCACAGTCTACCGGTCGAATCAACTTTCCTTCATCGGCGATAGCGTACAGACCCTTCGGATTATTGCCTTGGATCGAGTAGATCGGTCCTGTGGGGAACACATCATCCGGGTTAAAACTCTCCCTTCGCAGTACGCCGCTTGTATGTAATGTTTTCATGTTGACGCCTTCTAACTGCAGTATCTCCGGTTTTAACTCTGCAGGATACAGATACGGCTCGAAGAGTTGCGATACGCTCATGAGGGCATCATTGCCGCCAACCCCACGGGATAGATAACGCAGTATTGCGTCCTTCTCCTCGTTAGATAAGTCCGATATCTTCGTTTCACTACCGTCGACAACAAACCGAACCATGTTAATACGGTTTTCTAATTCTGTTATTGGCGCATTCGTTGCGTTAGTTTCATTCTTTTTACTGCCGAGTGAACTTGAGTTTTCTATGATTATCGTGTACACTTCCTTGATGCCATTAATGAGACCAATAATCGCATTGTACACTGTTTCATGCTCGGGATGTTTTTTTGCATCTCGCGCTTCTGTAATATCTTTATGGATCTCCTTGAGGTAATCCATCTGTTGCCATGTCAGATTACAGGTGTTGTAGAACGAACCATTTAACCCGTAATGATACGTGCCCCACTGGTAACTGTGAGGGTAGAAGTGTGCAAATGTCGTATCCTCATCAAATACCGCAATATCACGTTTGGATATCTTTGTCAGATCTTCCTGTGTTGTCACGAAGTGGGGGACCGTAAACACGAAATCCACAAAACGTTCGCAACAGTGAAGCATCTCATACTTGCAGTACTCATCGGGGATATTCTCGGGTCCGACGTGTGTATGTTCTGACACCAAGTCATCAGCTGCAGCAAGTAACTCTGACATTGAGTCCGTCCTGCCGGGATACGATTTCGCTATATTCGCTCGGCGTTTCAACGGACAATCATTACAGCGTCCTTTCTGCCCATCAATTTCGTGATTACAGACCCGGCTTTTACCGTATAACTGCACCGATGTTTTCTCCGGGTATAAACGACTAAATAACTCAAACTGCTGTTTTATGACCGAATGCGTCTGTGAAACATAGATGCCACTCTCATACTGTCCCATCTGGTAAATCCCGTAGTACGACTTTCCAGTACGCGGCAAGGAACTGATTATAATGCATCGTTTGTCCGGCAGTGTGGTCGGAAATGTATCAACGGTTGCAGCACCATCTGAGTGGTCCCAGTCGATTTTTGAAAGTGTCGTCTCAAGGTAGCGATCATCCAATGTCTTCTCGTATGGCCGGAACGTTTGGAGTATCGCCCAAACTTGGTCGCACACAAAACCATAGTTGTTGAGTATACCGGCGACCGCAAAATCCGCTTCACTCCGGCTGTTATACGGCGAGTGATTTTCGGCGGAGTCGAGCAGGTACTTGAGTTTTTCATCGCGTTCCACTATGTCCTTGAGCGAGTATCCTGTTCCGCTTATAAACGCGGAGTAGTTGCGATCTGCAGCCGCTGTTACGAGCCGTGCGATCTCTTCGTGATCGACGGTGATTTTTGTACGTCCGGTTTTGCCGCCCTTTCTATTAAACCCTGAAGAATTTCCGAACTCAACCCAGTCGGGTATCGTCTTTGCGTTAACAATACGGATCGGCGCGTCGTGGTAGATTTCATAGAACCCGTTAGCGTCCGGGCGAGCTTTTTTCTTGTCGTTCTCACCGTTTGGAGGTACGTAAGATCCGACGGCAACGACGTACTGGTTGTGAAGGCGAAGTTCTCCGAAGATTTTGCCTGCATATCGTGGAAACGGGTTATATGTGCCGTACTTCTCGTGCATATGTTTCGTAAGATCCGATCCGGCGACGAAGTAGATGTGATAACCACCTGACCGGGTCCTGACGGTAAAGGAGTTCAACTCGTCAATCAGTTGATTCACCCGCTCTTCGGGCAATTTGAATTGGCCGCTTTCGTCCAGATCGATATCAATGACACCGATCCCCAGAGTATCCTTATCGCATTCAGGGTCGCAGGTGCTAACAAGTGCGATATTACCCCATCGGTTCGCTATCCGCTTTCGGGCCGCATCATCAGTTAAATGTAAACTGTTACGGTAATTTGTCCACGACCGCCCTCCGGTGTCGGGGTCCTTACCGCTCGCCATGAGGGGGAAGAGATAGTAGTCTACGGTCTTACCCATGGGTTTGGTAAATTTTACCAACTCGTCGAGTTTTTCAGCGAATCTGTCGAAGTTTTTGAGCATGAGCTTGGTATCGCTTGATCCCGTCGAGTTAATACCCGAGTTAGTCATGTGATTCACCTCCGTGGATGGAATATTTTTCCAACTCTGATCGAGGTAATTGCCATTTTGCGGGTCTGCCTGAGATCGCTTTTTGAGTGCAGTTCAACCATCCGTCCCAACGAAGTTTCACAAACTGTTGCTTGTCGAACTTAGAGAGAGCCGAAGCCTCTCGATAGGTGAACGGCGTCGTACCGTACGTTGCGGCAAGTTCGCGGATCAGGTCCAGTTTATACTGTCCCAACCCCCGGAGTGTCGTCTTCACACTACCACCTTGCTCCTTGATACTAGAGATTGGCCGTTTTCGACAAGCAGCCATTTCCCACGACGAATTAGTATCTCTGCTGCGGATCGGTGGTATGCTGGAAGATGTTCCAACTGCTCCGATGTGATAACATTTTTTTGCATAATATCGTGTAGGTCATTTTACAGAAATACTTAATTTAAGGACGTATTTTAGTTAATTGGCCCCTTAATTCGGGATTATTCTGTACGAACGTTTCAAATAGTTTATATGCTCGCCCGAGAACCTTGAAATATGCAGGACTGTTTCAGAACAACATTGTCCAGTATCTTCATGCTAAATTCTGGATCACGGTGGTGCTGATGCGCAACCAGCAAGCAGATACCTCCACTTCAGAAATTATCGAGCAGTCTCATAGAGCGCCCGAAGCATTTAGCCGGAAATGTCAAATCCTATGGTCTCTCTTGAAATTTCCTGACCGAATAATGAGCGAGATCGCAGATGATTGCGGTTTTGCACATAGGGGACCTCATAGATATGATAATGTAAGACGGGAACTAAAAGAACTTGAAACCGAGACTGAATATCTTAGTGTTACTACAATAAGACGTCCCAGAATTCGGAGCGCGAAATGTTACAAAATTCAGCGGGACCATACAACTATCCAGCAATTATATTCTGATCCCGCTTTTTTTAATCTTCGCGACTGGTTTCGACGGAGCGACTGGTTGAAGGAGTTTCTCATTGATAACCAGTTAGATGCCATTACGGACGAACTGAAAACCGACATGAAGAGGATGTTAGAAGCATCACCAACTTTCTTTGAACTATGTTTGCATCAACAGATCTTTGAACCTGAAATCACACTTTGGTCGGCAAGTATAGAGTATCCTATCCCTTCTAGCGCATGGCTATCCGAGAAGTTTGTTCCAGAGGAGCGAGATAGACCGAACCCCAACATCCTCTACAATCTCTTTGTATTTTGTCTATTCAAAGACTATTATTCGGAATATCTCAATGGATCCATAGATTTTGCACTCATAGAGTTACTTGAGCAGGTGAGAGAGAAATCGAGCCAGTTCCGCCGGACCGCCCGGGCATATAAGACCTCGTATCATATCATGGAAGCGCTGATAGCAGTCCGAGAACTTGAGGTGGATGAAGAGTGTATCCCTGAATCTTTAGCTGAAAAAATAGACGCATACGTGCATATGTGCCATGCAGACAATTTTTTCGCTGGGACTTCGGATCAACGTAACAAAGATCTCGATGATATCTACAATAGCATCGCTGAGGATCTTGACCTCAACATCAGGCGCAAACCCGACACGCGGGTGCTTGCAGATTTCGCTGCGGAGCTTGGAGTGTCGCTCGATGCGCTGCTAGCCTATGGGGAAGAGTATTGGGATGCGGAGGTGACGAGACAAGAAGATGAGGGTAATGCTGCGGATGATAAACATCCGCTTTGATTGCCCTGACCCATACGGGTTTCATGTTCTGCCTTTACCTCCATGTCTGGATGAAGTTGTCCTGATGCCGGGTAGCGAATCGCCACCCGTTTCTTGGGGTGGATGTTCTACGGGAGATCCTCGACGTTAGGGGTTCTGGACCTCTTCGACGACTTTTGCTTTAGATCGTTGTTCCTTGCTTTAAATCGCTGTTCCACACCGCGATCTTAAACAGGGTGTCTCGTATTGCCTGTTCAAGAATTCTGCTCTCTTCCCGATCAGAAATATCAAAATCCACAGCAGCATGTTGCGTCATTGCATGGGCAACAACGTGGGGCCTCGCCCATGGTTCGAATGGGAATGTAAGGTTTGAGCTGGTTTCTTCGAAGAATGGGAGGGTACCGTCATGAGTCCATGGTCCTACCCAAAGGTATACTCTGCAATTTTGTCCCATCTTCATCCTTTCAGGCGGTTGGATAAAAAGCCATACGTTCTTCGACAGAAATGGGTGATCCACGGCAGTGAGGTATACAGGCAGCTCGGACGCTGGAGAGGGATACCAATAACCTCCGGAATAAAATCTCTCGATGTGATGATGTGTCCGTTTTATTACTTCGGAATCATAATCCGGATGATCGGGGTGCAGATCGGTATATGAATACCTCACACCACCATCAGAGCACTTATCATGATCAATTGTGAGACGACCATAAATAGCGGTATCAACATCGCCTGCGACCAACATCATGTTCTTGTCCAGATGCTCAAAGTTTACGATATGATTTCCGCGCAGTAGAATTCCAGTATCAATCCAATGAGATACCAAATCATCGAGATCTGGATATACCCGCGAAATGGGGTGATTCATCGGGAAGCAGTCCCTGAATATGACCCTAATTTCGTCATCGACTAAGTAATCTAAGTCCACGAGATCGGATAGAACATAATTTTTCCCACGGTAAGAGAATAAATCACTGTCCCAGTCCACTATGTGCCATAACTCGTTACTTATGGTTGTAAGTATCATCTTCTGCTCATCTTCAGGTACGGAACGCCAGTTATCTTTTTCTGACACTGAGCTGTCTTCATTCCAGTTTGCAGTTACTTCCATAGGGATATCCCTCCATCTGCCGAGTAGCCCTGTTCTGATGCGTGTAGCAATAGATTAGGGATGTTCACTGTCTCCATACTTGTTGATGCCATATAGGCCGCTTCAACCCCTCTTTCGGGGTTGTTCGTTTTTGATTTACGGCATTTTTCTGCCATAGCCATTTATTGCAGCCATATACGGAAATACTCGATTTAAGGACTTATTTTTTAAAGATACGTCGTTTATGTCGCAATAATGCCGGACGTGGATTCCGGTTGCATATATACTCAGTCGCAACCTCTCGAAGATGCTGGACATAATTGTAGTAACACTGTCCAGCATCTTCATGTTCGGTGTTGAGCGTATACAAAAGCAAATCCGGTAAACGGCTCGTCACTCTGCGATGGTCGTCATGGACTATGAGCACATGACCACCACGATCGTACTAATATTCCAAAGACTGGCGGCGAAGAGCACCTACTAGGGAGAAATGGGTGGAGACATTCTGAGTCCAAAATACGCTTCAAAGATGTTGAGCCAGCAATTGTAAACAGGAACCAGCGTTTGATAATATGTGGTCAGTTGTAGAAGATTTGCGAATGGCGTAGTTCGCTGAATTGGGGTAGGAGGGTAAAACCGTGAACGAGAGATGTTCGCGTTGACCGTCCTGATCCCGATACAATGCTTGCGAGTATCATACCAACTGGGCAATACCCTGTTGCACGATACTTTGAATCGTCTTGAATTCTTGTGTCTGCTCGATATCGCGCATGATCGCTTCAAGACTGATTCGTGTCTCTTCGAAGAGCGGTTGACCACACGTCATACAGAAGGTCGCAGTCGGTGCGTTGATCGCAAGGCAGTTATGGCACTGTCGCAGGGCCATGGCATCACAATCGGATTCCTCCCGGCTGATGATCCCCTCCTGTTTGAAGATCTCGTTGTCGGTATCGGTATCGCAGAGGTGGACATAGGTCTTGAACATCGTGGTGTTGATGTCACCCCACATCATTTTCTTGATGATCACCTCTGAATATCCATTCTGGATGAGGTGTGTGATCCGTGAGTGTCGCAAGAGGTGCGGGGTAAACCTCTTCTGAATCCCAGCCCGAACTGCGATCTTCCGGCAATGCGCCAGCATTGTCGCATACTTCAGCGGTTTATTCTGCCGCGAGAGAAAGACTAAGGCCTCTCCGGAGGGGTCGAATGGATAGTCGTTCCGCCATGCAAGGAGATACTGAGTTGCGGCAACCAACCGGATATAACGCGGTTTCTCGGTCTTCAGATTGACATTGATCTTTACCCCGTGCTCATCGAATGCGATCTGGTTCCACGACATCACCCCGATCTCCTTCGCTCGGAACCCACCCTCATAGAGGACAGCAATCATCGCCCGGTCACGAGAATTCAGGCAAACTGTGATCATCGCTTCGACTTCTTGTGGTGTGAGAAGCTGCTCGACGGTCTTGGTCATGGAATCGGATCGGGGCGCAATAATTTCATTGATCTTCGTATTCGGAATAGTAGAGTGCCTGTTCGAAATGAGCCAGCGGTAGAACTGCTTTAAAATTAGGATGAAGTCACGCCGGGTGTTCTGTTTGTAAGGCTTCCCATGCGGCCGCGCAGCCTTCATCGCCTCGATTCCTCGGTAGAGGTCGTTGATCGTGCTCTCTGCAAATGGTGTTTTTAAATACCGCCGCCAGCTCACGAGGGTCGTAGTAATCTTCATGACACGGATAATGGAGATCTCCTTCGCCGCGCGGAGTTCCATCGTGAAATCTTCGATCAGCGTTGCATCGTGTTCGATGAGGATGTTGTTCTGTACAGCATTGTCAATTGACTGCTTGGCGCAATCAAGGCCCACCCGGTGGAACTGCTGTTCCTCCCGGGTTGGTGCTGGCAATTTTTTGATACTCTTCATAAAATCGAGTCTCGATACCATACGGATATACTTGACGGAGCTTTTGAACTAGAGGGGGTACTGGACGCCGTAAAATGCGATAAAATCGTGTAAGAGAGCCGGGCGAGTCAGAAACTCCAATATTTGGCCCGGTCTCATAAACTCTCGTAGTGAAAACGGAATGGTATTTACTGCAGAGTCTTCAGTTTCTGTTCAACTAATTCCCAGATTATCTGGAACTCCGGGGTCTTTGGGAACTCCTGTTTGATTATATCAACTCTCTTCTGCGCGACCTCGGTGAGCGCCCGCCCACATTGCATGCAAAACGAGTGAGTGGGCGCATTGATCGTATGGCAGTTCGCACATTGGAGCGGGTTCATCGACTGAGTCTCTTTTTGTTCTTTCCGCGTGATGCCTGCTCGCTTCAGGAGTTCATTATCGATATCGCGGTCGGTGAGATGAACGTAGGTATCAAACATGGTGGTATTGATATCCCCCCACATTACCTTCTTGATAATCGATTCATTGTACCCTGTTCGGATCATCTGGGTGATCCGGGAGTGTCGGAGGAGATGCGGTGTGATGTGTTTCGGGATACCCGCGCGAGCTGTGATCTTCCTAAGCTGCACCAATACTGCCGCATACTTCAGCGGTTTCTTCTGTTGCGAGAGAAAGACTACTGCTTCACCAGACGGCTCGAACGGGTAATCGTTCCGCCATGCAAGGAGGTACTGGGTTGCGGCAATCAGCCGGACATAGCGGACCTTCTCGGTCTTGACGTTGACGTTGATCACCACTCCGTACTCATCGAACAGGACCTGCTCCCATGTGAGAGTACCGATCTCTTCAATCCGGAACCCCCCTTCATATAAGACCGCAATCATCGCCCGATCACGCGATGATCTGCAGGCCCTGATCATCATTTGGATATGGTCCTCGGTGAGGAGCTGCTCTGCGGTCTTGGTCATAGAATCGGTCCTAGGTACGGCGATCTTCTTGACTCGATCTCGCGCTACATTCGAGAGCCCGTTGTCAATGAGCCAGAGATAAAACCGTTTCAAGAAGTTGAGGTAATCACGCAGAGTATTCTGTTTATATGGCTTCCCATTCACCCGCGCATTTCGTAGGTTCTCAATGCCTCGATAGATGTCGTAAATCGAGTTCTTCGTAAATGGACCAAGGTGATGCCGCCAGTAGACGAGAGTGTAGGTAATCTTCAGGACCCGGGAGGTGCTGATACCTCTTGCGGCCCGAAGTTCTGCAGTGAAATCTCGGATTAACCGACTATCTTCATCAGTAATGAGTCCTGTGTCGAGTGCACGCTGGATGGAGTTATCCGCATACTCAGGCTTTATCAAATGAAATGAGCTGTCGCGCCGTGTAGGAGCCGCTATGGGTGCAAGGGATATGGGTGCTGTGTTCGAGTACCGGATCGACGGTAATACTTCAGGGCTCTTAACCTCAGAACAGAATGCTGCTAAGGGGATTCGAACCCCTGTCGTCGGCGTGAAAGGCCGACATGATTGGCCTCTACACTATAGCAGCATGCACAGTGTGCCATACAACTTCGACACCGCAAG
>Ga0116195_1001802_pt1 | contig 12106 bp, 10 predicted proteins | sample AD_SCU002_MetaG_FD_89881 | JGI IMG/M metagenome (GOLD analysis project Ga0116195, IMG submission 89881) | Active sludge microbial communities of municipal wastewater-treating anaerobic digesters from China - AD_SCU002_MetaG | ecosystem: Engineered > Bioreactor > Anaerobic > Digestate | place...
GGACCTGCCAGACGACGTGATGGTGGTCGACCACCACCAGCCCCGTTTCGAGGGCGAACTCCACGTCAACCCGCACCTCGCCGGGATCGACGGCGACCTGAACCTCTCAGCGGCCGGCGCCGCATACCTTGTCGCCCAGAAGATGGGGGACAACCGTGATCTCGCCGGGCTCGCACTCCTCGGGGTCCTCGGCGACGACCAGGCCCTCAAGGGCCCGAACCGGGAGATCGCAAACGAAGGGATCGCAAACGGGTTCATCACGCCCGGTCGCGGCCTCCTCCTCGCCGGCAGAGGGCTCGTCGAACAGATCGCGCTCTCCATCGACCCCTACCTACCCGGGCTCTCCGGCGAACCGGACGCCGCCCGCACACTGGTCGCAGCGGTCACCGATGAAGACGAAGTCGATATGGAGATGCTCCTATCCCGGATCGTCCTCAAAGCAGCCAGGGAAGCATCAGTCACCGCCCTCTGCAGCCTCTGGGGGATCACCTACAGCCTTGGCCGCGAGGTGATCGACGACGCAGGTGACCTCACCGCCGTCGTCGACGCCTGTGGGAAGGCCGGGAAAGGCGATATAGGCGCATCACTCTGTCTCCGCTCGAGCCACGCGCTCCAGGAAGCCCGGGAGATCACCGCTCGATACCGGCAGTCGGTCATCGCGGGCGTCCGCGGAGCGCGGCGCCTGGACGAGCGCGCCGCCCTCTATGAGGTGGACGACGAGAGCGTCGCAAGCGACGTCGCGGATGTTCTCGCCCGAGACCTTGACCAGGACGGTCCCGTCTTCGTCATAGGCATGGGCGGCGACCACTGCTCAATCTCAGCACGCTGCCCGCCGGGCGTCGACCTCGACCTGGACACGCTCATGCGGACGGTTGCCCGGGCATCCGGCGGCCACGGCGGCGGCCACCGACACAGGGCCGGAGCCCGGATCAGCGCCGCTGAGGTAGACCGGTTCAGACACGACCTCCTGGAGGCGATCCTCGCATGATCCGGGTCAGGGGAGTGATCGAGACGCAGCACAACCACCCCGCGTGCGTGGCCGCGGCGCTCGAACCCGACAACCTCACCCTCATCAGGACGGTCGCAACCGGGGAAGGAGTGCGTGCAGAGGTGGATGGAACCAGACTCCGGTCGATCATCGCAACGGTGGATGACTACCTCATGAACCTGGCAATAGCAGATGAAGTCTGCAACGCCGGCATGCGGCAACGAAAGGGTCAGGAAGTGAATTCAGGCTCAAAAGGGATGAAAAACCTATAGAAGAAGTGATACCATGGCAAAGAAGAAACAGGCTGGAAGAAGGCTTGAAGGCTGGAAAGCCAAGAAGTGGTACCGTGTCTACGTACCAGAGACCTTTGGCAAAGTCGAGATCGGCGACACCATCTCGGCCGACCCCGAGAACATGATCGGTCGCGTCATGACCACCACCCTCGGTGAGGTCGCACAGGACTACTCAAAGTCTCACATCAAGATGAGGTTCAAGATCAACAACGTGGCCGGCGACGCTGCCTACACCGAGTTCGTCGGGCACGAAGTGACCCGCGACTACCTGCGGTCGATGGTCAAGCGGCGGACATCCCGCATCGATACCATCCTCCCACTCCTCACGAAGGACGGCAAACTCCTCCGGGTTACGGTCGTCTGCCTCACCCTCACAAGGGCCGACCAGAGCCAGGTCCACGCCATCCGCCAGGCGGTCACACAGATACTCACCGCAAGGGCAGCAGAGAGCGATTTCGATACCCTGGTAAAGGACATCGTCTCCGGCGACCTCGCCCGGGACATCTTCAAGGTTGTAAAGACGATCTACCCGATGCGCCGGGTCGAGATCACAAAATCAAAACTGGAGCAGATTGCGGCTGTATAAGCCCCTCTGCTCACCTTATTTTGCCACAACCGGGGATGGGCCACCGGCAAGAGTAAAGTAATCAGGTTTTAGATTACATCTCTTCATTATGATTGCCCAGAAGGTTCTATTCCTGGTACTGGACGGGATCTCAGACCGCCCCTGTGAAGCGCTTGACGGGAAAACGCCGCTTGCCGCTGCAAGAACACCCGTTCTCGACAGGATCGCCGCAGAAGGGATATGCGGGATCATGGACACCATATCCCCCGGCATACGCCCCGGTTCCGACACCTCCCACCTTTCGCTGCTCGGCTATCCACCTCAGGACCACTACACCGGCCGCGGACCGCTCGAGGCCGAGGGAACCGGGATCCACATGACCGCCGGGATGATCGGGTTCCGCTGCAACTTCGCCACCGTCGACGAGAACGGTCTGGTCACCGACCGGCGGGCAGGGAGGATCTCCGGGACGAAACCCCTCGCGGAGGCGATCCAGAATGGCGTCGACCTATCAGCCCTGGGTCTTGAGTTCCGGTTCAACTCCGGCGCCGGCCACCGGGCTGCCCTGGCCCTTATCGGGGATGAACTCGGAGATAAGGTCTCCTCGAACGACCCAAAGAAGGAGGGTGTTCGCCCACCAGAGATCCGGGCCTGCACCGACGACCCCGCCGACGCAAAGACCGCCCGCGCCTGTAACGAGTTCATCCGCCAGTCGGCAAAGATCCTCTACCACCACCCCATCAACATCCAGCGGATGAAGGAAGGGCTGCCACCCGCAAACTACCTCCTGATCCGAGGCGCTGGAAAGATGGGCAGGTTCCCGCAGTTCTCCGAACGTTACGGGCTTTCCGGGAGCGTGATCGCGGCGGCCACCCTGATCGTGGGGATCGGGAAGGTCGTGGGGCTCGAACACATCCCGGTGCCGGGAACGACCGGATCGGTCAACTCCGATGTGGGCGCCAAGGTGCGGGCAGCGATAGGGGAACTCGGCCGTAAAGACTTCGTCCTTATGAACATCAAGGGCGCAGACGAGGCCGGTCACGACGGAAACGCCGCCCAGAAACGGGATTTCATAGAGGTTATCGATGCGGCTCTCGAACCGCTGCTCGGTCTCGACGACACCCTGATAGTGGTCTGTGCCGACCACAGCACGCCCTGCTCTGTCAGGGACCACAGCGCCGACCCGGTGCCGGTCGTCATACGCGGTCCCGGCGTCCGGGTTGACCGTGTCAGACAGTTCGATGAGGTCTCCTCTGCGGAGGGAGGATTGCACCGTATCCGCGGCTGCGATCTCATGCCTATCGTCATGGACCTAATCAATAAGAGTCATAAGTATGGCGCATGAAGATCATACTGAGTAAATGGAGACCAGGGTAGACCACAACCGGCTCAGGGGCTGCACCCTCCCGGACCACACCGAACTCCAGGAGAGGATGCTCAAGACCGAGCAGGACATCATAGTCGGCGAGAAATGCCGGATCGATTACGGTCTCTCGGGAAAGGATGTCGTGGTCTGTGAGTTCAGCAGGATCAACGGCAGCATCGTTGCGGCAGGCGATGCCAGGATCGATAACTGGTGTGAGGTCAACGGCGACGTTATCGTGGATGAGGACGCTTACCTCGGGGAAGGGGTAAAGATCCTTGGCAAACTGGTCGTCAGGGGCGACCTGGACATAGGGGACAACGTCCAGATAGAGCGCGGATTTGAGGCGAAAGGCTGGATCTCCATCCGCAACCCCATGCCGGTCATAATCTACATCGTGATGTACCTGGTGGCGATACTCGGGATCGAGAGAGAGGACGAACTGGGTTCAGTCCTGGAAAAGATCTTCGGCGACGATGATGATGAGACCCCTGCCGCAACCCCGCTTATGATCCCCGGCGGTTCCGTCCTGGATATGCAGACCTTCTCCGTCCCGGAGAGGATGGTCATCGGCTCGGGATGCCGGTTGCACGGGAACATCCGTGCCGGTTCGATCGTGGTCAGGGAGGATACGACCATATTCGGGAGCGTCAGCCTTCGGGAAGACGGGAACATCGCGAGAGGTTCGGTCATACACGGGGATCTCCAGAGCGACGGTGATCTGACGATAGAAGAGGGTGCGCACATCCTTGGAAACGTATCCTGCCGCCGTCTCACGCTGCACGAGGACGCCCGTATCGATGGGGTTATCCGGGCGCCTGGCGGATTGAAGATCGAGAGGGGGCCGGCATGAGGGTTGCGGAGATACTTGAGGTCGAGGGCTGCAGGCTCATAGAGCCCTCTTTTGCGGACCTGACGCTTGATTCCTGCACAGATTACCTGCTCCAGATCCGGGCGGACGAAGGCCGTCTCCTGGTCGACGAGGACGAGGAGGTGATCGCGCTTGCGCTCCACGACGAGAGAGGCTGGCACGCCGCCTCGTTCCTCTACCGTGACCCGACCCTTGCCGTCATAGAGTATTTCGAGGCGATCGACGGGGAGATCTACCAGGAGAGACGGGAGACCTGGGCGAGAGCCGTCCGCGAATACTACAGCATGGAACTCCTGGATACGACATCACCCGCCCTGGAAGACCTTCGCCCTGACCGGATAGAGTATATCCACAACCTCCTCCAGGAGGTCTGGGGCGACCGGAGCGGGGAACTCTGCCTTGACTGCTGCTGTGGCTCCGGGGTCGGTACCGCAGCGCTCCGGGCTGGCGGTCTGCGTACGCTCGCCTACGACAACGACCCGGCACTCCTGGCACTCGGCCTCTCGAAGGGGCGTCTCCTCCCGCCCGATACCATCTGTATCGACGCGCGGGAGGCCGACCGCTACGTTGCACCCGCTCCTCTTGGTATCATCCTCATGGCCGGGGAGATCTACCCTTACAACGCGAGCCTCTGGAGAGATATCATAACCACTCTCCTTGACCTCACCGACGAGACGCTGATCACCCTCGGCACGGAGGAGGAGGCGGCCATGGTGGAGTCGTGGTGCGCCGGACGGGATACTGAGGTCTTTGAGAACCAGCGTGACCCGCTCTACGACCGATGGTGCTGCGTTTCACGCCGTGACTGAACCTGCAAGGATCTAAACGTATATGGTGTAGATCCACCAAACACCTTTACTGCAACTTTAATTTTCAGCCACAGGATAGAGACTGTGGTCTTAAACAAAATCTCGGTGTAAAACTGCATGAAAACAGCCAGACGCATATACAATGTTTTATTCATCTCCGTCTTCGCCACGATGCTCGGGCTTGGCGTAGTCAGCCCGCTCCTCCCCATATACGCGGAGAACCTGGGTGCGACCGGGATCTGGCTCGGGATAATCTTCTCGGCCTTCGCGCTCTCCAGGTCGATCTTCATGCCGATCATCGGGAGGATCTCCGACCGCCAGGGCAGGAAGTGGATCATCCTCATAGGCATGTTTGCATACGCCGTCCTCTCCCTCGCCTACGTCATCGCCGGGAGCGTATACTCCCTCACGGTCGTCCGATTCGCCCACGGGATCGCCTCAGCGATGGTCGTCCCGATAGCAATGGCCTACATCGCCGACCTCTCAGAGCGGGGAACGGAAGGGAGTTATATGGGGAACTTCTCCATATCGATGTTCCTCGGCATGGGCGTAGGTCCGCTCCTTGGCGGTTTCCTCAACGACGCTTTCGGGATGAATTCGGTCTTCTACACCATGGCCGCGCTCTCGGTGTTTGCCACAGTCCTGGTCGCCATGTACCTCCCGGAGGCCAGGCGGGCTTCATCCACGATCGCGGAGGTGGAGCCTGCCCCGATCAGTGAGATCTTCAGGCTGCCGATCATGCGGGGTGTCATGGTCTTCACGTTCATCAGCGCTCTCGGCCGTGGGGGAACGATGGTCTTCATCCCGGTCTTTGCTCCGCTGATCGCGCTCAGCCCTTCCAGTGTGGGCGTCATCCTCTCCGTGAACACCTTCATCATGGCGCTGCTTCAGGTGCCGGTGGGGAGGCTCACAGACAGGGGGAACAAGATCGCCCTGATCGTTGTGGGATCGGCCATAGCAGCGATTGCACTTGCCATAATTCCCTTCTCAGGCTCCTTCTGGCAACTGCTGGTGGTGACCTCGCTGATCGGTGTGGGGGGCGCAATCCAGCAGCCGTCGATCATGGCCCTGACGGTCGATGCCGGCCGGACGCTGGGGATGGGAACATCGATGGGCGCCTACAACACCATCTTCGGGATAGGTACGATCATAGCCCCGTTGATGGGAGGTCTGTTCATGGACTACATCGGTATAGATGCCGTGTTCTACGCAGCCGGCGCGATAAGCCTCCTCGGGACAGCGGTCTTTGCGGTGATGATGCAGAAGACCGGGGGCGAGGCAAACAACGGACAGAACTCCGGGATGATAGCTGGCCAGACCTCAAACGACCCACGCTAATAGCCTCAATCAGACGCCGGGATGGAGGTTGAGTCGTCGGGGAGAGTTGTGGATGTGAGGAACGGGAGTTTCACATCACCCCCCCTGCGAGCCTCATGTATAACGCCTTTTGCTCTGGACACCACCCACAGGAGGGCGGGCAAGTATGCGGCGATTGGTGGTGGGAAGCCGTGCCGGGGAGGGTCTCGCTGTGATGGGAGAAGCACTCCCGGAGACGGGATCCATGGAAAAAATCGCCAACCGGCAGCGGAACACCCCCTCCTCTCTCATGGGGGCACCCTCTTCCCCGGATGACAACCTCCGAACGGAACGCAATCCGATAGACTACCGCTCATCCTCGGTGGCACACTCAAGTTCTGCCACGATCCCGGCCGCATCGTCCATCCGCCGGACAAGGTCCCTGATCCCGATCAACCTTTCGGCGCCGATGAAGTGCTCTGCCATCACCCGGGCCATATCGGTGAGTTCGATGCGCCCTCCCCGCCGCCTGACCAGCCCGTAGTCGAGGAGCGTCGGGAGAGCGGGTTCCAGCGTCCCGACCATCATGCGGTTCATCCGGATGATCTGCTGCTCATCGCCGCCGCATACAACGGCGTTTGCAACGAACTCCTCCGTGCTCTGCTCCAGGTCATACTCCGGCGCCACCTCCTCCATCTCGCCCCGCAGGAGGGCGATTGCAACCTCCTCCTCAGTCTTCCCGGACGTTCGGGAGTAAGACCCGCCGGGCTCCGCCAGGATGACCACCCGGCCGAGGTCGTGAAAGTCCGGTCGACCCGCCCGGCCCATCATCTGGTAGAACTCCTGGACGGTGAGCCACTGGATCCCCATCGCAAGCGCATCAAAGATCACCTGGGACGCCGGGAAATCCACACCGGCGGCAAGCGCTGCGGTGGTCACGACAGCGGCAACCTCCCCCTTTGAGAACCGCCGCTCCACCTCCCGCCGCTCCTGGGCGCTCAACCCCGCGTGGTATGGCACGGCCATCTTACCCAGTGCGTCAGCGATGACGTGGCAGCGGGCCCGGGAGTTGGTGAAGACTATCGTCTGTCCCCGGTAACCCTTCGATGACCGCATCCGGTACTCCTCGGCGACCATCTGCTTGATGAACGCGATCTTCTTCTCCCGCTCGATAAATATGAGATGACGCTCAAGTGGAACCGGGCGCTCGGCGTAGCGGACAAGGTTCGCCCCGAGTTTCTCCGCAAGCAGCCCTGGAGCCCCGATCGTTGCCGAGAGGTAGAGGAACTGAGCGTCCGGAGCGATATGCTTGAGACGGGCGATCAGCCCGTCGAGGCGGTGGCCGCGCTCCGGGTCTTCGAGCATCTGGACCTCATCGATCACGACCGTCCCGATGTCTTTAAGAGTCTTCCCTGTCCTGAGGAGATGGTCGATCCCCTCATATGTCCCGACCACCACCGGAGCGTTGACGTCGCGGTCCCCTGCCGGTCGGGTCTCGGGAAGGTTGAGACGACTGACCCCAACCTGGAGGGCTACTCTGACAAGGTGACCGTATCGGTCGCGGAACCGCTGGTACTTCTGGTTTGCAAGCGCGACCAGCGGGACCAGAAAGAGCATCCTCCCCCGCCCCTCCAGGAAGTTCTTCATCCCGGCCATCTCCCCGATGAACGTCTTGCCGCTCGCCGTGGCCGAGACCACCAGCAGGTGCTGTCCCTCCAGGAGACCGCTCTGAACGGCCAGGTGCTGAACGGGCATCAGGTAATCGACCCCGGCAGCCTTCACGAACGCAGAGGGCAGAGAGAGGTCGGTGATATGCAGGGTCCTCTCGATCTCATGAGCATCAAGCCTGTCAAATAGTGTCCGCTTCCGGTCGGGGTGCTCGGGCCCCACCGATGCCAGCACACGGTCGAGATCACGGACCTGGGCAAGGAGTTTCTCGAGGTGGACCAGCACCGACCCGCCGAACCTCCCCATGTAGCCGAGTTCGCGACGCATCTCGCGTTTCGCGCACTCCATGCAGATCCACTCCCCACCGTAGCGCACCCCGGTCATCTTATCGACGGGGACGAACCTGTCCTCGAGCTGACAGAACCGGCAGATATTGATATGTGAAAAAGGGATCTGGAGATCGGAGAGGAAAGACTCGAACTCCGGACTCTCAGCCGCGAGGAGGACCATAGAACGGCGCAGCATGGCGATAAAGTCACGCGTCGGAGTGGGTGCTGGTTGCCTGCTGCCGCGACGACGCATCTTGAAGTTCTTAGGCCGCTGACCCTTCTGGGTCGCGGTAAGGGTTACGAAACCCGTTCCTTCAACGCGGTCGCCCTCAACAAAGAGCAGTTTGTACGCACTTTTCTGGGGCTGGACGATGACCTTCATGAGAGTATCAGGTCATGGATCGTGTAGGCGAGTCCCACGGTCTCAAGTCGCTTGAGAAAATCGGTAAACTCTTCATCGACGATAAGGATCGCACAATCAAGACCGTGGAACGCCGCCTCGATGACACCCTCCCTGGCACCAAAGAACATATCCGGGTCGATACCCGCCTTCTTCAGGGCCACATACGACTCAAGCCCGATGGCAGCCACAACCTCGGCACCCCGGACGGCACCCCGGAGTAGATCCAGATCGACCTTGCGTGACCCCCCACGTTCCACCCGCGGGACCTTGCAGACATGGACAGTCCCCTCCTTATGATCGATGATGCCGTTCAACCTGGCAACGCCGAGGTCTTCGCCGGGCCTGGCGTCCATCGTCGCGACACCCATCGCGCTCTGCTCCCTCTCTGTCGCATACAGCCAGCCTTTCCGCATGAAGACGCCTACAGTATCCCCCTTCCGGATCTCGTCCTCCGCAATGGCCGTCCAGACCGCCACCTGCTGGATGATATCGCGGGTGATGTGGCGGGCATACGACTCGAGGGCCTCGGCGTGTCGCATGATCCACTCTACCCCGCTCTTCGTGACCTCATACCTGCCCCGACCATGAGCGGTAACAAGTCCCTCCTCCACCAGCTCACGGAGGTACTCGGAGATCGCCTGGGGTGTCACACCAAGTTTCTCGGCGATCTCCTGCTGGCGGATGGCGGGCTGGTGTTCGGCGATCTCGACCAGGATCTGAAACCTTGTTGCCTCCCGCTTGCTGCGCAGGATGATGTAGAGCGGGTCTTTATCAGGTTCGGTCAAGCAAAACCATCCCCTGCCCTCTCACATCGAGACCGGGGATCCTCTTTGCCAGCCCCCTTATGAAGATCTGGCTGACTCCGTATTTACGGGATATGTCACCAATAGAGGTTGTTCCGGTCATGATCTCCTGCTGAACCGCATCGACGATCGCACGGAGACTCTCATCGTTTGAGATGGCGATATGCAGCAGATCCCCGAGATCGCCCATGGAACACTGAAAACTGGCCCGGAACTTGCTGTATGTCGCCCTGTATTCTTTCGTGGGTTTCTCGCCGGGTTTCGGCATCCGCCATTGCTCCTCGATAAGGTTACCTTTCTTCAGGATCGCGAGACACTCCGTAACCGTGGACCTCGCCGCGTAGTCTGCGAGATCATCCTCGGTCATCCATGCTTTATTTAAGAGATCGTAGATCTTTTTATATTCTGCATTATTGAACGTTATAAGAAGAGGAACCAGTTCCACCGGATCGTTTAGAATTTTGATATGTCCCGTCACTGCGATACCCTATTATTATATGGGGCTATAACTCCATAAATTTTTGCTGAAATCCAGATGCGTAGAAGTGGCACAATTGTAATCAGGGGCATCGTTCAGGGAGTCGGGTTTCGCCCTTTTGTCTATGCAAAAGCCATGGAATTCGGGATCACCGGGACGGTCAAAAACCTGGGTAGCGAGGTGGAGATCCGTGCCTGGGGGGAGCGTTTCGAGGAGTTCCTGGAGGCTGTTTCAGGGGGTACACCCCTATCCCGCATAGATTCTGTAGATGTTTATAATCTGCGCGATGGGGAGGAGACTGACGGGTTTAGTATCCTCGAGAGCGAGAGGGGGAGTCTCACGGGATTTATCCCAAGCGATGTCGCCATATGCGACGAATGTATCACCGATATATTTACGCCCGGTGGCCGGTATGAGGGCTATTGGGCGACGTCCTGCGTCAACTGCGGCCCTCGCTACAGCATAATCACTGACGTCCCATACGACCGGGAACGGACTTCGATGGCAGAGTTCCCGCTCTGCCCCGCATGCCAGAGGGAGTACTCCGACCCATCGTCTCGCCGCCACCACGCCCAGACGATTGCCTGTGCGGCCTGCGGACCACATCTGAGCCTTCTAAGAGCAGACGGGAGACCGGTTGCGGCAGAAGACCCTATACGGGAGACAGCCTCTCTGCTGGATGCGGGCTCGATCGTGGCCATCCGCGGCATAGGGGGGTTCCACATTGCGTGTATCGAGGAGGCAGCAGAAGAACTCAAACGCCGTCTTGGCCGGACGGCACAACCGCTCGCTGTGATGGCAGGACCGGAGGAGGTGGAGCGGATCGCGGTTCTCTCTCCGGATGACCGGCGGATCCTGCACTCGCGGGAGAGACCGATCGTGGTGCTCGAGAAGCGTGATCCGGAGTCGCACCGGACGATCTCGAGGCTGCACACCATCGGCTGCATGCTCCCCTACACCGGGTTGCACTATCTACTGTTTGCACACCTTGACCACCAGCTGCTCGTGATGACGAGCGCGAACCTGCCGGGCTACCCCATGATCACCGACCTCGGGATAGCCCTGGAACGCCTGCCGGGGCAGGTGGACTACATCCTCACCCACGACCGCCGGATCGTCAACCGCTGCGACGACTCGGTCATGAGGGGCGGTTACATCATCCGTCTATCCCGCGGTCTTGCGCCGAAACGGGAGGCGATCGATCTCGGTGACCTGTGTATCCTTGGCGTCGGCCCGGAACTGAACTCGAACATATCGATCTACAAAAACGGGTTCTGCGTCACATCTCCCCATGTTGGGAATGTCAGGAACCCCCAGACCCTGGCCTACCTGAAGGAGACTGTGGAGAAGATCGGGAAACTCACCGGAGCACGGTATGATCTGGTCGTCCACGACCTTCACCCACAATTCCTCTCGACCCGCTATGCGAGGGAGGTTGCCGAGGCAAGCGGGGCGGAACTTCTTGCCGTCCAGCACCACCGGGCGCATATCGCTGCCGCGACCCGGGATGAGTGTGTGGGGATCGCTATCGATGGTGTCGGGTATGGCGATGATGGGACGGTCTGGGGCGGAGAGGTCTTTGCGGGAGAGGTTCCGTACCTTGAGAGGGTCGCTCACCTGGAGGTTGTTCCGATGCCGGGGGGCGATCTGGCCACCAGGTTCCCGGAACGGATGCTCTACGGCATCCTGCCAACGGGGGAGATACGTGACCTGCTTGCGTCGCGGGGCTGGAGCGAGATGGAGTTAGGGGTCATCAGCAGGCAGGTGGAGCGGGGGTTGAACGTTGCCGCGACCTCGAGCACCGGCCGCGTCCTGGACGCCGCTTCGGCGCTGCTCGGGATCTGCCGGGAGCGGACATACGACGGGGAACCGGCGATGGAACTCGAGTCGGTGGCATGGGCGGGGAAGCCTTCGGTCTGGGACCTCGAGTTCGGGCGGGAGAGGGGGTGCGAGTTTCTATCGACCCGCTCGCTCATGACGGAGGCATACAGGCGTCTGGTCGCAGGCGAGAGACTGGCCGATATCGCTGCATCCGTCCAGTTCAACCTGGCGCGTGGGATACCCGCGATGGCCATCGGGGCGGCAGAGGAGCGGGGGATCCCGCGGGTGGTGCTCTCGGGTGGGGTGGCATACAACCGGGCGATCCGGGAGACGATCGTCGGTGAGGTCCGGGCTGCGGGGCTTGAGGTGGTTATGAACCGGGAGTATCCCCTCGGCGACGGGTGCATCAGCTTCGGGCA
>Ga0116195_1001857_pt1 | contig 11836 bp, 11 predicted proteins | sample AD_SCU002_MetaG_FD_89881 | JGI IMG/M metagenome (GOLD analysis project Ga0116195, IMG submission 89881) | Active sludge microbial communities of municipal wastewater-treating anaerobic digesters from China - AD_SCU002_MetaG | ecosystem: Engineered > Bioreactor > Anaerobic > Digestate | place...
ACGTTACCTAAAATTGGAGATCATGGCGTTCCGGGAAATTGACGATGATCTCTGGGACATTGTCCAGAAACACCTCCCCCCAACGAAGCCGCACATCGGTCGACCTCGCTGTGATCCCCGCGGGCTGATCAACGGCATCCTGTACGTTCTGACCACCGGATGCTCCTGGCTCGATGTACCGGCGAACTACGGCACCAAATCGACGGTTCACCGGTACCATCTCGAACTCTGCGAGAAAGGCGTGTACCAGGCGATCTTCCTCGACCTGCTCCGGTCGGGGTACGAGATCAAAAAAATCGATCTCTCGCACTGTTCCACCGATACTAAGGCTATTCCCGCTAAAAAAGGGGATCAACCGGCTATGATGGCTATAAAAAGGTAAACGGGAACAAACTGAGTGCTCTGGTCGATCGGAATGGTCTCCCGCTTGCCTGCACGGTTGTACCGGCAAATACCCATGATTCCCGACTCTACGAGCCAACCCTTGAAGGATTTGAGATTCCGGAGGTGTCGGTTCTTCCCACGATCATCTCCGCAGATGCGGCCTATGATGCCCGGGAGATTCGTCAGTACAACCGGAACCGGGGAATTAAGAGCAACATCCCGGTCAACCAGAGATCGCGGAAACAGCCGAAACGAGGGAGGCCATTCTGGTTTGATCCAGAACTCTACAAAAAGCGCAGTGCGGTAGAGCGGTTCTTCAGCTGGATTGAAGCGTTTAAGAAGATTGTTCCACGATACGAGCGGTATGAGCACTCATTCCTCGGCCTGATCCACCTGGCATGCAGCGTCATGATCGCGAGAGTATTGGGATGAGCTCATCCGTTAACTCTGTTAGATCAATTGGTTTCGCTTCACACCACAGGCTCTTTACCAAGTCAGAGAGGGGCTGGACGCCCTCTCCCCGAAGGATAACCCCCAGTTCAAAATTGCTGCGAAGACAGTGCCTCGTTAGGTTCGCGCTCCCGATGTAGGCTATGGACTCATCAGCAATCATCATCTTTGTATGGAGCGCATAAAGTTGGCGGCCCTGCTCGTCCTGGCGGTAAAAGTCCCTGATCTCAATCATAGATGCCAATTCTTCGGCAGCAAAGGTTGAGGCAATATCCCGGACTACCGCGCCTGATCCCTGCCCAGCAACATTTCCTAACTGCCTCCCGAGGATGCATACCTTCGCACCGCTTCTTGCTGCACCAATCATTGGAGGCAGAATTCGTTGTGCGCCATATTCGTCAAAAAAAGGGTTTACAATCCACAAATTTCTTTCAGCTTCAGCAATAAGGCGTATTAAAGCGGGCTCTATCTCCTCAAAGCCTTCAGCGGCATTCGGAAACTCAATCGGGACCGTCGCTGCATATGAGATCCCAAGCTGCTTCGTGCTGGACCTGCGTATTTCATACTGTTGCACAACTTCCGCTGCAAAAGATTCTCTCTGGAAAAACTCTCCTGCAACATCGAGATTCAATTCAAACAAATAATCTTCAATATTCCTAGAAGGATGCCGGCTAACAATAACGCCGCCTGAGATCAGATCATACAGCAGGCCGGAGTTGACAGGCTGGGACATCTCCCTCTCAACTCCAGTTAGTATATCCGCTCCTCTAATGAGGAGCCCCCCCTCCGCCAGGGACATTACGGCTTTTTCGGTCTTCCGGACAGCATTGGGATCTTTCAATCTGAATGCTGTTTCAAACGTCATTATTCAACCTTTTTGATAAATTCGTGCTCCCAGAATCCTAGCAGGCGGCCATGTTCATTCTCCCGTCCAATTAAATAGTGCCTGCCGAGATCACGGTTGAAATGTACGCATGATATTTCGCTTACGTGCAGGCAGGCATGACAGGATGCATCAGACGAGATGCAGACGGGATCATACAGGCAGGTTTCAGCGCTCTCAAAGGCCATGTCTATCCAGGGTCTGATGGCCGTTTCAAAGAGAGTGTGCATGCCGCCGATCTGGAAATCATGGGCATTGTTTGTGTAGATTGCAACTGCGGGGACTTCAGGGAAGATAATCTCTGCGAGTGAGTCCTTATCCATGCCTACAAGGCCGGCACCATTTCTCAGCAGAATGTGGGATATAGTATGGATGAGAGTATAAACCAACTTTGTCTCAGCAAAAGCGCTTGGGATCTCGTCATAAACGGGAATACTGTCCGTTTTAATGTTTCTGAGGAACCATTGCTTGAGTTCTCTTTCGTCGTTTCGATCCGGGATCACCGAAACAAATTCATTTTCCTGAAGCCAGCGAAGAATTCTCCACCTATCGAAAACGATCACGATTCCCTCTGTTTCCGTTGGGTTGACATATATGGGTGTTTTATCTGGGTACTTGGTGTCTGGGGCGAACCCGCGGAGTACGCATTCTCCAGGATTAGTGCTGGATCGTGAATAGCCAAAGACCGCTGAAATAACTGGAAGATCATTTACAACATATGCCTCGCTGATGCCAGCGCGTTTGAGAGCCTCAGGGAACTGTGCAACCCTCGAGAGATTCGGATCATCTCTTGCTTGCGCCTCAATCAAAACTTTACTCAGATCTTTTGCGCCGGGAAGAGCGATCGTGTCTTGGAAACTTTGCAGCGATGAGACAATTGCAGTTAAAGCGTCATTGTCAGGTGAAAGGGCGGTTCCCACTTCCCGAAGAGTTTCCTGCCTCTTCTGCTGACGAGCAGAACCTTGGGGAGTGCCAATTACCTGCCTGATAACCTCTTCAGGAAATCCCTGCCTAATCATATTTTGCCTGATTCGCTCTGCCTCTTCCTGCTTTGAATCGGCTCTGGCTGTGTCTTGATAGTCGGCATACTCTTCAGGGGAAATTATTCCAAGGTACTGTGCAATGTATAGTCTGAGGAAGTCTGGGTTGTCATAACTTTCAGAACTGCTGATGCCTTTAGTATTGATTAATGAGATTGAATGTGGATAGAACACCTGACTTTTTCTGAACGGAGCTGTTTGCATCCTCTCGTTGCACTCGTTGCACCACTCCATCACCTTGCCCGTTTCGGTGCCGCATATTTTGCATCTCCATCGCCAATTCGAAATGCGGCTGCTGTTGCCTGTTTGAAGCACAATATGATCATATCCGTGAGTGGGACACCCTCGCACCTGCAAGCTTGACACTTTGCCGCAGACGTGATAATTGATCAAGTCCAACTGCCGAAGTCCGCCGCCGCATGTGCAATGGTATCCGTTGCGCGTGAACTGACTCCGGAATCTCTTAATGGTGTCAAACGAGTAGGCTTTGCCGCACTCATTGCAGACAAATGTCAGAGGAAAAAGCTCAGCTTCGATTGAACTCGGCTCCAGAAATACAAATGAACTTGCACGAGGGTTTTGAGGGTATCCGCGCTTTCTTCCGAAGCGCTCAAGGCGGTGCAGAATTTCCGATGCTAAGCGGGATTCATTGGTTGACTCAGATTTGATTGAATCCCACGCTGAAATTTTCGCAATTGCCTGTGTATCAGAGTGATCAATGATACATTCAGGTAGATAACGGAAGAGAACCTGGCTTTTGCCTCTCTTCATTACTCCACGCTCCTGGAATACTGAACACTCACCATTTTCATCGGGTCAAAACTTTCGCGGGTAGGTGCAATTTCTATAGGGATATCCATGTCTCTGAGGCTGGTCATGGGAGTATCAGACAATACGAATGGAATGAACTGATTACTATCAGTGCTGAGTATTTGATCCACATAATCCTGCACCCACTCTCTGATGTAATCCTCAAAGTACGGCCCCATGTCCTGGCCGTTGCAATTATAGCATGAAAGCACGAATTCTGTAATCTGGTCGAGAGAAATCCGCCTTGATTCGAAGGCTTCCCGGAAGTCTTTGGACATATAGGGGCTGATCCCCGGCGTTTTTTCAAGGAAGTTGATCACGCAGGCAGAGAAAATTCCCGGCAGTGTCCGGTTTACAGCGAATTTTGCCCATCGATTCAGAGGAACCGGTTCAACGAGAACGTCTTTGTACTCGTGATATTTCTCGAAGTATTTGTAGTAACTCTGATCCCGCTCTCGAGCCGGGTTGAAAACAACGAATATAACTCCAGGATACTTTCGCCCAACACGGCTGTAGGCTTGGATATACTCTGCTACATTCCTCGGCATCCCGCGAAAGACCATGAAATTCATTTTGTCGATATCTACCCCATGCGATATCATGCTCGTTGCAACGATGAGGTCAAGGTTTGCTCCGGGTGTCTCACTCTCTACGGTTGATAGCACTCCTTTCACATCGCTAAACGTGACATCGCCTGTCATTGGAGCAGTTGCCATTTCTCGGATACCTTTTTTTCTGAGATCAACATTAACCATCGTTCTGATAGATTGGATGATGGCGTCTCCCTCAAGTTTGACGAGGTTGTAACTCAACCCCAAGTCATAATCTTTGAGAGTTGCAAGAACTTCCTCTTCTGAAGAAAAGCCGACATTCATCTCAAGAGCTCTGCGGGGGTCGCTCTTCAGTTCATGGATCTCCTCATAATACAATTTTATAATATCCAGCACAGCGTAAATTACGGTTTTATTATGAGGCATAACACCAGCAATGAGCCGAGCTGTCTCCTCTGCATCCTCCCATGCGTAAAATGACCTATTCGAAGGGAATTGATGACCTCTCTTCATGTAGAGCTGCCGGATCTGCTCCCAGTACTCTGTCATTGTTGCAGAGGATCCAATTATTTTGACTGGCTTTCCGTTTGTCAACTCTTGAATATAATGAGCTAAGAACGTTTCGTAGTGTGAATCATACGTCCCAAGAGATTCTCTGATTAAGTGCATTTCATCTTGAATAATTAACGACGGAACCGGATCGTACAGGTCTGCGGGCAGGTAGCGCTCGATGGTGCAGAGATTTGGATCCTCATTGTGATAACGCTTCTTTTTATAGAGGCAGTGTTCTCCTGTGACAAATCCATGCCGGGGACATTTGCCGGAAACTTTGCCAAATATCGACTTGAATTCCTTGCTCATAGCGGCATTTGCCATCTTGTCAAGTGTTGCGATGATAAACGTTGGGAGGTACCGATATACTTCCTGATCTGAAATGTATACGGGAATCTCTTCCCTGCAATCAGGGTTGGTGCATTGATGGATAATCCGAAGCGAATCGATGTCTCCGTGAATCACTATTGACTCTTTTCCGCAGAAAGGGCAGCAGGAGATAATTTTGTACTTCTCCCGTAGGCTCTGATCGGTATTGATAGGAGTGATCTCATCTATCACTCCACTGTCTCGCGAAGCAGCCTTGTAGACCTTATTAGGCGTGTTCCCTTGGCCAACATAATATCCTGTACTGAATGCTGCATAGGCTGAGCCTCCGATAACAGGGTGAACTCTCCGGATCTTCTCAGCTTGTGCAAAGATATCTGCAATTCTTTGAAGCTGTTGCAGCGAGAGAAGACGAAGCGGAAACCTTGTGATGGCGGAAACCCCCTCCTTTTTGCCTCTCAGCCGATCAAAGAAGATAGTAAACACCACAAGGCCAAGGTATGCTTCAGTCTTGCCCCCTCCAGTCGGGAAATATATCAAGTCGACATCTGATGCTGTGTCCGAACTGCCGCGTCCTGATGCTGCTAAGATGTCGGGTATTTCCATGACGATGAAAACAAGTTGGAAGAGGCGCCACGAAGTAAAGCCCTTGTTAGACTGTGCAAACGCCCTGTTCATCAGGGAGAATGCCTCCATAGCCTCACTGTCTGTCTGAAGCTGTTCTATCCCGCACTTGAAGCGTCTTGTCTCTGTGATGAACTGATCTATATCGTCCCGGAAATTGCGGCGCCCCTTCGCAGTCAAATCAGTGCGGCTTTGAAATTCAGTTTCAAGTCTCTGAACCTCTTCTTCCATCAACTGGTGGAGATCCATGAGAACAGGAATTGGATCTTCCGCAAGGACGGAAAAGTCCAGGTTGATTGGCTCTTGGGACTTGTATTTTTTCTGAATGAAAACAGGCATATGCTCAATGCGGATTACCTCACCCTCTTTTACAATGGAGCAGTTGATGCCGGCTGCATGGATGTTTCCCTCATACTTATAGTCATCCCGAAGATATTCGAGGATATAATCCTGAAAAGCAAAGTTGACCGGCTTAACAGACAACTCAGTCTCAAATATTGAGTTTTCCACGTCGTTCTGTTCTTTTTTCTCCTCTACAGCGTTTTCCAGAAGCAGGGTCAGTTTGATGCAGTCATCGCTGTAATCCGTGACACGATATGACAACTGCACACTCCAACTCGGCTCGGGGATGCTTGTACCCCAGTCGCTTAGGAAGGTGTTCCATGATTCATCATCCTCTAGGGCAGATCTAGAGACGAGTTCCTCCTGCTCTCTCACTCTTCTGTCAGATGCTGAGTGCGTCCGCCGACGGAATCTGCCAGGATCATCTGCAAAAATTTCTTTCGCCTGCACGGCAAGGCGCTCTGCTTCCGGATAAGTGCCTGTCCCATGCCAATCAGCACTTATCAAATCCGATACACGAACTTCAACTACAACGGGTTCTGGCTTTACTTTTCTGTATGCAGCCCTCAGGCGGTACCCCGACTCCGAAGAATCGCTTTCTTCGCCTTCAAACTCTTCGTCTTGACCGCCTGCATCTCGACTGTAAGTCCCTGCATCCTCCTGCTCGTAGATCTCCAACTGCTCTCCCCGTTCCGGGAACACCTTGTAGTAAAATGCCCCAGAGATCCGAATTTGAATTTTAGCGGCCTCCATATCCTGTTTCTTGATCAGAACCTCAAGACCTGCGGACGAGGGAGCGATTTTTGAATAGATGGCTGAAGCGTTTGAGTGAGATTTTTTTGGACTCAAATTTCCAATGAAGAGTTTTCTCGAAGGCTTCTCATCGAGAATTCTATCAGAAACTGATCCATCAACACTTCGGCGAATTTTCGCCAAAACCGCCCTTGCAAATCTGCCTCGGACGAGGTTGTCTGCTCCTTGTGAACCTGGCATGTGGGTACCTCAATTATACGTGACTCTGTCCAAATCTCCCGATGAGACGTTCTCTAAAATCTCTACTGCCTCAATACGCTCGATTGAAACAATGTTTGCGAAATCCTCAAGGTAGAGTTCGAGCTCTTTGTCTATCACCGTGTTCTCCTTATCCTTCAGATCTGCCTCGATCCCTGCCTGTGGAATCAATTTATTTAGTCTTCTGGCGAGACTGCGATGTATGTTCCGAAGCCTCTGAATCGCCCGCGCAATGTCACCAAATTTCGCTACAAGAAATGGCTTGTCATAAATAATGCCGATTCTTCGAATGTTTTCCAGATCTTGAGGGCCAATAATCGCCCCGTTAACCCACTGGAAGATGGCACCTGGAGTAGACGGGCCTTTGGCGCCATGTTTCTGCAGTTTATGAATTATCTCGATGAAGGTGTCTCCACTCTCCTCAAGGGCTTGCCTCAAATAATGCACCCACGTCTTTTGGTACACCACAGCCTCCATCATCGAAGGGTGCGCCTCCACTTTGCTGATGACTGACTCTGCAAGAGATTTTCGGGTAGAGTTCTCAATAAGGATGAGATAATCACCCTTTTTAAGATTTTTTGCCTCACGATCTTTGACTTTATCTGTAGAGTTATCATATATCTGGACTGTTTTTTCTGCGTGCAGTATAATGCAACGATCTCCAGTGAGGGATATCTTTGCAGCGGTTATTTCATCAGAGAGACCTTTCCCTAGCCGCTGATCCGCTGATTTGGCCTCTGCCTCATTGGCATATTCAAAGTCAATGCGCCAATCGAGGGAGAGAAAATCTGAGAAAATTTCTTTGGGAGCGAACCCTCCCATCTCTGCATCCTGAGGATCGATGAAGATGAGGACAGTGTTCTTTTTTTCTCCTTTTGGTCTTTTTTTAGGAGTTCTCCCGTCGGGTTCCGCGCCCAAAAGCCTCTCAATTGTTTTTGCCTTGCAGGCATCGGAGAAAAAATTTAGGCTATTATCTATCTCATTTTGAATGTATTTTATTGCGGGTATTTCAGACTCATACGCAATGATTCCGATGCTCCTTGCTCTTGCGTAGGAGAGTATGTCTTTCTGGTAATAGCGAGGGCAGCCGTACAGGACACAAGTGTCAACGATATTTACATCGGTTGCATGTCTGTAAATCTGACTGACTGGAATGAAGTCAATCTTTTGATTCTTGAGGTTTGAGATGCTTAACTCTTTTTCAATTTCGAGATATGTCTTCAGCCCTTCATTAAGGGCTTCATTCTTAGACACAAAAAGAACCGATTTTTCATTGGCAACTGCCTCCTTGATGATTTGAATAATGATTGGATGTTTTCCGGTTTTTGTGTCCGCCATGTATCCATAAGCTTCGAGCACCTTATCTGCGGAGCGAAGTGCAAAGGAGGCAAAAAAGGGCTGTTCAGTCCGTATCGCTTCACAATGAGTCTTAAGAGCAGCAATTCGCCGGTTCACTTGAATTGTGCCCCATCGTCTGTTCAGCTCAATTTCCGCGTATGCAAGCGGCGATGTCATCTCTTCAAGAGCGTAGATGCATCCAAGAAGTCTTTTTGTAACATCTGCTGCGCGTGGAGAGTTGGTTGACTCTGCAGCTCGTGCGAGCTCCCAATAGTCTTTCCGCAACTCTAGGAGCATTGTGTTGAGCCTCTGCTCTTTAACCGGTATGATGATCTTTTTTACACCAATGGCCTTGTTGCGGATCTCTTTGTAGTTTCTGCAGAATGGGTGATCTAAGCTGAAAATACCTTTTTTGAGGTTTGCCTCATCAGCCCGACAGTCTTCCACAAGTGACTCGGGTTCCCATCCCCAGTAGATAATGCCCTTTCCAATCAATGTTTGGGCTAATTCAGTGGGCGGATCAGGAGATACAACAAATAAGCAAGGTATTTTATTCAGTCGGGCCCATCTAAATATCTGTTGCGCCTGCTCTTCTTTTATATCCGGTGTTGCCTCAATAATTGCACCGAATATGCTCCTTGCGACATCACTGTTGGGCAGAGCCGCAACACCTGGAGAGATTATCAGTTTTGGTTCGCCATTCTTCGGCGTTACGTTGACAACCCCGCCTTTGGAGGTAACCCTGCCTAAGAGAAAGGCATCGAGATATATGGGCATCGTTCCTGCTCTCAACGAAGTAAAATGATATTTGATGTCCTGCCGGAGTTCGACTCGGCTGCTGAAAATCACCAACCGGTTGCGCCCAGATGGCAGCTTTTTTTCATGCAGGCGGTAATAGAGGGCTTCGAGTGCCAGAAGAGGTGTTATCGTCATCTTATTCGAGGGATAAACAAGCAACGCCCTTCTATTCTTTACAATAACTGACTTAAAAAATAGCAAAGATTGTCTATTTACTGAATGAAGATAGATAGGCTTCTTATTGAAGTTGAGATAGCCATTGTCCAGACTCCAGAGTACCGAACTCCTACAATGCCTTAATAGTATATTCTCCCAATATGCGTCTGCCGAATCCTCAGATCCAGGCAGAGGTTTATGTGAACCTATGTCCGTTCTGTTCCCTCGTATTGGGAATTGGAACCCTGTCAGAAATAGGTTTCGGAATTGGGATTGCCATTATGTACATATGATTCAAAGTGTAAATTGATGGGAACATCATTTTTTAGAGGAAATCTGCTCAATTATTTTCTCAGCACATTTCTCCACATCTTCTTTTACCTCATGCTCCCATATCCGAATGACTTTCCATCCCATCTTTTGCAGCTGCTCACCGGCAACTTGGTCGCGCGCAATATTCTTTCCTATTTTCGGGAGCCAATAATCTCTATTGGATTTAGGTTCAACAAAGCATATCGGGCACTTGTGCCAAAAGCATCCATCAACGAAAATGGCAACCTTCTGGGATCGGAACACAATATCCGGCTTGCCGGGAAGGTTCTTAACATTTATCCGATATCCCCTCCAGCCTCTTCGCCATAGTGATTTCCGCAGCAAAATCTCTGGCAGTGTCTGTTTTGATCGGACTTTGGACATCACGCGGCTTCTCGTTTCCTTGGGATAACAGTCGACCATAGCAACGGGTACAACTTCAGTGTTCTGGAGCCACCTTATCACTTTGCCTCGTGCAAACTTACTAACCCCCATACAGATCGATGTACGAGTCATGCTTTGTGCAACACCTCTGCGCATTTGCCTTGTCAGGGCAAGCCTGTGCAACCGCAGTCGTCTATGTGGACTTCTGTGAGAGAAATCTCACTGAAATATAGAGCTCCTCACCGCACCCCCGTCCCGCATTCCACTCCCGCACCAACCTCGCATAACATCCTCGCACCTTCGGCGCTTGAACTCCTGTCCGCAGGACAGTCGCATCTCACACCTAACGGTGCTCACGCTCCGGTTCTAGCGAACCTTCGCGTCCTATGGACAGTCGTTCCTCCCACACCCCCATCTGCGCTTCCCGCGAGCGGTACACCGCCATCCGCTCCCCGCAGACCTCGCACCGGCTGATCTCCACCTTCACCCGCGCAAACGTCCGGTGGACCGGAAAATCAGAGATTTTCCTCACTGCGTTCCAGCACCCCCGGCAGGAGATCTTGTAGCACCAGCCCCCGATTTTCACCCATTTTCAGCACGTTGCAGCAGGCGATGTCAGCCAACCGGGGATGTTGCGAGGGCGGATTCAGATTCCCGCCTCTAAGTTGCTGTTTCGTGAGATCGTTTCCAGCATTCCGGATTTCGCACACACGCGCACGTGTACCCACCCCGGCACCGGTGCCGGGGACTGTGTGTCTCTTTTGCTGTACTTCAGTACTGAGAGAGAAACTTCTCTCTATCTGTACAAGTACTCTCAGATCCGCCGCCTTCCCCGGCCGTTTGATCTTCGCGGCCGGTGCTGGAATCCTGCGGCAAACCTGCTGCAATGTTGCAAAGGTCCGACGGGCCGGGACCCCCCCTGCCGTCATCGAGCCATGCGTCTGCCCCCCGCACCCACTGCCGGTAGACCTCGGCGTCGAACGTGAAGTACTGCTCCCGGCAGGGGACCGTGGCCCCGGACACGCCGGTTCACGGGGTGCGGCCCGGGCGTTCACCCCGGGACTTCAACGGTGAGGGTGTATTCCAGCAATCCTTCCTCGGTGGGAACTTCCTCACCTCTTGCTAGCATGCCCTCGATGTAGAGTTCAATGGCCTCCCGTGCCATCGCTATCGCCTCGTCAACGGTCTCCCCATAGGTGACACAGCCGGGAAGGCTCGGCACAATAACAGTATACCCGCCTTCCGGCTCCTTCCTGAGGAAGATTCGGTAATTCAGGCTTCTCATCATATTATACTCGGCTCGTGAATGGTACAGGCCCCGATGGGGTATAATGGGCGTCTGTGCCTGTCCCCATAGGGGGACCATCCTTTTTTGGGTCGACGAAAAAGCATATGAAGAATCGAAACAAGCAGGTTGTATGGCAAAGAATCAGCGTGCGGACGTTAAGAACCCCAACAACCCCTCACACAAAGCAGCAGCGGACAACAGGGCGAATCAGCTCAACCCGAACAACACAGCCACGAAGTCCGGCAGATCTAAGAAGTGATTACCTGAAAAACGTCCTGCCTTTCTCCACGATGTGCGGCTTGCCCACATCAGGCCGGGCCTTTACTCCATAGCGGAGCAATCCGCAGATCTCCGAACCCTTTATCACCTCCCGCTCCAACATCTACTCAAAGTTGAAAGTCGCCTATGCTTGACGATCTCATAGCAATCGTGGAAGAATCCGAGGACGTGAACAGCGCTCTCATCTCCCGGGTACGCCTGGAGATACTCTGGGCGCTCTCCGAACTCGGCGAGGACGGGGCCACCGCACGGCAGCTCAAGGCCGGGCTGAACCTGAGCGACGGCGTGCTCTACGCAAACCTCAAGA
>Ga0116195_1001862_pt1 | contig 11816 bp, 5 predicted proteins | sample AD_SCU002_MetaG_FD_89881 | JGI IMG/M metagenome (GOLD analysis project Ga0116195, IMG submission 89881) | Active sludge microbial communities of municipal wastewater-treating anaerobic digesters from China - AD_SCU002_MetaG | ecosystem: Engineered > Bioreactor > Anaerobic > Digestate | place...
CAGAGATGTATTTTTATCCGAAGGGTACTAATTTGGGACAAGAGGTGTTCATATGAATCAGTCAAAAAAAGAAAAGGCTATTTATTATGTAGGCGGTACGGATGGTAACTGTTTAGAAAAAGTATTGGAAGAAATAAAACTGTGTAAGCCAGAAAAAAGTGATGCCACAATAATAATAAAAGAAGGAGACTACTATTTTGAAAGTCCTGTTAAATTAGATAATTTGGAAATAGGCATTACTTTAAAGACTGAAGGCAAGGTCCGGTTTATTGGTGGCAAAAGGTTAACAGAATTTGGAAAGGTCACAGATGAGAATGTTTTAAGAAGATTTAATGAATCAGTACGTGGAAAAATATTACAATGTGATTTGACAAAAAACGGAGTAAACAAGTTAGGCAATTTTGCATCCAGAGGGTTTGGTAGATCCATAATACCATCACATACAGAGCTTTTTGCAGATACAATTCCTTTTAATGTAACTCAATATCCCAAAAAAGATCAATACATACTAATTACAGGATATTTGCAGGAGAAAATTAATGAATGGGGAGAAAAAGTAGGAAATTTGGGTGCTGGATTCAAATACAATTGTGAACGCCCAGAAAACTGGGAGAAAAGTGATGACATTTGGGTTCATGGGTATTGGTCATGGGACTGGGCAAATTCATATGAAAGAGCAGCAGAACTGGATACTCATGAAATGATTGTAAAAACTGCACCTCCATATGGAAATTATGCTTTTAAAATAGGGCAGCGATTCTGCTTTCTGAATATTCTCGAAGAACTTACAGAGCCGGGAGACTATTATATTGATAGAAAATCGAACATGTTATATTTTTACCCTTTGGAAAACTTAAAATGTGAGGAAGTAATCATTTCAATTATGGATGAACCATTATTGGAAATAAACAATTCAGAGAATATATCTATTGAAGGAGCAACATTTGAAGCAGTCAGAGGTCATGCACTTAAAATATTAAATTCAGACAATATCCATATAGATAATTGCACATTCAAGAATATAGGAAATAACGGAATTGATATTATAGATAGTAAAAATGTTCAGATAACTTCCTGTACAATTCATGATATTGGAGATGGCGGCATATCTGTAGTATCTGGTGATAGAAAAACATTAACCCCTGCAAATATATCAATACACAATAATCATATATATAATATAGCAAAATGGACACGGTGTTACCGGTCTGCTATAAATATAACCGGGGTGGGCATATCAGCTGCGCATAACCTTATACATAACTGCCCTCACACAGCTATCCTATATTGGGGCAATGATATTATAATAGAAAACAATGAGATATATAATGTAGTTATGGAAACAGGTGATGCAGGGGCAATTTATACAGGAAGGGATTATACCTTTAGAGGAAATAAAGTCTGCAAAAACTATATTCACCATTTAGGCGGAGTAGGAATGGGAACGATGGGAATATATAATGACGATTGTGTAAGTGGAACACTCATGCAGGATAATATTTTTCACGAGGTTTCCCGTGCTGTATTTTTAGGGGGAGGAAGGGATTTCCTTGTTAAGAATAATGTATTTATAGACTGTTATCCTGCAATTGATGTAGATGGCAGAGGTACTTCTACTCATAAGGTTTGGAGGGATATGGTCGATAATATGATGAAGAGTAGTTTTTACAGTATAGGTGGCCATAAGGCTCCATACATTGAAAAATATCCTGAACTTGCAGTTATAGATAAATTTTACAAGCAAAACAAGCCAATCCCACCGTCAGCGGTAATAAAAAACAATATCTATTGTTCTAAAAGAAAACTCGAATTAAGCTGGGATTCCGAAAAAGGTGAATTTTTGTTAGAAAGCAACTACTGCTGCAGCAAAGAGGATTTTGAGGATTTCAAAACCAGTGATTTTAGAATAAGCTCAGATTCTCCTGCACTTGATTATGGGTATCAGAATATAGATTTTCATAAAATAGGATTAATTGAAGAAAACAGAATAGAAAATCCGCCTAAAGTAAAAAGCTATTTGGAAATAGACCAGGTAAATAATGTTCTTTTATTATCATTAAAAAATCAAAGCAATAAGTATGTTTGTGGTGAAATAATATTTTTTACAGATAAATACTTAGATAATTTCAGTGAAACATCAATTAAAATAGAATTAGCAGCATATGAAAGGAAGGATTACAAAGTTGAGCTTCCGTACACTTATGAAAGTATACAAATTGAGGCAAGAAGCAATGTTGCTGGAGTAAGACCATGTAGAGTCCGATATAGAGATAGAGGTTGTTCCTTATAAGAAGATATGGGGGTAGTTCGTCTTGAAAAACAATGAAATTCAGTATAGTAAAATTAATATGAATTTAAAAAAGTATAATGTAATATGGGATAAACCTGGATATAGTTCTACGGATTCCATGCCTTTGGGAAATGGAGATATAGGAATAAATGTATGGGTAGAAAATGATGGCGATTTACTTTTCTATATTAGCAAAACGGACGCATGGGATGGAAATATGAGGCTTTTAAAGCTTGGAAGGGTAAGAGTACATATTTCTCCAAATCCATTTAGGGAAGGATTCTCCTTCAAGCAGGTTTTGAGTCTGGAAGATGGAGCAATATATGTTTTTGCGGGAAAGCCTGAAATAAAAATAAAAATTTGGGTAGATGCAAACAATCCTGTAATAAGACTTGATGCAGAAGGCGAGGATACATTTGATTTAAAGGCTATTCTGGAAGTCTGGCGCAGCAGTGAAAGAGTACTTCAGGGTTATGAGCTGGAGAATGGAGCATATGGACTTGGTGGAAGCCCTGAGCCAATAATTGAATATCCTGATACTATAAAGAATGGGGAGAAAAACAGGATAATATGGTATCACAGGAATAGGAGTTCAATATTTCCTTGTACTTTAAAACTTCAGGGCCTGGAAAGCTTAATCGGGGAACTTGATGATCCGCTTTTGAACAGAACCTTTGGAGGTATTATAAAATGCAGTGGTTTAGAGAATATTAACCCTTATACACTTAAATCCATCACATCAAAAAAACAATACAACCTGGCAATTTATCCTTTTACATCACAAAAGATGCCTTCTGGTGAATGGCTGGAATGTCTTGAAAAAGCTATTGATAAATTAGAATCCATTAATTTGGTAAGCGCATGGGAGGCACATAAAAATTGGTGGTTGAATTTCTGGGGACGCAGCTGCATATTTGTTAGTGCAAATGGCAGTATCAATACAGAAGATACAGAAGGAGCGGGAAAGGCAAAAGGGACAGAAGAAATAGAAGACACGGAAAGAACAGAAAAGATAAAAATAACAGAAGAAATAACCAGGGGATACATGCTTCAGCGTTTCATGAATGCTTGTGGAGGACGGGGAAGCTATCCTATAAAGTTTAACGGTTCTATTTTCACTATGGATAATTTTGAGGAACATGCAGGCGAAAAGTGCAATGCAGATTATAGGAGATGGGGAGGACCATACTGGTTTCAGAATACACGCCTGGCATATTGGCCTATGCTGGGTTCAGGGGATTATGAGCTTATGAAGCCTTTATTCAGCATGTATATGGATATGCTTGATTTAGCAAAAAAACGGACACAAATATATTATGGGCATGATGGTGCGTTTTTTCCCGAGACACTTACCTTTTGGGGTACATATGCAAATTCAAATTATGGCTGGGACAGGAAAGATAAACATATTTCCCATATTGACAATACCTATATCAGAAATTATTGGCAGGGTGGAATTGAGCTTGTAAGCATGATGCTAGAGTACTATTTCCATACCCAGGATGAGATTTTTGCTCAGGATACACTTCTTCCGTTTGCAGATGAGATTATCCTGTTTTATAACAGCCATTATTCAAGGGGTAAAGATGGTAAAATTATATTTAAACCTGCGTCATCTCTTGAAACATGGCAGGATGTTATAAATCCGCTGCCCGAAATTGCAGGGCTCAGACATATTTTAAATAAACTATTAGATCTTCCAGAGAAATTATTAAGCAATGAACAAAAGGAAAGCTTGCAAAAATTCTTTTCGGAATTACCAGAAGTACCTGTAAAGAAAATTTATGGAAGGAATATATTGGTTCCTGCACAGGAACTGATTGATAAAGAGTCAATGAATATTGAAAATCCTGAGTTGTATGCAGTTTTTCCATACCGGCTTTATGGAGTAGGAAAGCCTGAATTGGAGGTTGCAATAGATACTTATGAGTCCAGGCTGATTAAAAGAACGGGAGGATGGCATCAGGATGCTATACAGGCAGCTTTTCTGGGATTGAAAAATGAAGCTGTAAAACATATTGTTGCAAATTACACTTCCTACTGCAAAGAATGCAGGTTTCTAGGATTTAGGGGACCAAACTATGACTGGACACCGGATCAGGACCATGGAAGTGTGGCAAATATAGCACTGCAGTGTATGCTTCTCCAGACAGACGGAGAAAAAATATATCTTTTCCCTGCCTGGCCTGAAGAATGGGATGTGGAATTTAAACTTCATGCGCCTATGAACACTGTTGTTGAAGCCAAGCTAAAAGACAAAAAATTGAAATACTTAAAAATAACACCGGATAATAGAGAAAGAGATGTTATATTTATGAACTATAAATAATTTCAACATTATATGTACAAAAATTACAGGGGGTTGAGTGATGTGAATAGTAAAGAAATCATAAAAAGGGTCATAGAGTTTGATCATCCTGAAAGGATAGGATTTGATTTTAATTCGCCCAATCCAACGGATATAGCCTGGATAATGGCAGGCAGATTGAAAAATCATATGTATGATGACCTTTTGGAGTGGGGATATTACGGAGAAGAATTAAAGCAGGTTCCAGGCTTTAATGGTGAAGTGCGGCGGGATGTTTATGGAAATATATATGGCAGGCTTAATCAAAAGACAAAAGGAGAATGTTTAAAAGGAGCACTTCAGGATGGATGGGAAAAGCTGAATGATTATGAAATGCCATTATATGATGAGACCTATGAAAACAGCCTGTCAGATATATTGCGTAATAACAAAGGGAAGTTTTTGCTTGGAGCATTGCCGGTTTCACCTTTTTCCACAATGAGGGATCTGAGAAGAATTGACAACCTTTTGATGGATATAGCATTGGAAGAGGATATGGTTGTACAGCTTCTGGAGAAGGTAGAAAAACTTGCAGCAGATATTATTCGCAGGGCAGCAGGAAATGGCCTTGATGGAGTTGTTGTTTATGATGATTGGGGGACGCAGCAGGCACTTCTTATAAATCCAATACAGTGGAGGAAAATATTTAAGCCCGTTTATACAAGGCTGGCTGGTGAAGCCCATAAGGGTGGAATGAAATTCTTTGTCCATTCCTGCGGATTTGTATATGAAATTATTCAGGACTTCATAGAAGCAGGTGTCGATGTGTTGCAATTTGACCAGCCGGAGCTTATAGGAGTTGAGAAGCTTGCAAATGAATTCGGGGGAAAAGTTACTTTCTGGTGTCCTGTTGATATACAAAAGATAATGAGTACAGGTGATAGAGAGCTCATACAGGATGGAGCTAAAAAAATGATAGAGGATTTCGGAAAGTTTAAAGGCGGGTTTATTGCAAAGGATTATCCCTCATTGGAAGATATTGATGTTAGAGATGAGTGGGCAAAGTGGGCCAGAGATGTATTTTTATCCGAAGGGTTTTATTAATAAGTATATATGGTATCTATGTATATGTATAGTTTTGGCACGAAATTTACAGAGAATACTACACTTTTTACAGGATTTTAACCTATACAGGTATATAAAAGTAAACTTATAACGAGGTGATAAATGTTCCCCACCTCTATAGGTGGCGGATACCGCTTCGGTTTTCAGGCGGTGAGCATATCACCCGCCTTGTTGAAACACGCAAAGGTTAGAAAATACTACTACTTACGCATCATAATGGAAAATGTGGGGGGATAAGACATGAAGGTGCTAACAAATAAAAATTTACCTGAGTATCAGTTATATAATGAAATAGCTCAACTATGCCTAAATGCTTTCAACGACACGTGGGAAGCTAAGAATAAAGTTGATTTCATAGAGAAGTGGGGATTACTTAAAGAAAAATATTTATCCATTATAAAAAGTGCGTTCCCGGAAATATTGTTTAACAGAAAACGTGATTTAAACGGCAGAACAGTATCTATACATGAATTTGAGGATTATAAGATTGAAAATGTGATTTTTGAATCACTCCAAGGGTGGGAGGTTAACGGTTCATTGTATATCCCAAAGGGAAAAGGACCCTACCCCGGGGTTATTTGCCCAACAGGACATAGTAGTAAGATAGGGAGAAGCTACCAAATACCAGCTCAAACCTTTGCAAGGAATGGGTATATAGCTATCTCATTTGATCCTCCGGGTTGTGCCGGGGAAATAAAACATATGAATGACCATTTTACAAATGGTGTTGTTGGTTATCTTACCGGATTTTGGTCTCAAACACACTTTATAGCTGATGCATTGAGTGCTATTGATTATTTGGAGACACGGCAGGATATTGATAAAAATCCAGGCTTTGCAATGACCGGTGTGTCAGGTGGAGGTATTACAACAATATTTTCAAGTCTTCTGGATAACCGTATTAAATTCTGTGCTCCCGTATGCTGTCTTTCAAGCCATAAGGACATACACTTGAGGGATTTGTATACAAGCTGTCCTGAACAATTTGGATATGGTTATATTGCTGCAGGGATAGACTATGTAGATTATATTTCATTGGTATCACCAAAACCATGCTTGTTAATAGCTGGAAAGCTGGATGAAGTTTTTGGTTATGAAAGCACAACTGAAATATATAAGGAAGCAAAGAAAATTTATAACCTGATGAATGCAAAGGACAGCCTGGGCCTTTTTGTAGATGAGAATGCCGGCCATGAGTATAATGTAAAAATGGCCGGTGCTGTTGTAAACTGGATGAATAAAATAATTAAGAATACAGAGGTTCCTGCACTGATGCTTGAGGATAAGGATGTAGAAAGTGTATCTCCTGATTTGCTCAAATGCTATCCATCTAACAAGGTAAATATGTTTACAATCAATAGGGACGAAGCAGAAAAGCTGGACAGGGAAAGAGTATTTCCTGAAAATTTCAATGAAAAATATCATTACATAAAAGATAGATCGTGTGAAATTCTGGGGATTAAAGATTCAGATACTATTCCATCTGTTGCTATAGAAGAGGAACCTGATTTAAGATGGGTTCATTATTTACAGAAAATTGATATTAAACTTAGTGATAAAATAAATATTCCCGGCTTGTTACTAAGAAGAGCAAACAGTACAGCTAAAAGGCCTGCTTTGTTATTCATTGACGAAAAAGGAAAATGGGAGGGATTTAAACAGCAGGGATTTTTAACCCGGACAGCAAGGTTTCTAGAGAGGGAAGGGATTGAAAAAGAACCAACGATATTAAGCGTGGATGTTTCTGGTATAGGGGAACTTTCACCTCAGCCTGCTTCATATGACCTTGCAGGTTGGAACGATATTGAAAGAATACTTACCTATCTTTCAATATCATTAGGGAAACCAATTATGGGATTTATGGTTCGCGATGCACTTGCAGCTTTAAATTATCTTGAAAACCGGCCGGATGTTGACAAAAGTCAAATTATTGTTGGAGGAAGGGGAATAGGTGCTATTGCAGCCCTCTATACTGCGTTGATTTCACAAAAATGTGTTAAAGTGATATGTATGGATATGTTATCCCACTATGGTGCTATAACAGAGGTATTCCCATTTGCCTGGAAACAGACAGTTATTATACCAAACATTTTAAAATACTATGATTTGCCTGATATTGCCGATGTGTTGTCAAAAAATTCAACGAATTGCAAAGTAACTATACTTAACCCGAAAGATGCTCAAAAAAATAACATTAGTGAAAAACTTGTACATGATATATATAAAAAGGCTCTGGAAAAAGGTGCTATTGCTCATGGAGATTTAAGTATTGGTGAAGAAGAGAATTTATTTATTAAAAGCGTGTATGATTATTAATACAACAGTGAGTATCTAAAAAGTTCAATTTGCCCTTTGCCAAATTATTTTTGTGTTATATAAAACTAAAAAATGTAGAAACAATTAACTGTCAACATCAAAATATCAGATTGTATTGTATTAGAAGTAAAGATATATTGAATAGTAACAGAAGTATATTGAAAGGAAAGGTGTTTATGAATAACAAAAATATGAATAGCAGAAAGTGGCATGATAATGTCTTTTTTGGACTTCATTTCGATTTGCATGCTGGAGAAAATGATTACGAGTTAGGAAGCGGTTTAACTGTGGAACACCTGGTGGAAGAGCTTTCCAAGGTACGGCCGGATTTTGTCCAATGTGATTGTAAAGGTCATCCAGGATATGCAAGTTATCCAACTACGGTAGGAGTAGCTTCTCCTGGAGTAGTAAAAGATTCTCTGAGAATATGGAGGGATGCTACTAGAAAATTGGGAATTCCGCTTGTTATGCACTTTTCAGGCATATGGGACACCGTAGCAGTTAAGAATCATCCTGAATGGGCTAGAAGGAATTCACCTGCAGATGGGAATAGCAGTATACATCCAGATGAAATTGATGATAAAATAATCGATAAAAATATGGTTTGCCCTTTATCGGATTATACTCTTGACTATATGGCGCAACAGATGATAGAAATTATTGACAAATATGATGTTGATGGTTTTTGGGTAGATGGAGAGAACTGGGCGGCAACACCCTGTTATTGTGAAGTTTGTAAAACCTTGTTCTCCAACCGGACCGGGAAAACAGCTATTCCTAAAGGCAAGGGAGAAGAAGGATGGGAAGAATGGATTGAATTTCAGCGTCAAAATTTTGAAGAGCATGTACGCCGTTATACCGCTGAAGTGCACAGGAGAAAACCGGAATGTACAATTTGCAGTAATTGGATGTATACGGTAAGACAACCTGATGTGATTAGCGTGCCGGTAGACTATTTAAGCGGTGATTTTGATTGGATATGGAGTGTGGAAAGAGCAATTGCAGAAGCCAGGATGATGGATGGCAGAAATATGAGCTGGGACCTTATGGCATGGGGATTTACAAGCTACGGACCAATGAAATCATGGACTTTCAAGACTGCATCTGCACTTTGTCAAGAAGCTGCAGTAGTAATGTCATGCAGCGGAGCATTTATGATATATGATACGCCTAATCGCACAGGAGACTTGGTTGGATGGCATATGGATTTAATGGCTGAAGTTGCACGTTTTTGCAGGGCAAGGCAAGAATACTGCCAAAATACCAAATCTGTACCACAAGTTGTTATACTCCATGATAAGAATCATTTTTATGATAATAGCACACCTTTATATAATTTTGGAGGAGCACAAAAACAAGTTGAGGGAGCATTGCATGCCATACTTGATAATAATTATCATACAGATATACTATGTGACAGCGACTTGTTTAAAAATATAGATAGCTACAAGCTCTGTGTAGTAGCAGAACAGAATAATCTCTCTAAAGAAAAGATTGAAAAGCTAAAAGATTATGTTAAAAATGGTGGTAACTTAATAGTATCTGGTGCAGAACACACGAAAAAATTTGATGATATAGCAGGAGTAAAAGATCTTGGAACGGTTGTCGGAGAAGATAAAGGGCAATCTTTATATATCAGGGATGGAAAGACACTTTTCACAGCACTGGGTTACTGGAGACTCGTAAAAATTGATGATGCTATTGAAGTTGAACCACTGATGTTTTCTAGAAATCTTGGCGAAAGACAGAAAAACTCAGGTTCTCCAGCTGCAATTATTAAAGAATATGGAAAAGGCAAGATCGCTCTTATTTTTGGTCCGGTTTTCGGTACATATTTTGATTCCCACTATCCGGGTGCAAGACGGTTTATCAGAGAAATAATTGATAAACTTGGAATAAATGGGCTGGCTAAAGTTGAAGCACCGGTTTGTGTAAATATAACTATCAGGGAAAAAGAAAACAGAATTATGATTAATTTTGTTAATCTTGGGACCGGAAAAGCACTGTCTCCAAGAAACACGATTATAGAGGATGTTCCACCTGTTGGACCTACTAAAGTGTCAATACCTTTATATAAAGAACCTTCAGCAGTATTTCTTGCACCCTCAGGCATGCCGGTTGAATGGGAGTATGAGGGCAACACAGGTTTACTTAAAGCAAAGATTGATTTAATAGGTATTCATGATATACTTGTTGTGGAGAAATGACAGTATAGGGTTTATGTCCCTTTCTAATATGTCTGGCATCAGTACTGCAATGGGACATAAACGACTTATATTTCAAAGCAGTAAATAATGTAAATATAAGGAAATCTTTCCTGAAGTACTAAAAGAAATGAGCTTCGATGCTCAATATAAGGCTGATGATGTAAGTGGTGAAAAAGTAGAGGTGCCTGGCTCTGAACAGTAATGATTGGTAAAAGGTTAAGGTAAAAAGATAAATGTATAAATAATAATCATAAGTGGCATCAGAAGGCCGAAATGAAAGCGGTTTTCTGATGCTGGTCTTATTTTCAACCGAAACTGCATAAGGATGAATTACAGAATATGGATAAGCAATTTACCGTTTCACATATTAGGAGAAAGCCGTGAGAAATTTGAATATCAATAAGCTTATAGGCTCTCCTGTTATACATTCATGTATCTACTATCATATTCGACTGGAATCTATTTTCTACGGAAAAGACAACCCTGAAAAGAATGATGAACTACATACCTTTATGTACACAGCTTGCACCTTTATATGTAAAGCGAAATTTTGAAGAGCGTAAAAAGAATGGCGTGGTTATAGAAGGTACCTAGATATCCCTAGCTTACACCAGCCAGATTTGCAAACTGACTTAATGTAATATTTGTATTGTGAAGCATTACTCTGTCAAGTACTTTTACCAGTTGGGGTGCATTTAATTTCTTCAATTCCAGTAAATGCACTCAGAATAAAGATATAAATTGTACTAATCAGGGGGAATAGGATATAATATTATTATTATATGCTTTTTATTATGTGCAAATAGACAGATTAAATCTATAATCGAATGAATTTTGAAAAGTTTGAAAGGGGAGAGTTAAGTTGAAAAGGCTTCCATACGGTATAAGTAACTATAAGATGCTAGTAGAAGAAAATTTATTTTATGTCGATAAGACTATGTATATTGAAAAATTAGAAAACCTGCATTCATACTATATATTTTTCCTACGACCTAGAAGGTTTGGTAAAAGCTTATTTGTGTCGCTGCTCCAGCATTATTACGATATAAATGAAAAGGATAATTTTGAGGCTTTATTTAAAGATACATATATAGGGCAAAATCCAACAAAAGAGAGGAATAGCTACTATGTTTTGAAATTCAATTTTTCTGGTATTACTACTGATACAAAGGAACAGTTAGAAGAAAGTTTTACTACTATTACTAGAAATGCATTTGGCTTATTTCAAGATAGATATAATATACATTTTGATTATTTGGAATCAGGTTCTCCAGCTAGTATTTTTGAAGATTTTATAGCAAAAATCACCACAAAAATTGATAAACCAGTTTATGTGCTAATTGATGAGTATGACCACTTTGCTAATGAACTTTTAAGCTTCCAATTTAATTTGTTCGCAGATTCAATAAGCAAAACCGGTTTTGTAAGAAAATGGTATGAAGTATTAAAAAAAGCTACTGAATCAATTGTAAAACGAATATTTGCTACTGGTGTAAGCCCAATTACCTTGGATAGCCTTACCAGTGGGTTTAATATTGCTGATAACGTAACTCGGGAAGAAGACTTCAATGAAATGATGGGTTTTACTGAG
>Ga0116195_1001870_pt1 | contig 11789 bp, 11 predicted proteins | sample AD_SCU002_MetaG_FD_89881 | JGI IMG/M metagenome (GOLD analysis project Ga0116195, IMG submission 89881) | Active sludge microbial communities of municipal wastewater-treating anaerobic digesters from China - AD_SCU002_MetaG | ecosystem: Engineered > Bioreactor > Anaerobic > Digestate | place...
ACAGCCGTTTTGCAAAAGCGGGGTCTTCCTGCTTCTATGACAGTGAAGTGCTGAATTCAAGCTTTGTGCTTCTAATGAAATTTAGTGCTAAAAATCCCCGCCTTCGCAAAGCGGCAAACCGTTGGCAACAAGTGTAAAAAGACAGACGACCAGACAGATACGATAGTGATAAATTGAAATAGAAAGGATTTAGCTTTATGACAAGACAGTGCAAATTTGATGGAAATTTATTTTGTTTTTTTCTTCCCCCCGCAAAAAAAGAAAGAAACCCCACCCACATTGCACACATTGCCAAAGCCACACAAGCCAACGCTACAACCAAAGCTTTGGCAAAGAGTGCAATCTTGCCAACGCACACAGAAACCGTTCAATTACAAATTATATAAGACATGAGAAAAATACTTTTACTTTTCTTGGCTTTGCCCATATTATTGAGTTGTAACTCAAATAAATGCCGTCAATTATGTGCTGAAAAAGGATTAGACGAGGAGTGTTGTCCTAAAATTGACAGTACAACTCTTTTGACAGCAAATGCAACAGTTGATAAAATCAATATTTTTATAGAAACATCAGGGAGTATGGCTGGTTATATGCCTGCATCAAAACCTGCGACTGAATTTCAATTAGTTTTTACTGATATCCTTTCAAAATTAAATTCAAAATTTTCAGGTAAAGTTTCGATTTATTACATGGCAGAACAAAACAAACCTTGCATCAGAATTGACTTTGAAAAAGCAAAAAATGATGTTTTGAATGGTTTTTTTATTTGGAGTGGTTCAACCTACATACCATCAATGATAGATTCTGTGAGTGATTACTTAAAAACCAATTCCGTAAATATTTTAGTCTCTGACTTTATTTATTCACCCGAAAAAGGTAAAAGTAAAATAACTGAGATAGCCTCAACTGATATATATTCACTTGTAAATCCATTTACTAAATATTCATCTTCATTTATTTGCCTATTCTCCGAGTACCGCAGTTCAATATGTGCAGATAAAAACCCAACCGAAAAAAGTCCATATTACTTATTCTTGCAAGGGAAAGCTGAAAACATTAGAGTAATAGAAACGGTCATTTATGAAAGTATTTCCAAATCAGATTCCTCTTACAAAGAGATTAATTTTGGTCTAAACTATAAAATGCCTTTTTATTCAGTATTACCATACACTGATAATACAAGCAATTTTATTGCTAATCAATGTGAAGCATATCAAAACGCATATTTGAGCATTCAAGAGATTAACCTTCGCGATACAGGTTTTGTTAAGTTTTGGCTAGGAATGGATTTAAACGATTTTCCTGAATATTCTAAAACCAAGGATTATTTAAATCAAAACCTTAAAGTTACATTAAATAGCGAAGAGTGTGAAATTATGGATATAATTAAATTACCAAGTTCTAATATTCATGAGGACGATAAACAAATTGCTCAAAATTGTACTCATATTATAAAGATTAAAATTTCTAATATAACAGAGTGTGTTTCGGTAGCTTCTATATCCTTAAAATGTACTTTGCCTACTTGGTATAATGTCATTAATGAACCTGACTCCCAAAATAATAGAGAAAAGACATTTGGACTTGAAAAAATTATTTCTGGCTTTGAGCAAGCATATTGCCCTAAACAAAGTGAATACTTCTTTAAAAATCTACCAATATCATTAATCAAAGAATAAAATAATATGTGGAAAAATCTTTACGACTCATTATTACAAATACTTGCCGGACCTTGGGCTAAATATTTGTCAGAGAACGGAGCACAAGGGAGACTAGTTAGGGATACTTTTTTTAATAGCATTTATCCTTATTCCGGTTTAATTCTTATAGGAATTACATTAGTGGCAACGCTATTGTTCTATTTTTACTTTAACAATAAATTTGGGAAATATTATAAAGTACGAACTTGGTTTTTATGGATGCTGTTTTCCTCATTAATAATAGGCATTTGTACTTTTGTTTTATCCAAAACATTTTTAAGCAGTTTTATGTGTCCAACTAATCTGCTTATAATTTGGCAAAGTTTGATTAATCTATTCTATGGATTAATTCTGTTTTTCATTTTGTCTTTAGTTTTTCAAGCAGTTTCTATAGTAATCAGAAAACTATTTCACATTGATTTGTCATCAATGGGTAGTAGGACTCCATTTTAATCATAAAAATACAAAAATATGGCACGTTTATTCGTTTTCGGTATAGGAGGTACAGGGTCAAGGGTAATTAAGTCTTTGACTATGTTGCTTTCCGCTGGCATCAAACCAGGCAAATTTGATGAAGTAATTCCAATAATTATTGACCCTCATAAAGATTTACAGGAATTAAATGATTGTAAAAGACTAATACGCTTATATTCACAGATTAATGAGCAAACTTATGGTGAAAACTCAAAGATTTCGGAAGGATTTTTCAGAACGAAGGTAACAACTTTAAAATCTGCTTCTACTGATAAATCTTTGAAGGATGATATTGATTTCGATGAGAAAAGCAATGAATCATTCGGAGATTTTATAAACAAAGGGAGAATTAAAAGGATTAGCCCAACAACTCTTGATTTGTTATCACTTCTTTATTCAGAAAAGAACTTTTCTCAACCGTTAAAAGTTGGATTCAAAGGCAATCCACACATGGGTAGTTTGGTTTTAAATTCCTTATTTGGTGGTAGAGCATTCAGTACATTCAAATCTGTTTTTGGCAAAGAAGATAGAATTTTTATAATCAGTTCTGTTTTCGGTGGTACTGGGGCAGCAGGATTTCCGTTACTTTTAAAGAATTTCAGGCAATCTGATAATCCAGCGATTAGGGATTGTCAAATAGGAGCATTGTCTGTTTTGCCTTATTTTAAATTAAAAGAAGCAAAAGAAACGAGTGATATTGATTCTAACGATTTTATGACAAAAACAAAATCTGCCTTAACCTATTACAATAATCCCGACTTCACTAAACAATATAACTCACTTTATTACATTGCTGACCCAGACGGACAAACAGAAGGTTATGAAAATAATGAGGAAAAGCAACCAAATAAAGCACATCTTGTTGAATTATTAGGAGCTATCTCAATTATTCATTTTGCTGAGAATAATAATCAAAGAGAAGGAGATGTTAAGGAATATTGCCTTGGCGGTAATGTACAAGGCATAAATTTCAGAAATATTGGTAATACAACACGAGACCTAGTTAAATCAAAACTCACTTCATTGCATTTGTTTAGTAAAATTCATACTGATATAAAAGAGAATTATAAAAGTATTTCATTTTGTAAAGCAAATAATTTTTCTGCAAATTTTTTCCAAAATGAATTCTTTACGGATGAGGAATATGGTCTTGAAACATTCTTTAATGAGTTTTATAACAAATGGATAAGTGAATTGGAAAGCAATCAACGAAGTTTTATTCCATTCAATTTGAAAGTAAATAAATCATTTAATCATTTGGTAATTGGAAATGAATCTGATAATAATTTTTGGGATGGATATTTTACCAGACCTATTGATAAATCTGATTTACTAAATAGAATTTCAAAAACAACCGTCAATAAAGAAGTTCGGTTATTAAAGGATAGTTTTAAGAATTGTCAATACTTAACTATGTGCTGGCAAGGCTCAACAAAATTTGTACAAACTAATTTTAATGCACAAGAAAATGGAAAACTATAAACTCAATATATTACAACGTAATCACGATAAAACTGGTTGGCATAATTCAGAACAGTTAAGTGATTCAGATATTACAAATATAAAAGTTCTTGATTCAAGAAATGATAAATCACTGAATGCAATTCCTTCGCCATTTGCAAGGGTGCATCTATTTGATGCTGCTTTCAGTTTAGTTTATCAAGATGAATTATACGGAACGAACAATTCAGGAGAGGCATATAAAAAATTGGTGTCTGATTGTTTTGATGTATTTGAGTTAATATTTAATTGGAATTCTCATGTTAATGAAGGGAAAAAACTTGAAATTATAACATGGAATAGAGAAGCAGAGACAGCTGTTTTGCAAAGAGAATTTCAAGAGAAGAAAGTAAATAAGGAACAGGAAATTAGGAGGAGTAATCAGGAAAACAAAATTTTCCTATTACAAGAAGTTGATGGGTATAAAGAAAACTTAGTAGCCGAAACACTTAGTTTATTCTTAAATGATGGAATTTTCAAGCCTTTTGAAACTATTCACATCATTAAACTTGATGGAGAACCAATTGCAGGCACATCTCCGTTGACTGGTTTCTTTACAACCCCTAACGATTTGTCAAAATTCAAAATTATTAACCCTTTGACAAAAAGAGCATATTTTTCTAAGACACGTTTATTTGCTGAACGAGATATAAAGATTAAAAAGTTTATTTACGACTTTATTATTTCGGAAGGTGAAAGTGTTTTTAAAGATAATTTACCAATATCCAAATATCTGGATAATCACTCAAGAGATATAAGTAATATTAATCTGAATTTATGCGACTTAGCATCCCCTAATAATTCAATTTTAAATAATTCTATTAAATTAAAGTCATCAAAAGAAAGACCTGCTTTTGATTACTTTGAACAATGCCTCGTTCGCCTAAATTATAGAATTAATGATGAATGTTTTTACTATGCCTCTAACCCTAAAACTGAACGTAGTTACGATTACTTATTGCCATTAACCAAAGCATTTTTTGAAGATTTTGAAGCTTCTAAAATACCTTCAATTGTTACAATTAATGAGAAAGATTCAGAAACGGTTGAAATAGTAATAAGAAAAGAAAACCAAAAGTTTTCTAAGACCTATCAAAAAAATAAGATTAGTGAAATAGATGGTAAAATTATTGAGTTGTCTGAAATAGAATCAATAAAGGTAAACCTTGGAATTTTTCCATTCATCAAAGTAACTGATAGTAATTCAGAAGAATTAACTGAATTCAATGATTTTTATCGTTTAATGTTTGTCTGCCAAGACAATAATTACAGATTTGACAATGATGATTTCAGCGTTGAATTTGGTAAGGACAAAATGTTAATCAATCCTAATGAAGCGACTAATTATAGTATTATTAAAGAAAACCGAACTATCCTTCAGAAAGACAAAACATTAGTTGGTTCAACGTATTATTCTACAAATTTTTGCTTTGATTACATTAAAATCAATTTACCAAATGTTTATGATACTCCAGTATCAGGAATAATTGCACCAAAATGGAAAGAGAAAAAACTAGGTGATAAAACTATTGATTACGCCATTGACTTTGGAACTACAACAACATTTGTTGCTTATACAGACGACCAGAATCATCAATCATCTCCCAAAAAGTTTGATTTACCAGAGAAAGAGTTACCTGTAGCCCTTCTGAATAAGCCCAAAGACAAAAAACCACAATTCAGGTGGATTGATTGTTATGAACACCATTCGGTTTTACCTGATTTTTCTGAATTCTTTGAAGTTCAGAAACAAGAATTTTTGCCTTCTGTTTTCAATAGTGAAAAATATGAATTTCCTTTTAGAACTGTTATTTATGAAAAGGACTCAATAGCAGCAAATCAGAAGAAATGTTTAATAAATTCAAATATTGCGTTTACTTATCAAAAAGAAGACAATAATGTAACACATCTGCATCAGAAATACTTGCCAAATCTTAAATGGAACGTTAAAACAGATAGTAAATATCAAGAATCCGTAGAAGTTTTTATTGAAGAATTGTTTCAACTGCTAAGATTAAAGACAATTCTAAATGATGGAGACCCCAAAAAATCTAAAGTTTCTTGGTTTTCTCCTTTAAGTTTTACTCCTGGGGCACAATTTACTTATAATGCTATTTGGGGTGAGAAGTACAAAAACATATTTAAAGGAAATAAAGATTTAAACCTGAGGAACATCACAGAGTCAGAAGCTCCATTTTATTATTATTCAAAAATCCAAGAAGATGCGGCAGGTGCACAGAAAATTGAAGATACAAGCTCGGTTTTAACTCTTGATATTGGTGGCGGAACTACCGATTTAATGTATTTCAGAACTGTAAATTCGGTTGTTAAACCAATTTTAGGTTCATCATTTCATTTTGGAGCAAACATTCTTTGGGGAGAAGGATATAGCGAATTCATTGATGCAAAATCAAATGGAATATTTCTGAAATTAAAAGATAAAATTAGCGAAAAATTGAAATCAACTGAACTAAAAAAGCTCAATGAAGAATTTATATCAAATTTTGGTTCAGATGAAATTCTAAATTTTTGGATTCAGAATAATGACAAAACAAATATTCAAAATGAATTAAATAATGGAGAGTTTAAATTAGCTTATGTTCTGCATTTGTCTTCTTTGATATATCATTCTTTTAAATTGTTAGCTCACAATTCCCATCCAGTACCTAAGTGCATCATTTTTACGGGCAATGGAAGTAAATATCTTGATTTAATTCATACAAAGGATTACATAGAGAAAATTTGCAAATATTTTGTGAATAAAGTTTTTGGTTCAGATTTTAAACCACAGGTTATTTTGCCTTCAACTAACAGGAAAGAAGCTACTTGTTTTGGTGGATTATATCAACCATTTCAAAACAAGAGGGATTTTGAGGTAATTAATTATTTGGGGTTTGAGAATAAAGGAGAATCATTCAAAAAATATAATGAAATTGATGCTCGAAAAGATTCTGTTTTTGACCAATTATCAAATTCATTTAATGACTTCATCGAAATATTTTTCAGTATGAATGATAATCCAGAACTGTCTTTCCGGAGACATTTTGGGATAGAATCTAATTTAAGTGCTGTTAAAAATTACATGATTTCAAAGTGCAAAGTGAATTTAACAACAGGCTATGATAAGCGCAGAAAAATTGTTGACTCAGGGGATGAGATTACAGATTCATTGTTTTTCTATCCAATTGTAGGTTTAATTTATCAAATCAACAAATTGTCCAAGCAGGATATAAATGAATTTATTCCTAAAACTGTTTATTACACATTGTCACCAGATGACGACAATTCTTTTGATGAACAAAGAATAAGCAGTGAAAAGAAACCTGATTCAATTTTTTACATAACAATAGAAAATATGAATCCTGATTTTGGTGAACTATCAATTATATCAGATGGAAACGCTATTAAAAGAGCAATGGCGGGGGTTAATAGTTTTCTTAAATCGGTATGCGATTTTGATGAATTTCCTGACAATCCAAACCAAAGTATCGAAATAGTCACTAATGGTAAAGTATTGAAGGAAGGCTCAAAATGGTATATTAAGGAAAGAATAAAAATAAAATTCGTTTAAAAATGGAAAGTTTTCAATTAATCTTCGAAATTTTAGTGATTGTAGTTGTTGTTTCCTTACAGCTACGTTTTTTTTCGTTGACACGCTCAAGGATAAAAAATCATTCAAACTTTTTCCCCCCTCTTGCCGATACTAATACATATAGTTTTAGCTCGGACTATTCACAGAATTCTTTCAAACAAATTAGTATTTTGCCTGAATATTCAGTTGAGCTGCAAAATGTAATCTCTTCGATTAATAGTTATCTGAAAAAAAATAGCGGAACTGCCGACTTTTCAATAATTAAAAGTATTGTTGAAAGAAGTATTGATTCAAAAGAAAATCATGTTTCAGTGAACATCAGTCTTCCTCTGTATATAGGTTTAATGGGTACTTTTTCTGGTGTCATTATTGGGTTACTTCAAATTGCTTTTGGGGGTGGCGTAACTGAACAGAATATAAATTCATTTATTGGTGGTGTTGTTATTGCCATGATTGCAAGTTTCTTTGGACTATTGTTAACTGTATTAAACAATTCGAAAAACTTTAAGGAATCAAAAGCTATCTGCGATGAAAGGAAGAATTTCTTCTATGATTTTCTTCAAGTTGAATTATTACCGCATATTGGTAATAGCCTTTTTGATGCCTTAGACCGTTTAAAAAGCAATATAAATGATTTTAATAGCAAGTTTGAAAAAAGCATTAACCTTTTCGATTCTAAGTTTTCTGAAAATATTTCTTCATTAGGTGTTTCAGTTAAAAGTTTATCCGAGAATATTAACCTTGTTGTTGATAATACAAATACGCAAAAGGAATTCCTACTTGAACTTAGACGTATTGGATATAACAGAATGGCAGAAGCGAATATTAAGGTTTTTCAATTACTTAAAGATACTGGCCCAACTTTTATTAAATTTATCGAAAGCCAAAAGGAACTTAGTCAGTCAGTTGAAAATGCAAATCAATTTGTCGGTGTTATTGAAAGTATTTTGAATCGGATTCAAACTTTTGAAGAAAGTATAAACAATTTGGGTGAGCATATAAATGCAAGTAAATTCTTAGGCAATGATGTTTTAAATCGAATCGATATTAATCTCAGGTATCTTGACCAGCAATTTGATTTGCTTAAACAGCATGAACATAAGTCTTCTGATACAATAAAAGATTATTTCGAGAAACAATATTCAGAGATTCAAAAACTTACTGATTCAATTAAAAAGGAGATACAGGAAGCAATGAATTTTAAAATTGACCAAAATCCATTACAAAAACTCTTAGTTCTCGATACAATAGATTCTAGTTTATCAGAATTGAATAAAAAAGTAAATTTTAATGGGGAGTTTAAATTATTGTCTGAAAACTTCAATAAAACCGCAATAGAAATTAAGGAAATTAAACAACAAATTTCGATTGCTATTGATGAAACAAGAAAGAACAAAAAGTCAAATTCAAAACCAAAACACAATCCAAATCCTAAATCCGAAGTTGTTCCTACAATTGAACAGGAAGATAAAAAAGGTTTTTGGCGTAGGTTAATAAGAAGGTAATATGGAAATTAAGAAAAAAGACTTTTTTTGGCCTAGTTATGTTGACTTATTAACAGCATTATTTGCAATAGTGTTGGTGCTATTCGTCCTAAGTTTTAAACTATTTAAGGACAGAGAAAATGAGCTTATAAAAGAAAAAAATAAGTTTGAAGTTTACGCCAAAGAATATGAAAGAATTCAAAAAATTAATATTCAAGTAAAAGCTTTGGAACACTCAGGTTCTTTTATTTATGATAGTCTTTATCAAAGATTTTTAGTTAAAGATTTTATTGGTCAGGAAATATTTCAATCTAAAAGTAATATCATAAAACCTGAATATTACAATTCCGCTGTAAAAGCAGGAAAAGAAATTAAAAAGCTAATTGATGAATTATATAAAAATGAGAAAATCAAGTTTCTTGTTTTAATTGAAGGTAATACTGCTAATAAATATGACGGTTCAATAGATAAAGATAATGAGTATGGGTATAATTTAAGTTACCAAAGAGCTTTAGCTTTATATCGCTTCTGGAAATCCAAAGGCATAATTTTCGACCCAAATAGAACCGAAATAATTATTGCAGGAAGTGGTTTTTCAGGCGTTGGTCGTGATAAAACTGAAGAAAACAATAAACGTTTTTTAATTCAAATTATACCAAAACTCGACAAATGAAAAATACTATATTTTCCATCCTATTGATTTTATTGGTTTCTTGTGGAAATAAAAACTCATTTACAGCTTCCAAAATAATAAATGGCAATACAATAGTTCTCAATAATGGAATCACTGTAAATCTTTTAAATGTTTCAAATAGCGAATCTAACATAAAAATTCTTGAACATTATATGACCGGTGCAATTCTATTATTCGATGAAAATAATGATGAAATTACTCAATTTTCGTCCGATAATATTTCTGCAATAATTTACAATTCTGACGGGGACTGTATTAATGAATTGCTTGAAGGAGTAAGTAAAATTGCCGTTAATGACACCCCTATAATTAATGACAATACGGTTGAAGAGAAAACAATTGTAAGCTTTGAACACGAAAACGGTATTTTAAAAATTCCCGTTATAATTAATGGGGTTGAATTATATTTTATATTTGACACAGGTGCTAGTTTGATAACAATTTCTAATCGTGAAGCTTCCTTCTTATATAAAAACGGAAAATTGTTGGAGAAAGACCTTATTGGTAGAAGTCAATTTGTGGATGCAAATGGGGATATTTCAGAGGGAACTATTATTAACCTTATAAGCGTTAAAATAGGTAATAGAGAGTTACAGAATGTTCAGGCATGTGTCATTGAAGGCCAAAATGCACCATTACTTTTTGGTCAGTCAGCATTACAGAAATTTGGTAAAGTATCAATAGATTATGCTAAAAATGAAATATCTTTTGAATAATAACCAACTGTATATTAGGTTAGTTTTAATTTGTTATTTGATAACATTTTATTCTTGTGGTAATCGAAGCAATACTTTCGATAAAGGTGATTATATTTCAGGTACAGTAGTTTCAATAATTGACGGTGATACATATGATTTATTGCTCAAAGGAAATAGAAAAATAAGGGTAAGAATGGAAGGTATAGATGCTCCTGAAAAAGGAATGCCATTTTATAAAGTTTCAAAAAATTACCTCGCTCAATTATGCTTCAATAAAAAAGTTTCTATTGAAATTACAGGAAAAGATGGGCATGATAGATATCTTGGTTTTACATATTTGGATGATGGTTCTGAGCTCAGCCAAGAAATGATAAAAGTAGGTTTAGCCTGGCATTTTAAAAAGTATAATTCAGATACAACTCTTTCAAAACTTGAAATTGAAGCAAGAAATTTAAAAAAAGGCTTATGGGTAAATGATAATCCGATGGCTCCATGGACAAACAGAAGTCTTCATAGACAAGGAATTTCGACTAAAGATTCATTTAATATTGTACAATGAAAAACCACCCCACAGTCGTAAGCACATTTGCATGCCCACACGAGCCAACGCTCAGACCAAAGGCTTGCAAAAGAGCTTCCGCCTCTCCAGCCCACGTATCCGCCTTTCAGGACGGTTTTAGGTTTGCCCACGCTCAAAAAAACAAAATAAATTTGTGCTTCGTGGGTAGTTTGGTGCAGATTGACAATGATAAGAAAATAAAAGCTAAATAAATGAAAAACAGACGGATATGAATGAACACCAGTTGCCAACACGCAATATACGTAAGCCGGGGGATGTGGGTAATTTAAACTTTTGTACATTTACTCAAATTCGCAACGGTTTGACAAGTTGGAGCTTCGAAATCCCGGCCTCCGCATATTGCCACACGTTACCTGCTATGTTAGAAAGACGACCATACAAGACAACGACACGTTTTGACGGACTGCCAATCTATTTTAGCGGACAAACGGGGATGCCGAAAACCGAACAGAGTAGGCACAACTAAAAAAAATAAATAAAATGGCACTATCAGATGTAAAAACAGACGGAAGTTGGATTAAAACTTACGATGAAAAAGGTAAGCACATTTCAACAATGTCTTCATCAGGAAAAAATGTTGTTGGTATTGGTTCGGACTTTTTTGTTTGCGAAGAGGGTTCCTGGATTAAGACCTATGACGAAAAATGCAAACACATTGCTACAATGTCAAGTAGTGGAAAGACTGTTAGGGTTGCCGCAGGACAAACTTTCACTTGCAAAGAAGGTTCTTGGCTAAAAACATATGACAAAAACTGCAAACACCAAAACACAAGAAGTGCGTAAGCAATTTGTAAGCCTCCGGCGAACTGCATCTTGTTTTTATAAAGAGAAAGAAAAGGGCTTAACCCTGATATCCGGGGAGTAGCTCGTGCAGACGGTTAGCCGGGTAGTCGGGGAGTTTTGTCAAGGTATCTTTTAGCCATGCCCAGGGTTCAATGTCATTTAGTTTGCAGGTAGCCAGTAGCGAGTACATGATGGCTACATGTTGTGCTGCTTTGTGGGAACCGGCGAACAGATAGTTCTTGCGTCCAAGGGCCAGTGGACGAATGCTGTTTTCAATCAGGTTG
>Ga0116195_1001874_pt1 | contig 11750 bp, 11 predicted proteins | sample AD_SCU002_MetaG_FD_89881 | JGI IMG/M metagenome (GOLD analysis project Ga0116195, IMG submission 89881) | Active sludge microbial communities of municipal wastewater-treating anaerobic digesters from China - AD_SCU002_MetaG | ecosystem: Engineered > Bioreactor > Anaerobic > Digestate | place...
CATGCGCCAAGAGCCGGGGCGCCACGCCGGGCGCCTCGTAGGCAGGGAAGGCGTTGGAGGGAGACGTTCGTGATGATCCGACGAGAGACCCTCTTCCGCGGCACGGTCCAGGGCGTGGGGTTCCGCTGGTCGGTCCTGCGCGTGGCGTCCGAGCACGCGGTGACCGGCTACGTGCGCAACTGTGCCGACGGGTCGGTCGAGATGGTGGCCGAGGGCGACGCGGCCGAGGTCGAAGCCTTCTGCCGCGCCGTCGGCCAACGCATGAGCGACTACATCCGCGACGTCCGCGCCGCCGACGCCCCGGCCACCGGTGAATTCCGCGGCTTCGAGGTGCGGCACTGAGCGAAAAGGGTGTGCCCGATCCTTCTGGAGCACGACAAAGGTCGTCTTGCCACGGCAGGTGACGAACTGAACGGCGGTGGTCGGACGTGAGGGCCGCCTGCGTTTTGCCGAACTCCGCACATGGACCGAAAACCCAGGCCCGAAGGGCCGGCAAGAGTGTAGCCGGAGGCGCTGGGCCGGCCGCTGTTGGCCGGACCGAGCCTCCGGTATCCGAGCCCACCTTTCCTTCAAGCCCTGAAAGGGCGTAACCTGTTTGGCCACAGAACAGGTCGCGCCCCTCCGGGGCTTGAGGTTCTTAAGGAGTCCGTCACCGGGGGCTGCGGCTCGACGATACGGCCGTCGAGCCTTCGCCCCCGGCTAAGCTCTCGTCGGCCCTTCGGGCCTCAGGTGCCGACGTGCCAGGGCTCACCCAGAAAGCCTGAGGCGCAGGGCGGTCCACTCCAACGCACGACCGGCACGCGTGCTCTGGCGAACGACCGCCGCACATGCCAGAACCTCTGGGCACACCCAGCAGAAATCGCCAGCCACTGACCCCTTGCGGTCAGCGGGACTCCCATTACAATGGCAATGGACCTGGTTGCCCATGGAGCGGCAGCCGGGCATGTGGCTGGTTGGCATGTCTCGTGTGTCGGCATTCTCCTGGAGGACGAACCATGGCTGAATTCGATGATCAGGGCGGCTCGACGCAGAACGCCGCGGGCACAACGGAGGGGGCGCCGCCTCCGGTCAACCGCTTCCCACCTTCATGTGGAAGCCGCGCGAGGACTCGTTCGCCGGCGAGATGAAGCCCGACGACAAGACCATGGGCATGCTGTGTCACCTGCTCGGGATATTTCTCGGCATCCTGGGGCCGTTGATTGTGTGGCTCACGAAGAGGGACTCATCGCCTTACGTGAACGTGCATGGCAGAGAGGCGATCAACTTTCACCTGAGCTTCATCATCTATATCGTCGCCCTCGGCCTCATCAGCGCGGTTCTTGCGATGATTCCTTTCATCGGATGCGTGGTCATTCTGTTCCCGGTGCTGATCGGGCTCATGCTGCTGATCGCCGTGGTCCTTCTGATCGTTGGCGCCGTGAAGGCCAACCAGGGCAAGGTATTCCGGTATCCTGTCACCATCAGGATGATCCGATAACCGCGAGCAGGCCGGCTCCCGGCCCGCTTCATTGGAGGACGAGCGATGACCGAAACGAACGCCCAGCAGAACCCGGGCGGCGAACAACCACTGCCGACGTTCATGACCGGAGCCCGCGAGGACCGCTTCGACGGCCAGATCACCCCCGACGAGAAGACCATGGGGATGCTTGCTCATCTGCTCGGCATCCTCACCGGGTTCCTGGGGCCACTGATTGTCTGGCTCATCAAGAAGGACCAGTCCAAGTATGTCGCCGAACAAAGCAAGGAGGCGCTGAATTTCTGGATCAGCATTCTCATTTACCTGCCGGTGACGTGCTGCCTCGCAGGGCTGTTTGGACTGATCATGGGCATCATCGGCACGATCAAGTCCAACCAGGGCATCATCTACCGCTACCCGCTGGCGATCCGGTTCATCAAGTAGCGCCGGCGGGCGGGCTGCTGATACTACAATGCTGTATCGTGGCATGGGCGTCTTGCCCGTGGACGAACGGCATTGTGCAGGGCCAGGATGGCCCTGCGACTCACGGGCAAGATGCCCGTGCCACGGTGAGGAGGCCTCGCCGCGTTGTCTCGTCACGCCGTGGCGGGTGAGCAAGGAGGCATCGCCATGAGACTCTCGACCCTGATGCTGACGGCGGCTGCCGTCGCGGCGACGGTGGTTGCAGCGGCGCTGGCCCAGACGTACTCGGCTCCGTCGGGCCAGAGCGTCGAGACGGGCCGCCCGCGAGCTGTCCGCGACGAGGCCGTGCCGACCGAGAAAGAGCGGCTGGCCGAGGACCGTCGTCTCCAGGCCGAGCTGCGCAGGATCCGCGCCGGCAAGACGGGCGTGACGAAGATCGAGCCGTTGCGCCTCGGGGCGCGGGAGCTGGTGTCGGTGACGGCCCAGCGCGACGAGCAGACGGTGGTGCTCCTGGTGCCGCAGGTGCGACGCACCGGCCGACGGGCGTGGGAGAATCCGGAGGAACTGCTGACGGCGCTGCGGGCCCTGCGGCCCGAACAGTACGAGGTGATTCACACCGAGGAAGCCTACGGCGTCGAGTGGATCACCGGCGTCGGCGAAGGCAGCCCGACGACGCTGGCCGACATGGCGCGGCGCGCCCTGGGTCGCGATGCCGTCACCGACGGCCCCAGGAAGCCGACCGGTGACGAGACCAAGGCGACCGACACCCCGGCACCGGCTGAGGCCGCCGCCTCAGGCGTGTTCGTGGAACTGATGGACGGCCAGATCGACGGCAAGCCGTACAAGGCCGTCGTCATGCAGCGCGGCGTGATGCTCACCCGCACGGAGTTGTGGCTCGCGCAGGTGCGATCCCGCGGCGGCCTTGCGGCCCCTCGCGCCGACGTGCTCGCCGAAGCCGCCAAACTGACCCCCGGCGACAGGATCACCGTCCGGTATGTGACGGTGGACGGCCGCCTGTACGTGACGGAACTGAAGAAGGACTGACCTCGTCGTGCCCCACCCGGTCGTGATTTTCGGAAGCGGCAGCCGCGGCAACTCGATGCTCGTGGCCGGTCCGCGCGGGCGCATTCTGCTGGACATGGGCTTCCCGCAGCGGCGCATCGTGGGCCACCTGCGCGACGAGGGCCTGGAGCCGACGGACGTGGACGCGCTGCTGGTCACGCACACCCACGGCGACCACGTGGGCGACAGCGCGTTGAAGTTCTGCTGGCGCCATCATGTGCCCCTGGTGGCGGCGCGCGAGAACCTGGCGGTGCTGCGTGCCCGGTACCGGCCGGTGATGGGGCGGCTGGACCGCGCGGGCCTGCTGCGCGAGATGCCGCCGCGCGGTCTGGAGATCAAGGGGCTTCAGGTGCGCCCGTTTGCCGTGCCGCACGACGCCGAGGGCATCTGCCTGGGGTACCATGTCACGATCGAGCCGGCCCACAGCGACGGGACGCCCGTCCGCGTCGCGGCGACGACGGACCTGGGCGCCGTGCCGCCGGAGGTGCTCCAGCGGCTGGCGGAGGCGGAGATTGTCGTGCTGGAGTCCAATCACGATCCCGACCTGCTGGTCGCCAGCGGGCGTCCGCAGCCGTTGGTGAACCGCATCGCCGGCCCGTTCGGCCACCTGTCCAACGGGGCTGCCGCCGAAGCCGTCGCGGCCCTGCTCAACCGCGCCGAGCCTGGCCAGGTGCGCACCATCGTCCTGGCCCACCTGAGCCGCGACTGCAACGACCGCTCCATCGCCCTGCATTGCACCCGCCACGCGCTGAAGGGGTTCGACGGTCCCCGGCCGCAGGTGGCTGCCGCCGACCAGGACGCGCCCCTGACCGTCGCCCTGCCGGCCACCTGACCCGCGCGACGGCGATTCTCCCTGGATCAACGTGGGTGCTGCGCAGGCGTCGCGTGACACACGTCCGCGTGGCTACAAGCAGCCACCCTACGCCTGCGTCGGGTGGCATGGCCACGCTCGCGTGACCATGAAGAACAGGCCGGAGAACAAGGACGGGGGCCTGCCTGACGGAGCGGGCATGGCACGCGAGCCGCCCCTGCGGTCGGCGCTGGGAGCGGCCGAGGTGCAGGCGTTTCGCGGAAATACCGGATGAACGTGATACAAGGAGGGTCAAGTTGCCGATGATGCCCGCTATGCGACGGGTTTCTCGTTGGACGATTCGGTCGATGGCGGCCGCGGCGATGGCTCTGGCCTGTGTCTTGGGCGGCTGCGGCGGCGCGGACGAGCCCGCGGCGGCGCCCTATGCCACCGACGCCGTGTCGGTGACGTTCCGGCAGGAGACCGTCGGCGACCGCGCAGCCGTGCGCGGCGACGCCGATTTCGTCACCATGAGCACCGAGGGCCGCCTCGTTGTGTACGCCGCGGACCGGGCTCGGGCCGAGACGGCCATCCGCGCCGCCCTGGACCGTGTGGCCGAGATTGCCGCGGCGCTGAACCGCTACGATCCGTCGAGCGAACTCTCGGCGATCAATGCTGCCGCAGGAGGGGCGCCCCTGGAGGTCAGTTCGACCACGGGCCGGGCCATCGAGGCCGCGCGGCACTGGTGGCAGGCCAGCGACGGGGCGTTCAATCCGCTCGTGGGGCCGTTGGTGGTCCTGTGGAAGGAGGCGGCCCGCGCCGGCGTCGAGCCGTCCGACGAGGCCGTCGAGGCCGCGCGGGCCCTGCTCGACATGAGTGCCCTGGACTGCGAGCCCCTGGCCGACGGTCGGTATCGCGTGCGTCTGCCGCAGGCGGGCATGCAGTTGGACCTGGGCGGTCTGGCCAAGGGGTGGGCGGCGGAGGAAGCCGTCGCCGCGGCGCGCCGCACGGAGGATCCGCATTCGGTCCTGGTGATGCTCGGCGGCGACGGCACAGTCTGGAGCGAGCCGGGTTGGCCGCGGAAGTGGACCGTGGCGGTCCAGGATCCGCGCGATGCCGGTAGCCGCACGGTGCTGACGAAGATCGAGCTGGCCAACGGCAGCGTGGTCACCAGCGGGGATTATTATCGGTATCTGGAGGTGAACGGCCGCCGTCTGAGCCACATTATCGACCCGGGGACGGGTCGTCCGACGACCGGCCGTCTGGCCGGAGCGACGGTGATCCACCCCGACGGCGGCGGGGCCGACGCCCTGGCCACGGCCTGCATGGTCCTGGGGCCGGACGAGGCACTGGCCCTTCTGGCCCGCACGGCGGGGGCCGACGGGCTGATGCTTTCGTTGTCGGGAGAGGCCCTGGTACGCCATGAAACGGCGGGCTTCGCGGCCTGCGAAATCGGCCCCTGACGCCGCGAGGCGTGGATATCCGAACGGGGCCTGTTTTTGTCTTGACAGAAGGCGGCGACACGATAATTATTCACCAGCGCCGCGTGGCGGCGCGGCAATGACGTAAGGTCGGAGACGAACGGATGGCCCGGAGCAGGAAGCGCAACGAAGACGCGGATGCCGTTCCGCCGGAGAAGCCCGAGAAGGGCAAGGCGGACGGCGACGGCACCATGACCGAACTGGTGACCGTGGTTCAGGCACCCAATTTGAAAGAGGCTCAGATGATGAAGTCGATTCTGGAATCGGCCGAGATACCGGCCTTCATTGGCGATGACGACACCAGCGGCACCGGCCTGCGCGGCGTGCCGGTCCTGGTTCCCGAGGATCTGGCCGGCCAGGCGGCCGAGATTCTCGCCGATGCCGCCATGGACGACGAGGAATTCATGGACGACGACATCGACGAGGAAGACGACGATTTCGACGAGGAATGGGACGACGAGGATGAGGACGACCTGTTCGACGAGGACGACGATTTCGACGACCTCGACGACGACGACGGCGAGGGGCTCGACGATCTGGACGACGTCGAGGACGACGATCTCTAGCCAGCGCGCCGCCCCCTGACCCTGACGACGGACGGTTCCGGATTCGGCGGAATCGTCCGTCCTTCTTTCAGCCTTCCACCCGACGGCCGGCACGCGATCCGGCGAGGAGCCACGACCATGGCACTGCTTCTGGGCATCGACATCGGCACCAGCGGCGCCAAGACCCTGTTGATCGACACACGCGGCCGCGTGGTCGCGTCGGCGTCGGCCGAGTATCCCTGTCTGGCCCCGCGACCGGCCTGGAGCGAGCAGGAGCCGCGACACTGGGTGGACGCTGCCCGCAAGACGGTTCGCGCCGTCATGCGCCGCGCCGCCGGGGGCCGGGTGCTTGCCGTCGGCCTCTCGGGCCAGATGCACGGAGCAGTCTTCCTGGACGCCGCCGGCGATGTCCTGCGCCCGGCCATCCTCTGGAACGATCAGCGGACCGCCGCCGAGTGCGACGAGATCACGCGCCTGGCCGGAGGGCGGCGACGCCTCCTCCGCATGGTCGCCAACCCCGCCCTGACCGGCTTCACGGCCCCGAAGATCCTCTGGGTCCGCCGACACGAGCCGCGGCTCTGGGACCGCACCGTCAAGGTTCTCCTGCCCAAGGACTATCTGCGGTACCGTCTCACGGGCGAGTTCGCCACCGACGCCAGCGACGCCAGCGGCACGCTGCTGCTGGACGTGCGGCGGCGAGCGTGGTGCCGGCCGCTGCTGTCGCGGCTCCAGATCGATCCCGACCTGATGCCGCGGTGCTACGAGTCGCCCGAGGTCACCGGCGTCCTGAGCGCCGCCGGGGCGCGCCTGCTGGGCCTCGAGCCGGGCATTCCCGTGGTCGCCGGCGGCGGCGACAATGCGGCCGGAGCTGTCGGCAACGGCGTCGTCCGTCGCGGCGTCGTCAGCGCGAGCCTCGGCACCAGCGGCGTCGTCTTCGCCCATGCCGACGCCATGGAAACCGATCCCGAGGGCCGCGTCCACACGTTCTGCACCGCCGTACCCGGCAAGTGGCACGTCATGGGCGTCGTCCTGGCCGCCGGCGGCAGCCTCCAGTGGTACCGCAACGTCCTGTGCGAGGCCCAGACGGCCGAGGCCCGGCGCCGCCGCGTGGACCCCTACGACCTTATCACGGCCGACGCCGCCGCGGCCCCCGTCGGCTCGCACGGCCTTTACTTTCTGCCCTACCTGACGGGCGAACGCACGCCGCACGCCGACCCGAACGCCCGCGGGTGCTGGGTGGGCCTGTCGAACATGCACCGCCGCAGCGAACTGGCCCGCAGCGTCATGGAAGGCATCACCTACGCCATGCGCGACAGTCTGGAGATCATCCGCGGCATGGGCGTCCCCGTGAAAGAGATCCGCGCCACCGGCGGCGGGGCACGCAGCGCGTTCTGGCGACAGATGCAGGCCGACGTCTACGGCCAGGCCGTCTGCACGATCAACGCCGCCGAGGGGCCCGCCTACGGCGCCGCCCTCCTGGCGGGTGTCGGCGCGGGCGTCTGGGCCGACGTCCCCGAGGCCTCCGATGCCGTCGTCCGAGTCGGCGCCGCCACCCGACCCGACCGCCGCCGCGCGGCCGCCTACAACCGCCGATATCCCCAGTTCCAGGCACTCTACCGCAGCCTCCGCGACGACTTCGCCCGGATGGCCGCTCTGGAACTCGACGCCCACGGGGCCTGACACCGTTGTGGTACGGTGCCACGGACCTCGTGCCCGCGAGTCCAACGGGCAGCTGGGTGCCATGCAACGCCGTCAACTGTAGCCTGCCACCCTCTGTCCCAAGAGGCGTGCCAGGCAGGCTTCTTCTCTTGGGTTCATCGTGCGGCATTTTGGCGGTCCGGGCGGCGATTCCTTCTTGCGGTGTGGCCGGGGCGTAGGTCGGGTCAACAGACCCGACACGCAGGGATCCGTCGAGTCTGTTGACCCGACCTACATACTACGAACTCTTCCGAGCCTGGAGCTTGGCGTCGTGCCGCGCGATCCGCACCGTCTTGGCGGCGACGTCGGCGATCAGGCCCCGCGCCGCGGCGTCCAATCTGTCGACGCCCAGGTACCGACGCAGGAACCGCACCTTGTCGGTCCGGGTCACGATGCCGGCCGGGGCAGAGTAGTCGAGCGAGGCCAGATCTTTGACGATCCACCGCCGCCCGAGTCGCCCGCCGCGGCCCCGACGCACGCGTTGAAGGTCGATGACGTGCAGCACCAGCGGCGGCCCGGCGTCGCCCAGCGGCCGCTCGCGCACGAAGAGGTGGCACAGATAGAAATCGCGATGGCAGAAGCCGTGGCCGTGCATCCGTCGGGCCACATCGGCGATCCGCGCGACGAGTTCCCGCTTCAGCCTCACGTCGCCGCCGCCTTCACCGCCGCTGAACCGCCTCCGCAGGTAATCGTCGGCCGGCTCGCCGCCGGGAATCTCCTCGGTAATCAGGAACGAGTCCTGCCGCAGCGACCAGCGGTGCTCCTGCCCCCAGGCCACGGGCTGCGGCGTGGCCAGGCCGATGTGGACCAGTTGCAGCAGGTTGCGGTACTCGGTCTCGGCCCGTGTCTGCGGCTTGCGCCAGAAGAGCAGCCCGTCGAGCCACGATCGCGTGTCCACGCGTCGGTGCCGCTTGACGTAGAGGGCCGACTCACCGCCGCCGTCGGGCCACGCGAACGGCACCCGCACCGTGAGCCGGTCGGGCACGTCGCGGTACGGCGTGCCGCCGCGGTACTCCATCACACCGCGCACCGTGTCCAGCCCCAGAGACCGGAGTACCGGCAGGAACCGTTCGACCGCCAGGATCCGCTGGTCGTCCACGTGACGGAGGTTTTCCTTGTCCAGCGGCACCATGCCCGGCGGCGCCTCGTGGCGGGTCCGGAACCGTCGCGGATCGCGTCCGCGGCCGCTCAGGCGGTCGCTTCGGGTCGCCACACGGGCGATCATCTCGCGCGTGGCCGGCGTCAGGTGCGATTGCCGCGCGTAAGCCAGGACGAACCGCAGGCGATCCGTCCGCGTCGCCGGTGTCTCGCGGAGCGTCGCCTCCAGGGCGGCCAGGTCACGCCATCGGTGCTGCGGCGACAGATGCGGAAACCGGTGCGCCCGCTGCGCGTCGATCAGCGTCGGGGCGAATGAGCCCGAGTCGTCCGGCGACCGTCGCACAAAGACGTGCTTGGCGTACAGGTCGCGAAACACCATGCCGGCGTCGTGCATCCGGCGCACGAACGCGCCCAGCTCGCGGGCCAGGGCGTGCCGGTCGTGGACTTCGACGGGCGTCGGCGTCGCCGAGAACCAGGCCAGGTAATCCGCCAGGTTCACTGCGTCGGGCACCTCGCGGACGAGCAGCAGGGCTCGCTTGAAGAACCCCGCCTGCCGCACCTCGCCCATGGCCACCGGTTCGGCCACGGCCGTGCCGCGCGCGGTCAGGGCCCGCAGGTTCTGCCACTCGCGCCGGCTCCGCGACGGCGGGGGGCGCAGCCCGGCGGCCAGCCACCGTCGCACGACCATCGCCGCCTTGGGATTCCATTCGCGTTTCAAGTAGAGCGGCACGGACCGCCCCTGGGCGTCGTCCAGCACAAGCCGCACGACGTTGCGGTCGCGGTGGCCGTCGATGCTGCGGCCGCCGTCGTAGGCGAACAGCGCCTCGAACGTGTCGAGCCCGTGGGCGGCCAGCAGCTCGCGCCATGCGGGAGAGATTTCCAGTACGGTTCTGCCCATCGCCCTCATCGCCTGTCCAGCGACTCGTCCTCCAGGAGTGCCGCGACCCACGGTTCAGCCATCAGCCGCTCGATCCGCCGCGCCGTCCGCCGCCGCACGCGGCCCGTGCGGATCGTCCGCTGCGGGCTCAGGTACGCCGTCGCATGGACCACGTGCTCGACGAGTTGCCGCATCTGCCGCGGCGGAAGCAGCCGCACATGGTACCCGCGCTCCGCGAGGCCGTGGTAGGCGTCCTCGCCCGCGGTCTTGTAGCGGCGCGGCAGGAAGTCCAGCTCCGCATCCACCAGGGCCTGGCGCCGGTATAGCGCACAGAAACTCCGTGCGTGCGGCGGCCGTTCGCGCAACGACTCGGGCACCGGCCGCCCCATGAGCCGCAGGGCCAGCCGCCGGTACGCCTTCGCGTCGCCCAGCGGCTTCAGGGCCGCACCCAGCGGTCCCGGCCCGTCGATCTTGTCGGCGCCCAGCGCCGCCAGACGCGGATCATCAAGCATCGGCTGCCGCAGCGCGGCCAGCCACCCGTCCCGCAGCGGCAGCGTGTCGGTGTGCATCGCCAGCAGAAACTCGCCTCGCGCCGCGGCCAGCCCGAGGTTCAGCGCCGTCGCGTGCGCCAGGGCCGCCTCGGGCGGCACCGTGTCGGCCGGCCGCTCGATCAGCCGTATCCACGACACCCCGCGCAGGTACGACAGCGACTCGCCGTCGCCCGACGCGTTGTCCACCACGATCACCTCGTACGGCACGTCGGTGCGCCGGCGGATCGCGCGCAGACACAGCCGCGCCAGCAGCGGCGTCTCGAAGTGCGGCACCACGATCGACACCGCCCCCGGGGGCGGCGGCATCGTGCCGCGGGCGATGTTGTGCAACGTCTCGCTATCGAGCATAACGTCCTTGTTGCATCAGTCCGGGATGATAGTGCCCGGGTCCGGTTCGCGGTAGGGAAATTCCCGAACGAGCCCCGCCAGACTCTCGAACACCTGGGCGGGCTCGATGCTCGTCATGCACCGCAGGTGTCCCTCGGGGCACCGCTTCCGCTGACACGGCCCGCACGGCACCGGCGTCTGGAGCTTCACTTCCCGGGCGAACCACGTCTCGGTCCACGCGATGGCCGTCGGGCCGAAAATCGCCACCACCGGCACATCGTACGCCGCCGCGAAGTGCCGCAGGCCGCTGTCGTTGGTCACCATGGCTCTGGCGCGGCGGACCAGCGCCTTGGTGGTCGCCAGCTTCGGCAGCGGCTGCGGCGGCATCACCGCCGCGCCGCGCGACGCCTCGCAGACCCGCACCGCCGTGTCCCGCTCACTCGGCCCGCACAGCACCAGCGATCGCATGTCCAGCTCCTCGCCGATACGCCGCGCGAGCATCCCGAACCGGTCCGGCGGCCAGCATTTGGCCAGGCCGAACGCCGCCCCCGGCGCCAGGATCACCGTCCGCGACGGCTCCAGGCCCAACCCGCCGTACACCGCATCGGCCGCCGCCTCGTCCGCTGGACGCGTGTACAGGCGCATCGTTCTCGGCGCCTTCTCGTCCGGCCCCGCCGCCCCCAGCGGCCGCAACAGCTCGAAGTAGTATTCCAGCATCGGCCCCGGCACGTATCGGCCCCGGCGCTTCTGCGGCCGCAACCGATCCGTCAGCAGCCACGACCGCCCGTCCCGCGCGTAGCCCACGCGGCGCCGCACGCGACCGAACGCCAGCACCAGCGCGCTGCGGAACGAGTTGGTCATCAGCACGCCCGTGTCGTACCCCGTGCGGCGCAGCGCGGCGGCCGTGCCGGCCAGCGACGCGCCGCCCGGGCCGTCCCACCACAGCACGCGGTCGGCGTACGGCGCAGCGTCGAACACCGGCGCCACGTACGGCCGCACCAGCAGCGTCAGGTGCGATCCGGCCAGCCGCTCTTTCAGTGCCGCCAGCGACGGCGTCGCCATCACCGCGTCGCCGATCCAGTTGGGGCACACTGCCACGATGTTCGTCATGCAAGCCTCTCCCGCGCCCAGGCGAGAGGCCGCCCGGACGCCGCCGGATTGTACCATGCCGCCGCAGCGCACGAAAGCCGCCGACTGCACGAACGGTGGGCGACACGATTGTGCCACGGCCATCGTCCCATCGCCGCCGGGTGCCATGCCTGCCCCGTCGAGACTGTCCGACAATTCGCCGTGCGTAACATGCCGTGAAATATGGCGATACGACACCACGGGCGTAGGGTGGCTGCTTGACGCAGTTCCCGAGCACCGTCGAGGGGCAGCCACGCGGAAGGGCACGGAGACTTGCCCATGCCTGACGGGGCAGGCATGGCACCCAGCAACAA
>Ga0116195_1001900_pt1 | contig 11619 bp, 9 predicted proteins | sample AD_SCU002_MetaG_FD_89881 | JGI IMG/M metagenome (GOLD analysis project Ga0116195, IMG submission 89881) | Active sludge microbial communities of municipal wastewater-treating anaerobic digesters from China - AD_SCU002_MetaG | ecosystem: Engineered > Bioreactor > Anaerobic > Digestate | place...
ACATCACCAACGGTAGGCTGCTCAAACCCTCCAATAATACGTAATGTTGTAGTTTTACCACAACCGCTTGGTCCAAGTAGCGTAAGAAACTCATTTTTTCTTATATATAAGTTAATATTTTTCAGTGCTTCTGCTCCGTTGTAGTCTTTTGATATATTTATAAGTCTGATAATTGGTTCCGGCATTTGGCCTCCCTCCCTTTACATTTAAAAACTTGGCGGCGATGATACCCAAAGTACTATAGCTTCAGTCTTTCCTGCGTTTGAAATGCTGTGAACTATAGAAGGTTTGAAATAAAAACTTTCGCCTTTCTTAACTCTATGTTTTCTTGCTCCCAGGTAAAGGTGTATGCTGCCTGACAAAACATACCCAAATTCCTCACCATCATGAGGATCATCTTCACCTGAATTTCCACCGGCATCCAGATACATTAAAATAGGTTCCATACTGTTTTTCTGGGCATTTGAAATAAGCCACTTTATCGTATGCTCAAGCTCACTGTCCTGCTTTTCAAAAACATCGTCCTTTTTGAAAACAACCTTTTCTTCTACAATATCATTGAAAAAGTCTTTCAAGTTAGTGCCCAGAGATTCAAGTATATCAACCAGGGTGGCAATAGACGGAGAAGTCAGTTCTCTTTCTACCTGTGAAATAAAGCCTTTAGTAAGCTCACACCTGCTTGCCAGTTCTTCCTGGGTTAACCCATTTTTTAGCCTTAGACGCTTGATTTTCTCACCTATTTTCATATGCACCCACAAGCCCCTGTCAAAAAAAGTTTTAATTAACTAAACTTTTTGTTTAGTAACGTTAAACAAATAAACAATAATATTAATAACACAATTCTAAACTTATGTCAATAAGAAATGTTGATAAATTATTGAGAATTTTAGGGGCACATTACGAATTTCAGGGGGACAGTCCTGCATTTTTTTCTCTTTGTGCAGGACTGTCCCCCACTTTTCCACTTCTTAGCACTTATTAGGAAGGAGGCAACGTGCTGTCATGCTCAGTTTCATTCCGTTGAAAATTACCACTATAATTATCTTTATCCGGTTGTGCCGGATTAAAAACATCTGTTGATTTTTGACAATTCCCACATAAAAGTTTGCCAAACTTGTTTCTGCTATATGCAGCTACTCCTTGTGTGATCCTTACACCACAGTTTGCACATGAGTATGCTTCTGTTTTCTTTTTAGCCTGATACTTCAAATCTGATTTTGTATCCGCCTGTTCCTGGGTGTATAAAGGATACTGAGGGTAATTTTTACTTTTCTTTACTTCGATTATTCTTGATGCTTCTTCCCTGGAAATATCGTCCACATTTTCAATATTTCTATTAATAATACCGGCTGCATCTTCAAGAATTTTATCGTCTGGAACATCCTTATACAAAGCCCTGATGTAATTTAACTGCTTGCTGCTTGCTTTTTCCGGCTGCAGCCATGGCATATCCTCTATATCCTGGGTAAACATCCTGGACGCACCGGTGGCTTTCAGGACTCCATCAATATATGCCCTCTTGGCAGCCATTTTCACCAATGTGTTTTGCTGGTCAGCAGGCTCTGGGTTTTCTACACGAACCTTTTCACCTCCATCAGCATCAACATAGCGGTATTTATACTTCACTTCGAAGGAATTGGCGCTTCCTATGCCAACTGCAACCAACGTCCCTGTATCACGGTGTATAACAGGTATCGATACTGTGTAACTTAATATTCCCTTTTCAAAATCTTCTATTATAGACAACATTTTAGGTTCACCACTGGCAAAATGAAATACCTGGCATAGAAGGTCCGCCCCCGGCTTTAAAAGTGTAGGCTTATCGGTTCCGGGTATCCTGTCAAAATCTACACCCTGCTGCAAAAGGTTATTAAAAAGCTTATTAAATGTTTCCCGCATCTGTATTGCTTTCTCTATTTCGAAATCCAAATTTGCAGGTAATGCTATGGATTTGTCTACGTGTTCCATATTTTCCTCCATATTACACACGCCTCCTCTTACAATACTCATTATTTCAATGACAAGTAATCTTCAAGCATTTAAGCTTTTCATGTCTAACCAAAGTTTTTAACATGTAGTTTTTAACATGTAATTTAAATATATATAAATATATATTATGTCTACTATTAGTCATTCCAACCCTGGATAAAAAAATGTGTGGAATTAAATTCATACGGATATTTTCGTTTAAATGAGCAAAAAATATATTTATTGATATTTTTTTATGGAAAGGATGGTATTAATACCTGATATGAACAACACTACAAGTAATGGATTCGCAAAACCACCTGAATCCTATTGGATATCCTCGATACCACAAACAAATTTTCCTCATCTGGAGGAAGATGTTAAAGTAGATGTAGTAATTGTGGGCGGTGGTATGACAGGAATAACGTCTGCATTTTTATTGAAAGAAGAGGGATTGACAGTTGCAGTTATAGAAGCTGACCAAATACTCCACGGTACTACCGGACATACAACCGCAAAAGTTACATCACAGCATGACTTAATTTACTACAAAATTAAAAGCCAGATGGGACAGGAAATGGCCAAGATGTATGCTGATGCAAACGAGACTGCAATTAATACAATTGCGTCCCTGATAGAACGAAAGAAAATTGACTGTGACTTCTACCGTTCATCTGCATATGTATATACCCAGGATGACAAGTATATTCAACAAATTCTGGATGAGACAAATACCGCAGCAAGCCTGGGAATTCAGGCTTTCTACCTTGTAGAAACTCCTTTGCCGTTTTCTGTTAAAGCGGCTGTTCGGTTTGATAACCAGGCAAGGTTTCATCCTCTTAAGTATCTTATTGCATTGGCAAATGAAATACCTGGCAATGGGAGCTATATTTTTGAGCATACAAGGGCAATTGATATTCATGAAGACAAATACTGCCATGTAGTAACCAACAGTGGTAAAAGAGTGACCGCTGATAAGGTTGTTGTGGCTTCACATTTTCCATTTTATGATGGTTATGGTTATTATTTTTCCAGGCTTTTTCCTTATAGATCCTATATAGTTGCTGTAAAAATCAAAGGCGAATTTCCTGAAGGTATGTATATTTCGGCAGAAAAGCCTGTCCATTCTTTACGTTATCAGAATACTGATGATGGAGGGGTTGTACTCATAGCAGGAGAAAATCATAAAACAGGCCAGGGCAAAGATACATCGGTACATTATGAGAACTTAAAAAACTTTGCACAGAAAATCTTTGAAGTAGAAGATATTCCATTCAGATGGTCTACTCAGGACTATACATCAGCAGATGAGGTCCCTTACACAGGTCATCTTTCATCCAAAACACCTAATATCTATGTTGCAACAGGTTTCAGAAAATGGGGAATGACCAACAGTACTGCATCCTCAATAATTTTAAGGGATTTAATAATCGGGAGGGAAAATCCCTGGAAAGAACTATATAATCCTTCACGTTTTACACCTGGTGCATCAGCCAAGAACTTTATCGTTGAAAATGCAGATGTAGCAAAACATCTTGTAGTAAGAAAACTTGCAGCAGTTCCGGATAGCGATGATGTTGATCTTAATCCTGGAGAAGGCAGGGTTGTTGAAATGGGCGGTCAAAAGATGGGTGCATATAAAGATGAACAGGGAAGGCTTCATCTTGTTGACACTACATGCACTCACATGGGTTGTGAACTGCAATGGAATTCTGCAGAGAAATCCTGGGATTGCCCATGCCATGGTTCACGCTTTACTTATGATGGCGATATAATTGAAGGCCCAGCCCAAAGACGCATCAAGAAAGAAATTCAGGAACAATGAAATCAACGATGAAACCGGCATGTTTTTTATATTTACGGCATGTATATTAATTATACAACGTTTATCAAGCATATAATATCCTCATTTATGAGGATATTATATCATATACCGCAAAGCAATTCCATGGCCTGCATTTCATTGCCTGTAAGAGTAATCAGGCTCAATACCGCAGTTAATCCTGTTTTCAGAAAGCAAAGCTATTCTTGCAAGTCCATTAAGCAAAAATCCGGGAAGCATTTGAGATTCATATATATCAATTCCAGTTGCACATCTTGGCAAATCCTTGTCAAGATAAACTTTGATAGCAATATCAGCAAGCTTTAATCCTTCACTCAACCAATTTTGCTCACCGGAAATTTCATATAAATCTGCAAACAAACCCAATACCAGCCCGCAAACCAGGGCAGGTATCCCCAAGCTGTCCGGAAAATCTTTTTTAACATATGAAATAGCAACAGATTTCGCATAGTCAAGTAGCCTCTTATCCTTTGTTATACGATAGCAACAGTTGCATATAAGACCGGAATAAGCTGCCGGAGGTACTCCGTATTTACTGCTCCATATAGGCATAGTCCCTGTAATTTCATAGGTTTCGGGACGACATGACAATACATAGACATCTTCATCATTGTCATGCGGTACCGAAAAAAATCCATTGAGATATTCACCAGCTTCCTTCTGAAGCCTGATGCTTAATTCAAGGTTACTTTCATATAATATTTCCGCTGCTTCCAGCATACTCGCAGCAAGTGATAGTGTCTGTGCAGGAGCCTTCAATAATTCATCTCTTCCAATACTATTGGTGGCATATGAAAGTAAACCGTTTTTATCTTTACTTGCAGGTATATAATCCAACATGGTTATTATCTGGTCATAAAACTCTTTATCCCTGGTTTTTCTATAAGCGAATGCCCAATCAAAAATATAGAAGCCTCCATGTCGCGGGAAATCAGCCCAATATGTTTTCTTCATTTTGAATGGCTCCTTAATGTTAATGTATGCATGCCTGTTATACTCATATGGGTGCTTGCTTTTCCAGTGCATATCAAGTCCTTTGGCAAATCTAATAACCACATTGGGGTTGAATTCATACAACTTTTCCCATAACCACAAAGGCGCCTGGTTCAAATGATCATGTACAAGCTTGCTTCCCCCTGTAGAATCCGGTTTCAAATCCTGCCCTGCTGCCGCCTTATCTTCCAGAAGGTGCCAATAAGCGTGTTCACCCCATGGAAAAAGACCGGTTACAGTATTTGTGCAATGTGATACAAAGTACTTCAAATACTTGTCTGCAGCCTCAATGTAATTTTTTTTGTTTAAAACATTTCCAATAGCATATATAGTTTTTAACACTACATGATCATGCATCAGGTTGCTTCCAAGAAATGTGCGGTCATGCTCACGCTGCCCGTCATTCAATGGAGTAAATTCCATAATCATTTCATTTGAATCCCTGTCAATCATGGACGGGAAGAGTCCATTATACTTCTCGCCTGAGGTAATAAGTGCATCTATAGCTTTGCAGACTTTTTCAATAATTTGATTGCTGTTCATACTAATCCCCCCTGTTTCTCCTGTCTATTTCTATTTTTATTCAACTACAACTTGCACAATTTGCATCATGTTTCCCTCCACATGAAGTTATGAATGCCATATTCTACTGCTATTCAAATAAAACCAAACTTTTATTTATATACAGCCTTTCCCAAATATAGTCTCATGCTATTTCCTTGTAACCTGAATCTTAATTTTGCACTCCCGGAATTAATGGGCACCCTTTCAAAGTAATTCGGTTTTAACTCCCCACTTTCTTTTAGAATATTTATATTTGTATTAGAAGCAAAGGGAGGTGCTCCTAAGTTTTGCCATATTCTATATGTATTATGGTGTTCGCTATCCATATAATAGGATGTTACTTCCATATATTTCCCACCTGGAAGGTTTTCAATAATTATTTCAATTTCTTCTGCACCATCTCTATCCTCAATCCTGTCATTGTGTTCTTTTAAGTTAAATTCATGTAGTTCACAGAAGTTATATATAATAAATTGTATCTCAAAATCACCTGTTACTGTCGCTAGAAGCCCAATATTTCCTCCGGGCTTTCCTCCCGCAACTTTCAACCTGTGTTCGCCAAGCATTGCTAACATCTCATATGCAGTCTGGATCGGTTTTGGGATGTTACCTACCGTTACTAAATCACGCATTCCATGAAATAGCCTGTTACCTGCCGCTTCATATGCAAACCCCCAGTACAAAAGTACTGATATGGGAAATTTAAAGATATCGCATAGAGCATAAAGACTGTGAACCAGCTTTACAAGAAAGAGTGCGGAAAATTCACTATTTCTAAATTCTAAAGCCGGATACTCATCAGAGGTCAAATAAAAATTAGAACAGACTCCCCATTCATTCAGATGAAATTCCACATTCTCAAGTCTGGGAAATCTTTTTATTATACGCTGAACCCAAAGTATTTCATGTATAAATCTTTGTACTGTTGGCTGAACTAATGGATATTCGCCTATCCATTTACCGGACATTCCATATATATGATATGATATAAAATCTATGCGAGTACCTGTTTTACCTGTCACATAATTAGTTCCATTGGCTACATGATTAAGAAAATGCGTTAAAAATGCCGGTGTAAAGCAAGCCGGTCCGCCGACTTTCAGTTGGTTATCAATAGAAGTAACCGCATCAACAAAGACATCATACATTTTAAAAAAGGTGCTTAATTCCTCTATAGGAAAATTATCTGGCTCATTCCATACTTCAAAATACCAACTACGCACCTCCTCAGCTCCGAATCTGTCAATTAGGTTTTTAACAAAATTCTTTATAAGGTTATACCACTTTTCCCAATTATTCGGACCTTTAGTGCTATTGGCTAGTCCTTCATCCAGATACCCACTCACCTTTTCAATATTCAGTTCATCCGGTAAATAATCACATTCCACAATGGGTTTTATACCATGTTTTAAATATTCCTCAAATACTCTATTAATCTTCTCAAAGCTATAGCAAGGATTACCTTTTTCGTCTTCTGAATATACTTCCCCACCAACCTGAGCATTGTATTCTATTCTTTTGGAAAAAGTGTAATGGCATCTAAAATACCGGCATGAACCGGTTTTCATCATTCTATTAAGCAAGTCCTGTCCTTCTGGTCTTAAAGCACTCCAAAAGAGCAAATCCGACCCTGCTGCTTTCCAGAATCCTGTATTACTCCCGATTATCGAATCTTTATGGATTGTAAAACTTTTCAAATCATTGTTTCCTTTCAATACACTATTAAAAAAGTAAATCTAAGTTAATGCAGTAGAATCAATACTTAATTTTAGTTGTATATTCGAAACTTTTTACGCTTATCAGAATATAGTAGTATTAAGCTAGCAGTATCAAGCTTGTAGTATCAAGCCTGCAGTATCAAGCTATGTCATGAAAGCTGATTTTCCAATTCAGGCCCAATTTTACGATATTCACCCGGTGTTATACCTTTACACTTTTTAAAGTTTCTGCTAAATGTATTGATATCTATATATCCTACCAATGCAGCGATTTCCTTTGCAGACTTGTAAGAATTATTTAGATACTCACATGCCATTTCTACACGGCACCGATGGGCATAATCCATAATACTTACTCCTGCACATTTATTGAAAACATTTGATAAATATATTGGTGAAAACTCAAATTTTTCGCTAATATATGTAACACTTAACTCAGGATTAGTATAGTTCTCTTTTATATAATCCATAACATCGCTACATAATTTCTCATTCCGGGTTTTCTCATTTTCTTTGCAACTTTCACAAACATATAATAAAATGCTTGTCATCTGCTGTTTAACTTCAGGTATAGTTTGACAAGAATCAATACAACGAACCGGCTGAATATCTTCCATTAATTTGCTTACAGTGTTGCTATCTGCAGCTTTTATTGCTGTACTTACAAGATTAAGCATAAGAATTTTAAGCATATCAAGTCCTATTTTGTTTTTTGATATATTCTTTTCAAACACCTCATATAACAAAGACCTCGTGCTATCAGCATTTCCCGAGCGTATATTGTTAATGAGTTTTTGCTCCATATCTATAGAATATTCAAATGTTTGATAATGTTTTCCTAACTGGTTATATGACATTACCGTATTGACACCAAACATTATACTATATTCCAATACTTCCAATGCCTCGGTATAACAGGTAGCAATACCCTGAAGTGATTTACCATGAATGCTGCTTACAGCAGAATATATGGTAATTCCGCAAATAGCCATCTCTTTAAGTACTACTCCTGCCTTCCTGCATATATTTTGCAGTTTTCCCGGATTTCTGTCATTAGTATTTACCAGAGCTGCTATCATATCATCTATTTCAGTAATATAAATACCATACCCCTGTGGTATATTCTGATTAAGTATTTCTTTTATTTCCGAAAGTATATCTTTTTTCCGTATTAAACTGTACTCTTCATATCCTGAAGATTTTTTCATATCAAAGTGGAATAGTACTACCATCCAATTAGGAGTAACATCCTGAAACCCATAAAACCTTATAGTATCCTCAGTCATAGTAAGAGGAGATATTTCTCCACGTAAAAGACGGTTTAAAAAAGTGCGGAACAATATACCCTTTTGCTGGTCATATTCCTGCTTTAAATTTTCCTTCTCATTAATAGTCAAATTCATTGCATTTCTTATAAATACAAACTCGTCATCCTGTTTTGGTTTTTTTATTTTTAGATTTTTGACTATAAATTGAAGTAAATCACTGATTCTAACATACTTTCGCCATGTAAACCAGCAGGCAGCCAGGAATCCTCCAATAAAGCCTGCCAATATCAGGCACAGTGACAGTTTACGCATATCCATCAGTCTTTTCCAGTTCTGACTATATTCCATAAATCCAACATACTTATAATTTGTTATAGAAGATTTATTATTGATTACCGCCAGTTCTATACCTTTGGTTGTTATATTCTTCCACACACCTTCATTTAAATCATCAAAATTTAGCTGCACTGGAAGATCTGTTGATTTTGTTGAAGACAACATAACTTCATTATTTGCATTTAGTAGATAAATTTCCGAATCCTGTAATTCCCCTTGAATAGAAAGATAGGGTTGTAACTGCCTCTCATCCGTCATAACAACAACTGTAGCTGCAGCATTTTGCAGATCATTTGATATAAGACTGTGCATATATGCTATTACTCTGGTATTAACTTCACTTGAAGTACTTAGTCGCCGACTGCATGTTACATATCCCCGGATATAAGGTTTCATAACCTGTTGTTTCCATTGGACATAGCTCATTTCCTGGTTCTTATGCAATATACTATAGGCTTGCTCATGGTTAAGAACTGCTCCTGGTGTAACCACTATATCTGCGTTATGAAAAACAACATAAAAATCTGATATTGAATCATTCGCAGCTAATAGTGATTTAAAATCACTAACAAGCTTATGTAAGTCATAGTGAAAGGTCATTTTTTTATCAGCATTCTTTTCAACTAAACCAAGCAAATTGGAATCTGAACCAAGAAATAACGCAAGCTTTTCCATTTCTTTTAGTTTTTCATCAATACTGCTGCGTATCTGAGTTAATACATTGGCATTTACCAGATGAATTTCTTTATTTAGTGCATCAGTTGATACTTTATTTAAAAAGTAACTGGTAGTTAGTGGTAATGCCAATACCACCATATAGGATAAAAGCCATTTGAATAAGACTCCTCTATTTTGTATGACCTGTTTCTTCATATGACCCTCCTGTGAAAACAACCTGTTTATATTATACCAAAAGTTAATACCAAAGTCACCAAAATACTTATAATACAATAAATAACTATTACCGGCTTCAATCCTTAACCTTTGAGAGATCCTAATAAAACACCTTTCACAAAATACTTCTGCAGGAAAGGATATACAAACAATATGGGAAGTGTAACTGCCATTGTTGTTGCATATTTAATTGTCTCGCGGTAAGCTGATTTATCAGTGAGCATAACATCTTCCATCATTTTTTCCGGGTCATTATTGATGAGTATTTCACGCAGTATTAACTGAATCGGATACATCTTCCTATCGCGTAAATAAATTGAAGCAGCAAACCATTCATTCCATTTATCAACTCCATAATACAAAACAAGCACGGCGATAATAGGCTTTGATAGCGGTATAATTATACGTGTAAGAGTATAATATTCGCTGGCCCCATCAATTGTTGCAGCTTCTTCCAATTCGTTGGGCAAGCCTAAAAAGTAAGTGCGCATAAGGATTACATTCCATGTTGATAGCGCTCCGGGTATTATCAAAACCCATATTGAATTATAAAGACCAAGTTCCTTAATATTCATATAGGACGGTATCAAGCCGCCGCTAAAATACATAGTTAAAACAATAAACCACATAACGTGCTTTTTAAGCAGGATATCACGCCGTGACAGAAAAAATGCTGCAAGTATTGTCATTATCATACTGAGTAATACACCTGTAATAGTAATAAACACACTATTCCTGAAACCTGTTACTATAGATTTGTTAGCAAATACTCTTGCATAGGATTCCAAATCAAAGCCCAGTGGATACAGTAAAATACCTCTGTGCTTCTGCAGCCTATATGGATCACTGATAGACCCCAGGAAAACATGCAATAGTGGATATAATGTAACCAATATAAGTATAAACATAAAAAGATAATTTATAGTATCAAATATATAATCCGTTTTTAGTTTTCTATTCATACCTTTCACCTACCATAAGCTTATTTCATTAACCTTTTTACTAATCTTATTTGCTAATACCAGCAATAACAGATTCACGACCGAATTAAACTGTCCAACGGCTGTTGAATAACTCCAGGCGAAATCCATAAGTCCTTTGCGGTAGACAAATGTTGAAATAACATCCGCTGTTTCATACGTCAACGGATTGTACAAAAGGATAATTTTTTCAAATCCTATACTGAGCATACGTCCTATACGTAAAATTAAGAGGATAATAATTGTAGGAAGTATTCCGGGAATTGTTATACTCCACATTTTTCGGAATCTTCCGGCGCCATCAATCGTCGCTGCTTCATATAATTGAGGATCTATTGATGATAATTGCGATAGATATATTATAGAACTCCACCCTAAGTTCTTCCATATGTTAGAGCCAACATAAATAACCGGAAATAAATTGGCCTTCTGCAATAACGGTACCCTCGTACCCCCTAAAAATTCAATTATATCATTAAATAAACCATCGGACATACAAAAATCTACAATAATCCCACAAATTACAACCGTGGATACAAAGTGCGGAAGATATGTTGTTGTCTGTATTATACGTTTATATCTCATCGCTTTTATTTCATTAAGAAATAGAGCAAATATTATTGGGGCCGGAAATTCAAATATCAATTGATACAGGTTAAGAAGGAATGTGTTTCGTACAACACGAAAGAAATACGGACTATTGAAAAAGGAGATAAAATGCTCAAATCCTACCCATTTGCTTCCCCACACACCATCGGCCGGGTTGAATTCCTGGAATGCCATTAGAATTCCATATAAGGGTTTGTAATGAAATATAAGATAATACGCGATTATGGGTATTATCGTAATATACGCAAATTTATGTTTCCCCAAATCCTTAACAAACAACTTAATATAGCCCGGATTCATATTCAAGCTTTTCTTGTTCACAATAACTGCTGCTTCCTGTTTCATTAAAGCACATCCCTTCTCCCTAATTCATAGAAAACACTACTTTTTTTATTTATTTTTGCCACATGCCTTCTAAATATTTTATTACTTATTTCTGTCATATG
>Ga0116195_1001909_pt1 | contig 11583 bp, 7 predicted proteins | sample AD_SCU002_MetaG_FD_89881 | JGI IMG/M metagenome (GOLD analysis project Ga0116195, IMG submission 89881) | Active sludge microbial communities of municipal wastewater-treating anaerobic digesters from China - AD_SCU002_MetaG | ecosystem: Engineered > Bioreactor > Anaerobic > Digestate | place...
CCTCGGCCCAGGCCGACGAGATCATGGCTATTTTCAAGGGCCTCAACGAGCGGGGCATAACCGTGGTCCTGGTGACGCACGAGCCGGACATAGCCGCCTGGGCCGACCGCGTCATCAGGCTGAAGGACGGCCTTATAGTCGAGGACACCTCCAAAAAGCCCGCGCCGGAGGGCGAAGGCAAGCCGGTCAGGGTGCCCGCCAGCTTCTTCCTGACCTGGCGGGAGGCGGCCGAGAACATGGCCTCGTCGGTCCGGTCCATCCTCAGCAATAAGACGCGCTCGCTGCTCACCATGCTGGGCATCATCATCGGCGTCGGCGCCCTTATCGCCATGCTGGCCGTCGGCACCGGCGCGCAGAAAGCCATAGAGAAACAGATGTCTTCGCTGGGGACAAACCTGCTGTCGGTCATGCCGGCGCGCATGAGCGCGCGCGGGCCGTCGCAGGGTTTCGGCGGGACGAGCCGCCTCACCGTGGAGGACGCCGCGGCCCTGGCCCGCATACCCAACGTCGTCAGGACAGACTCGCTGGTGTCCGGCAGCGCGCAGGTCGTCTACGGGGCGAAGAATCACCGCACCTCTATTGTCGGCGCCGGCGCCGTCTACGCCTCGATGCGCGCGGCGCAGCCGTTCTACGGCCGGTTCTTCTCCGACCAGGAAGCGCGGCAGATGCGCAAGGTGGCGGTCATAGGCCAGACCGTAGCCAACGAACTCTTCGGCTCCGACGACCCCGTCGGCAAGACGATAAAGATAGACCGCCGCAACTTCTCGGTCATCGGCGTCCTCCCCTTCAAGGGAGCCCAGGGGCCCCGGGACCAGGACGACACCGTGATCATCCCGCTTCAGACGGCGATGAAGACCGTCCTGGGCAAGCAGTACGTGGACTCGATCTGGGTCGAGATGGCGGATTTCCACCTCATGGAAGAGGCCCAGGAGCGGATAAAGGCCATGCTGCGCCAGCGCAAGGGCCTGGCCGACCACAAAGAAGACACTTTCATGATCATGAACATGGCCGAGTTCCAGTCCATGCTGACCGGCACGATAAAGACCTTCAGCACGCTGCTCGGCTTCATAGCCGGTATCTCGCTTATCGTCGGCGGCATCGGCATCATGAACATCATGCTGGTCAGCGTCAGCGAGCGCACCAAGGAGATAGGCCTGCGCAAGGCCATAGGCGCCAACAAGAGGGCAGTGCTGCTGCAGTTCCTCATCGAGGCCGTGATAGTCTCCGTCATCGGCGGCATGCTGGGCATCGCCGCCGGGGCCGGCGGCGCCCTCGTCCTCTCGAAGGTCTCCGGCTGGGCCGTGTACATCTCCCCTGCCTCCGTCGCGCTGGCCTTCGGCTTCTCGGCCGGCGTCGGGGTCGCCGGCGTTTTCGGGCCCGCCAAGAAGGCCTCCGACCTCTCCCCGATCGACGCCCTTCGGTACGAATAACCGGGCCGCCGCGCGCCGCACCTCAGGCCGCGACGGAACAAAAAAAAGCCCCCGCCTCTTCATGGCGGGGGCCTCCTGTTATCTGGCTGAGCTCAGTCGACTGTGATGGACTTGCTGACGTTCTTGGGCGAGTCCGGGTGCACGCCGTGGTCCTTGATGTCCAGGCGGTCCAGGAAGCGCATCTTCCGCACGCTCATCTCCAGCGCCAGCAGCTGCAGCGCGACCGACGAGGTAAAGAACACCAGCAGGTCGTCGCCGGTCTTCGGCAGCGCGATATAGCCGTGCCGGTAGGCCTTGGAGTACATCGACGCCGGGCTCCTGCCGGCGGCGTCGCGCAGCAGGCGGTCCTCCTCGGCTATGACGTAGATGTCGGCGCCGCGTATCTTGTGGGTGTTTATCTGCGAGACGGTCAGGTTCACGTCGCGTGAATTGGGCCCCGTCACGAAGACCAGCGGGTAGTTGGTGTACATCGTCTCGAAGAAATTGTGCTTCCCGAGTATGCCCGAGAAGACCTCCTTCTCGGCGGCCGTGAGCCCGGCCGGCTTCCTGTCGAAGAAGGCGTAGTCGGAAACGGCCCTGAATATCCTGTAGAGGCCGTCCGGCGGCAGTTTCTTCCCGCAATGCGCCACGGCGTACTTTATCGTGTCGGCGAACTTGTCCACCAGCGCGCCGACCCCTTCCATGCCGAATATCGTGTTCACGCCCAGGATGGTGTTCGGGCCGTGCTTGAACTCGGGCGACTCGAAGCCCTCGGTGTGGTTGAGCACCACCTCGCGGACCTTGAGCGCGCCTTCCCTGGCGATGCCGTGCATACCCGTGGCGAGTATATGGATGCTCGGCTCGAGGTGCAGGTCCTGCGCGGCCTGCGCGACGGCGTCGCGGGTGCCGTTTATGGTCTCCTCTATCAGTTCCGGGATCAGGTAGAGACTCTCCGAATATTTCTTCAGCCTGGCGGCCGCGGCCGGCGAGGGCTTGCGCTTGAGCAGGCGCTCGCCCAGCCGCAGCGCCATTATGTAGAGCACCAGCAGCTGGTTGACGAAGCTCTTGGTGGCCGGCACCGCTATCTCGGGCCCGCAGTGCAGCGGTATGCAGACGTCCGACTTTTCCAGCGCTATCGTTGAGTTCACGTTGTTGACCACGTTGACATAAGAGACCCGCCGGCCGGAGGCCTTCACCTGGTTGAACACGTCTATCAGGTCCTTGGTCTCGCCGCTCTGGCTTATGCCGATGATAACGTCGCCGTCGCGCACGGCCTCCAGGCACTGCGAGCGGAAGTCCCCGGGCAGGTAGGCCGTCACGTTGACGCCGGCCAGCCGGCTGAAGAAGACCGAGGCGCACTTGGCGGAGTTATAGGAAGTCCCGCAGGCCACGAAATAGGCCGAGCGGCCGCGCAGGCGGCAGCGCTCCATTATGGCGCAGTACTTCTCCATGCCGGCCCGCGTGGCGTCTATCTCCTCCAGCATGAACAGCGCGTCGGCGAACTTGAGCGCCTGGCCGCACTCGGCGGAGCCGTAGAGGCCGCGCAGCTCGGTGAAGAAATCGGCCATCTGCGACTCGGGCGCCATGGAAGCCAGCGGCAGCCGGCAGGACCGGGCGTAGGAGAGGGCTTTGCGCACCAGCGGCGAGCCGAAGAAGGACGCGGCGCCGCGCTTGAGCCCGGCGGCGTCGGTGACGGAGGCCAGTTCCGTCAGGCGGGCCTTGATATCGCGCACGAAGCCGCGGTCCCTGGACGCGGCGCGGCGGGCCAGGTCGGTCAGCGGGGAGCGGTCGGCGAAGAACGAGAGCACCTTGGCGGCCGCCGCGGACTCGCTGAAGATCTCCTGCTCCATGAAATACTTGAAAGGCTTCTTGAGGCCCGTCTCTTCCACGCGCAGGTGGCTGCGGGACTTCTCCTTCTTCAGCGGGCGGCCGGTGCGCAGGTGGAAGAAATCCGCCTTTTCCGGCGTATAAAGGGCGAACTCGTCCTCCTTTATGGGGTAGAGCATCTTGGTCATCGAAAGCACGCTGGCCAGGTCCGAGGAGGCGATGATGAAAGGGCCGTGCTCCCGGTCGGAGCCGGCGCCCATATAGAGGCTGCTGCCGGCCTTCACGCAGGCCATCAGTTCGGTGACGGGGTCCACGACCACGGCGGCGAAGGAGCCGGTCGTCCTTTTCGCGGCGGAGAGTATAGCGGCCTTGAGCGCCGCGTACCGGCCGCGCCGGTCGGACCTGTCGCGCAGCTTTTTCAGCTCCGCGGCGAAGAAATGCTCTATCGTGTGCACCAGCATCTCGCCGTCGTTGTCGCTCTTGACGTCGTGGCCCTCGGAAACGAGCCAGTCCTTGAGCTGGTCGCAGTTGGTGATGTTGCCGTTGTGGGCGCCGTAAAGATGCGTATGGCAGCGCGCGTCGTGCGGCTGGGCGTTCTCCCTGGTGACCGCGCCGAAGGTGGCCCAGCGGACCTGGCCGCAGAAGAGCTTGCCGGCGAGGCGGTCTATACCGAGTTTCTTCGTTATGACGCTGGGAGCCCCCACGTCCTTCTTAAGCGTTATGCGCCCCGAAGAGTCCTGTATCAGCGCGCCCGTGGAATCGTAGCCGCGGTATTCCAGCATCCTCAGCAGCCGCGCGGCCTCCGCGCCGAGGTCGTCCCTGTCCTTGAAGCAGCATAGCCCTATGACTCCGCACATTTCAGGCTCCTTTTATATCCGGGGACAGTATACTTAATTCCCCTGACGCCACGGGAGATACGCCGACGGGCGGGACCTGTAAGGAACGGGAATTAAATATACCGTCCCCGGAAAAGTTATAATGAAAAATATGGTCAAACTCTCCCGTCTCAACGCCAACCTTCTCAAAGCGCATTACGCGGTGCGCGGAAAGATAGTGATACGCGCCCAGGAGCTGGAAAAGCAGGGCCGCCACATAACCTACTGCAATATCGGCAACCCCCAGGCCCTGAAGCAAAAGCCCCTCACCTTCGTGCGCCAGGTCCTGGCGCTCGTCGAATATCCTGAACTGCTCGACCGGCCGGATACGGCGGCCGCCTTTCCCGCCGACGCCGTGCGGCGCGCGCGGCTGATACTGGAGAAGAACCCGACGGGTACGGGCGCCTACACGCAGAGCGCGGGCATGCCGTTCATCCGGCAGGCGATAGCGGACTTCATATCGAAGCGCGACGGCATCCCGGCCGACCCGGACCGGATCCTGCTGACCGACGGCGCCAGCAAGGGGGTGCAGTCGGCGCTGACGATGCTGACCAGCGGCCCCTCCGACGGTTTCATGATCCCGATACCGCAGTACCCGCTTTACAGCGCCACGATAGACCTCTACGGCGCGCGCCAGGTGAACTATTTCCTCGACGAAGCCGGCGGCTGGCAGCTCAGCGAGGAGGAACTGCGGCGCTCCATCTCGGAGGCGCGGGCCCAGGGCGTGAACCCGGCGGCCATCGCCGTCATCAACCCCGGCAACCCGACCGGCGCGGTGCTCTCCCGCGAGAACATCATAATGGTCATACGTTTCGCCAAAGAGAACGGCCTGGCCATACTCGCCGATGAGGTGTACCAGGAGAATATCTACGGCGCGGGCCTCAAGTTCCACTCCTTCGCCAAGGTAATGCACGAACTGGGCGAGAAGGAAGTGACGCTGTTCAGTTTCCACTCGGTCTCCAAGGGTTTCCTCGGCGAATGCGGCCACCGCGGCGGCTACATGGAAGTGCGCAACATGCCCGACGACGTCTGGGCCGAACTGATAAAACTGCAGTCGATAGGCCTCTGCTCCAACACGACCGGCCAGGTCGTCACTTACCTGATGATCGACCCGCCCAGGCCTGGCGACGAGAGCCACGCCCTTTACGAGAAGGAGAAGACCGGCATTCTCGGGGACCTGCGCGAGAAGGCCCGCATCCTCGGCAAGGGCCTCAACTCCATAGAGGGAATGAGCGTCTCCTCGCCGCAGGGCGCGATGTACGCCTTCGTGAAATTCGACCTCCCCCATCCCGACGGCAGCGACCCGGAGAAGATGACCCCGGCCGAACGCCACAAGTACGAGACCTCGCGCGACACGAAGTACTGCCTGCGCCTGCTCGAAGAGACCGGCATCTGCGTGGTGCCGGGCTCGGGCTTCGGCCAGATGCCGGGGACCCTCCATTTCCGCACCACCTTCCTGCCGCCTAAAGAGGAGATCAGCGCCCTGGTGGAGAAGATGAGGAAGTTCCACGCCTCCTACAGGGCAAGGATAGAACAGGGAGCCGTGAAGTCGGCCTGAAAGGGCGTAATTTGGTATCATTTCCCCTTACTACCAGCGGTACGGAGGCGACATGATGAGCGTATCGGTAAAATGCCCGCATTGCGGCAAGTCCCTGATGGACCCTTCCAAGAAACTCAACGGGAAGCCGGCCATAGCCGTGCGCCTGACCTACGCGGGCAAGAACGCGCAGCTCTATCTCAGCTCGCTCTACGGCAGCTACGACGCCGAGACCTCCCTGCCCATACCTCTCTCCAAGATAGCGGGCTTCCGCTGCCCCCATTGCAAGGGAGACCTTAAGAGCACCCGCAAATGCGACCTCTGCTCGGCCCAGATGGTGGCCTTCGACCTCAAGCAGGGCGGCCAGGTGCAGATCTGTTCCCGCCGCGGCTGCAAGAAACACATCCTGGAGTTCCAGGACCCCGACAACGAACTGCAGTCCTTCTACAAGTCCTACGTAAAGTCCTTCAAGTGAGGTAAAGGCCGGCGCGCGCTTTACGCGCGCCGGCCGGTCTTTTCCAGATGGAATCCAGGTCCGGACCGCGCTTCAGGATATTCGCGCTGCTTTTCTTCGCCGTCCTAGGCGCGGCGGCCTGGTACCTGCTGCGCCGGGCCGCGCCGGACGAGCCCGGCGCCGCGGTCCCCGGCGGGGCGCCGCCGCCCGCGGAAAGCGCGGCGCCCGCCGTTCCTCCCTCGGAAGGTCCGGTGCCGGGCTCCGGACTGGCCATAGAGGGCTCCCCCGGTTTCAAGCGGCAGGTCACCCGCTCGCTTAAACTCGTCTGGCTCTACGACAGGGACGCCTTCAATTTCATCCGGAAGTACGTTTATGTGGTGCGAAGCGCCGACAAGACCGCTTTCGGCATGCACGAAGGCGTGGCGACCGTCTTCGTTTCCGACGCCAACGCCTACAGGTCGGACGCCTGGTGCGCGGGGATAATCGCGCATCACGCCTGGCACTCCTATCACCGCGCCGCCTCGCGCCCTCCCGGGCGCGGACGGAAGACCCCTCCGCCGCCGGGCGGGACCGCGGAGTGGATAGAGAAGAAGACCGCCAACCCCCTGGAATTCGACGTCACCACGCTGCGCGACGTGACCGCGCAGGAGGCTAAGGCCGACGAGTTCCAGCTGCGCGTTCTCGCCGCCGTCGGCGCCTCCCGCGCCGAGATCAACAGGGTACGCAGGCGCGACCCGCGCGACCTCTCCGTCAGCCACGACGGCAGCTACTCCTCCAGACCGTGAGACACGCAGCCCCGCCGCACATGGACCTCGGCCGCCTCAGGCTGAAGAACGGCCTCTGGCTGGCCCCGATGGCCGGCATCACCAACGGCCCTTTCCGGCTGCTCTGCGCCCGCGGCGGAGCGGGGCTGGTGGGAACCGAGATGATCTCGGCCGACAGCCTGCGCTACGGCAACCGCAAGTCCATGAAGATGCTCGACATCACGCCCGGCGAGCGCCCGGTCGCCATACAGATCTTCGGCTCGGACCCCCAGGCAATGGCCCTGGCGGCCAAGCTGGCCGAGGAGGCCGGCGCCGACGTCATCGACATAAACGCCGGCTGCCCGGTGAAAAAAGTCCTCAAGGCGGGCGCCGGCTCGGCGCTCATGAAGCGCCCGGCCCTGCTGGCCGACATCACGGCCGCGGTCGTCAACGCGGTCAAGGTCCCCGTCACGGTGAAGACCCGCGTCGGCCTCAAGGCGGGGACCGTGCTGGGACCCGAACTGGCCAGGCTGGCGGAGGGCGAAGGCGCGGCCGCCGTCGTTATCCACGGCCGTTACGCGGAAGCCTTCCACACGGGCCCGGTGGACCTGGACGCCGTGGCCGCCACCGCCGCGGCGGTAAAGATACCGGTCATCGGCAACGGCGGGGTGAAGGACGCGGCCTCGGCCCGGGCCATGCTCGAAGCGGGCTGCGCCGGCGCCGCCATAGGCCGCGCGGCCGTGGGCAACCCTTTCGTTTTCTCCGAGATAGAGGCCGGGCTCGCCGGCCGGCCGGTGAAGGGACACGGCCCGGAGGACGCCATAGAACTTTTCCTGGAGTTCCTGGAACTCAACTGCGCCGTCTACGGACCGGAGAACGGCGTGGTCCGGGCGCGCAAGCTCATCGGCTACTGCCTCAAGGGCCTCAAGGGCGCCGCGGCCCTGCGCGGGGCCTTCATGGAGAAAAAGACCCTTAATGAGGCCAGAGCCCTTTTGGTAGAATATCTCCGTTCCGTCCGCCGGTAAGGACCCCTTTATGGCACAGACCGAAGCAGCCGACACTCCCCTGATGCAGCAGTACCAGGCCCTTAAACGGGAACATCCCGGGGCCATACTCTTCTTCCGCCTCGGCGACTTCTACGAGATGTTCGACGCCGACGCCAAAACGGCCAGCCAGCTGCTGGGCGTGGTCCTGACCTCCCGCCACGGCGTACCGATGTGCGGCGTGCCCTACCACTCCTCGGCCACCTATATAGCCCGGCTGCTCAAGGCAGGGCGCCGCGTCGCCATCTGCGAGCAGGTCGCCCCCTCCGGCGAGGAGGCGAAGAAATCCAGGCTCTTCCGCCGCGAGATAGTCCGCGTCATGACGCCGGGCACGATAGTAGAGGACGAACTGCTGCACTCCAAGACGGCCTCGTACCTGGCGTCGCTCCACATCGACATAGTCGGCTGGGGCCTGGCGTGGATCGACGCCTCCACCGGCGAATTCCACGCGGCCCAGAACGTCAACGACCCGCGCTTCTACGCGCTGCAGTCGCTGCTCTCCAAGATCTCCCCGGCGGAGATCGTCGCCTCCGAAGAGACGGCCGCCAGGCTGGAGGCCGCGGGGCTGGTCCCGCCGGGCGCCCTGCTCACCCCCTATTTCAAACCGGACGGCGCCGAGCTGCCCTGGCAGCGCGGCGCGGTCTGGCGGAACAACAACCTGGCGGCCAGGACCGCCGTCAGCGCCGTGAATTACCTGCGCGAAACGCAGCCGGGGCTCAAGGAAACGTTCTCCCCCTCTTTCTTCGAGCCCGGCGGGCGGCTGCAGCTCGACGAATCGGCCATAAAGACGCTCGACATAGTCAGCTCCGAGGGCGGCGACGACGCGAACACGCTCTGGGGGGCGCTCGACCTGGGCCGCACCTCGATGGGCTCGCGCCTGCTCAAGAAATGGCTGCTCGAACCGCTCTGCGACCTGCCGGCCATAAAGGCAAGACACGATTTCACCGGCTTCCTGGCCGAGGACCGCGAGGCCCGGGGATCGCTGGCCGCGCTGCTCGCGCAGGTGCCGGATATCGAGCGGGTACTGGGCCGCGTGGCCAACGCCAGCGCCTCGCCGCGCGACGCCGCGGCCGTGCGCCGCGCCCTGGCGCAGCTGCCCCGCCTTAAGATGCTGCTGACCTCCCCGTCCTTCTTCGAAAAGTCCCCGGGCCTGGCCGGCGCCCTTGAAGAGGTCTCCAGACCTCTCAACGCCCTGCGCGAGCTGCTCGAAAAGGCCCTCTCCGAAACGCCCCCGGCCAGGCTCTCCGACGGCGGCGTGATAAAGGACGGCTGGAACTCCGAGCTCGACGAACTGCGCGGCGTGCGCAAGAACAGCCAGAAACTGCTGGTGGACATCGAACTGCACGAGAAGGAGAGAACGCAGATCCCTTCTCTCAAGGTCGGCTATAATTCGGTCTTCGGCTACTACCTGGAGGTCACGCGCCCCCACCTGCCCAAGGTCCCCCACTATTTCGTCCGCAAGCAGACCCTGGTCAACGCCGAGCGTTTCATCACGGAGGAACTCAAAACGCTGGAAGGGAAGATACTCGGCGCCGAGGAAAGGATAGGCCGCATAGAGAACCATCTTTTCGGGGAGCTGCGCGCCGAGCTGCTCTCCCGCCTGGCCGCGCTGCGCTCCTTCGCCATGACCGCGGCCGAGCTGGACGTCTTCCTGGCGCTGGCCGAGAGCGCGGTCAGGTACGACCTGGTCCGTCCCGAAATGACGGGCGGCGGCGAGCTGCGGATAGAAGAAGGCCGCCACCTGGTGGTGGAAAGGCTGCTGCCGGCGGGCTCCTTCGTGCCCAACGACATAGAACTGGGCGGCGAGGGCCCGCAGCTGGTGGTGCTCACCGGCCCCAACATGAGCGGCAAGAGCGTCTACCTGCGCCAGAACGCGCTGATAGTCCTGATGGCCCAGGCCGGCTCCTTCGTGCCGGCGAAGTCCGCCGTCATCGGCGTGACCGACCGCATCATGACCCGCATAGGCGCGCAGGACCGCCTCGCGCGCGGCGAATCGACTTTCATGGTGGAGATGCGGGAGACGGCCTCGATACTCAACCTGGCCGGACCGCGCAGCCTGCTGCTGCTCGACGAGGTAGGCCGCGGCACCTCCACCTTCGACGGCATCTCGATCGCCTGGGCCGTGGTGGAATACCTGCACAGGGCCGCGCTCGGAGAGCGCGGCACCGACAGCGGACATAGCCGCCCTGTTCCGGCCGAGGGCGGGCCCCGCGTGCTTTTCGCGACGCATTATTTCGAGCTGACCGAGCTGGCGGAGAAATACGCCGGCATAAAGAACTTCAACGTGGCGGTAAAAGAGTGGACCAACGCCGCCGGCAAGACCGAGGTGGTCTTCCTGCACAAGATAACCGCCGGCCCGGCCGACAAGTCCTACGGCATACACGTGGCGCAGCTGGCCGGCCTGCCCGAATCCTGCGTGGCGAGAGCGAGGGAGATACTGCGCGAACTGGAGAACAGGGACCGCATCGAGGCCGCCCCGGCGGGCGACAGTCTGCCGCCCATGCTGCCGATGTTCTCGGCGCATCCCCTGCTGGACGAGATAAAGGCCTGCGACCCGGACAGGATGACGCCGCTGGAAGCGCTGAAGACCGTGGTCGAGTGGAAGAAGCGGGCCCGGTAGGGGCTTTCAGGCGAGTTTTTTAAGCACCGCTTCCAGTTCGCCGTAAACGAAAGGTTTGCTCAGCACGGCCGCGGCGCCTTTCTCAAGGAGCTGGCCGCTCAGCGCCTCCTGCTGTACGGCGGTCACCATAACCACTTTCGCCTGCGGAGACAATTCCTTTATCTCGGAAAGAGCCTCCATGCCGTTCTTGCGCGGCATGATCATATCCATCAGCACCAGGTCCGGCGAGGTCTCCGAGAAGAGCCTCACCCCCTCCACCCCGTCCTCGCCTTCCCCTACCACCACGTGTCCCATGGCGGTAAGGAAATCGTTCATCATCGTCCTGGTCACTTCGCTGTCGTCGACTATAAGTATCCTCATGTCCCCTTCTCCCGGGCCCGCTTTCGCTCAGCCGTTGAGCGCGTAATTCGGAGTCTCCTTGGTGACCTTCACGTCGTGCACGTGGCTTTCCTTGAGTCCCGCGCCCGAGATGCGCACGAACCTCGCCCGGCGCCTGAGCTCGGCCAGGTTCCGGCAGCCGCAGTAGCCCAGGCCGGCGCGCAGGCCGCCGGTGAGCTGATGCACTATCGCCGAGACCGGGCCTTTGTAGGGGACCTGCCCCTCTATGCCTTCCGGCACCAGTTTGTCCTTCTCCACGCCCTGCTGGCCGTAACGGTCCTTGGAACCCGCCTCCATCGCGCCGACCGAGCCCATGCCGCGGTAGGCTTTGTAGCTGCGGCCCTGGTAGAGGATGATGTCGCCGGGCGCCTCTTCGGTGCCGGCCAGCAGCGTGCCCAGCATGACGCAGTCCGCGCCGGCGGCCAGCGCCTTGGTGATGTCGCCCGAGAACTTTATACCCCCGTCGGCTATGACTGGGACCCGGCCTTTGGCCGCGCGCACGCAGTCGCGTATCGCCGTCAGCTGCGGCACCCCGACCCCGGAGACTATGCGGGTGGTGCAGATCGAGCCGGGCCCGACCCCCACCTTGCTGGCGTCCACACCGGCGGCGATCAGGTCGGCCGCGCCTTCGCGGGTGACGACGTTGCCGCCGACCAGGTCGACTTCCGGGAACGCCTCCTTGATTTGGCGCACCGTC
>Ga0116195_1001923_pt1 | contig 11503 bp, 10 predicted proteins | sample AD_SCU002_MetaG_FD_89881 | JGI IMG/M metagenome (GOLD analysis project Ga0116195, IMG submission 89881) | Active sludge microbial communities of municipal wastewater-treating anaerobic digesters from China - AD_SCU002_MetaG | ecosystem: Engineered > Bioreactor > Anaerobic > Digestate | place...
AACAGGAGTTTAACGGGTCGGCCTGTTTTGTAGCCTGAAACCATTTCCAGAAGAGGGTTTTCGGAGATTTTCTCTCGAAGACCCTCTTTTTATTTCCAAAAATGCACGCAAAAAACCTTTGCTGGCCTGAAAATTTTTCATCTTTTCGCTTGACTTGTAAGACCTAATATGCTACTGCTAAGACATGGCACACTTCCATACAAAAAACAAAAACGGCAGACCCTATCTCTATGTCAGGGAGATTGCCAGGGTTAATGGAAAACCCAAGGTGATTTCGCAGACATATATCGGCTCACCCGAAAAGGTAAGAGCGCTTATCAAAGGCGACGACAACAAAGATGGCTCCCTTCGAAGGCTGAAAGTCGAAGAATTCGGTTCTCTCTGGCTGGCCTTGAATGCCGACAATGACATCGACCTTGTTTCAATAGTCGATGAAATAATTCCCCCGGATCCAAGAGAAAGCGGACCAACTCTCGGCGAGTATTTTCTATACGCGGTTTTAAATCGTATGATTGAGCCTAAAAGCAAGAGAGCGATTCCCGAATGGTATCAATCTACTGCCATTCAGCAACTTCGCCCGGTAGATGTCGATAGTCTCAATAGTCAGCGCTATTGGGCCAAATGGAATAAGGTAGACCAGGAAACGCTGGAGAAAATTGCCAATGTATTCTTTGAAAAAGCTTGGCAGAACGAGGAATCCAACGGCGACTGTCTGTTATTCGACACAACCAACTTTTACACATATATGGCCTCTAAAACCAGGTCAGAGCTTGCGGCAAGGGGAAAAAACAAAGCCGGCAAGCATCATCTACGGCAAATTGGCATGGCATTGCTTGTTGGTCGCGACAACAAACTCCCGGTTTTTTATCGAGAGTATCCAGGCAACCAGCATGACAGCAAAGTCTTTGGTTCGATCATGTCGGAAATGCTCGCGAAAGTGGCGGCTATTTCCAAGACCAAGCAGAGGATTACTCTGGTTTTCGATAAGGGCATGAATGCTGAAGATAATTTCGACATCATCGATGATTCGCCTCTCATGCACTTTGTAACGACTTACTCGCCGTGGTATGCCAGAGAAATGGCTACTGTTAGTGCAGCAAAATTCGCTTCTGTGAACATCCCGCGAAATCGTCGACTTGAAATGACCAATAACGCTGACGATGCCATAACTGCTTACAGAACCAGCGGCGAGTTCTGGGGCAAAACCAGAACTGTGGTTGTTACAAACAGTCCGGCAACCGCCAGAAAGCAGGAATACGTTTTCGAAGCAAAGCTCGAAGCAATACGCACTGAACTGCTGATTATGCGGAAAAAGACCAATGAAGGGTGCCCGCAATGGCGTGATGAAGACGAAATCAGAGAGCGATATCTGGCCCTGTGCTCAAGAATGCACATGGCTTCTGAATATTTCGAACTCGAATTTTCAAAAGCAGGTGGCGCTCTGAGCATGAGTTTCCGAAAAAATGCTTACAGAACTGAGCTTCGCAAGAAAATGTTCGGGCGCAATATAATTATCACAGACAATATCGACTGGAAAACCGAAGATATTGTTCAGGCAAGCCTGGATCGTTACATGGTGGAGGAAAAATTTCGCCAGGCAAACCAGGCCTCGCAGGTTGCAGCCTTGCCTATGCGCCACTGGACTGATGCAAAAATGAGATGCCATCTATTCTGTTGTGTTGTTGCGATGACGTATCTCAGAAAAATTGAAATGCACCTGGAAAAGGCCGGATTAAAGATCACCGCAGCCAGCATCATGGAAAAGATGAGAAAACTCCATTCGGTTCTGACGATTAACAAGACCGGCAAACCGGTAAGGTGCATGGAGACACCGGATAAGACCCAGAAAAAGACCTTGGAAGCATACGGGTGGGAAATCAATAAGGCGGGGGTCTTACAAAAAAGACCATCTTAAAACATAGACAGGGAGCTAAAAGCTCCCTATTTTTATATCATCAACCAGTAAACTCCTGTCTATCTGTGGCCGACTACGATCATGAGGGCTTTTAATGATTCTTTCAGGGTGTTCTGGTCGATGTTGCCCATTTTTTTTATCAACCGTCCGGTGTCGATGCTTTTAATCTGCAGAAGATCGAGGGCAGAATTCTTTTGCAGGCCATTTTCGGAATCCGAGGCAATAAAAACATGCCAGGGATTATGAGAAAACTCCGGTCGCCAGCCGGTGATCGGAACAACCAGCCGCAACGGCAGGATGCCGAGGGAATCAACGCTCAAAACCATTGCCGGGCGAACCTTTTTGATTTCTGCACCGATGGTCGGGTCAAAGTTGACCAGCCAGATTTCACCACGGCAGGGTTGTATCTGGTCAGTATTCATAAAGATCGCCTTCAGAGCCGTCGAACTCATCGTTGTGCTCGTAATAATGCCGCATTTTCTCGGCCCGGTCGCACAGAAGACTGTCTCTGACCTCAGGCGACAGCAGCAGAAGGTCATCTCTGGATAGTTCTCCTGCAGCAGCTTCGCCTGAAAGCCATTCGCGTATAATCGTCTCAATCTGCCGATTGATCGATCTTTTTTCGCGGGCAGCAACAATGCGCAGCTTTTCAAGCAATTCTACAGGTAAATACAGGCCATGTCTGACGTGAGTATTCATTTGAATTCCACCCCCTCTGTGATAAATATACGCTATGTTGCGTAAAACGTCAAGTTTCTACCCGCGGGGCAACACATTAAATTAATAGATTCCGGGTCTACGCCCGGAATGACGAAACAGGATTTTCGTTCGCGTTTGTGCCCGGAACGGGTAAAAGCGGGAATCTTGTGTTTAATTGCTTAGATCCCCGTTTGCACGGGGATGACGAATATGAACAGGCAATACGTCTACTCAATGTTGGCAATGGCTAGCTCTGTTCATCGTAACGCTTCTTGAGGGCCTGGATGTCCTGCCACATCTGCCAGTTGGGGCTGCCCTTCTCGCGGCTGGTGTCGCGGATCAGATACGACGGGTGGTACATGGCCATGGCCGGAACACCGAAAATCGAAGTGAACCATTGGCCGTGAATGCGCGTAATACCGGGTGAATCAGGACCGATGACGAATTTGATGGCGACGTTGCCGAGGCAGCCGATCAGTTTGGGCTCGATCAGTCGCAGCTGTCGCTGCAGAAATGGCGTGCAGACAAGCATCTCCGAAAGGGTCGGGTTGCGGTTGCCGGGTGGGCGGCACTTAAGAATGTTGCAGATGTAGATATCTTCACGCTTGAATCCGGCGGCGGTGAGAATCTTGTCGAGATGCTGCCCGGCCTTCCCGACGAACGGAATACCGCTGGCATCTTCGTCGGCGCCCGGGGCCTCGCCGATCAGAACGAGGCGGGCTTTGGGGTTGCCCACTCCCGGAACAGTTTTATTGCGGGTTTTGCACAGATCGCAGCGGGTGCATTCAGCAATTTCGGCGGCAACCTTGTCGAGCGTATCACCGGGAATCTCAGCTAGTGGCTGCAGTCGTGCCGACCCCGGCTTCTCGCCAGAAGGCCCTGCCGGCGTGGCACTGGCTCTGAAACTCGACGGCGCACTGGCGCGGGCGAGAGTTTCGTATTCTTCGGCAGAGGTCGGTGGCGGCCGCATTTTGGCCGGGGCTGTTGGTTGGCCGGGCTTTGCGGCCGGCGAGACCGGTTTGGCTTTTGCCGGGCCGGCTGGTTTCTTAACTTCTGCCGGTTCAGGTTCGGGGGCAACGTCGGCTGCCAGCTGGTCGAAGTCGAAATCGGCGTCGGGCATGACGACCTCGCTTTCATAAAGACCGTCACAGCCTGGTGGGGTCAAAAGCGCGATCAGGTCTACCGCAGCCGCCTGCTGCTCTTCTGAATCGCCACTTTTTCTGCTTTTGGCCATAATGCCTATTTAGTCGCCGGGTGGTCGACGCGGTAAGCCCTGGTGACGCCTATGAGACGCGAAACGGCGCGCAGCAGACCGTCGAGCATGCCGGAATCCCTGACCTCGATTGAAAAATCGAGAACCCCGGTCTTCTGCTTCGTGGTCTTGGCCGACGCCGAATGAATGTTGATGCCCTGATTGGCAATGACGCTGGTGATCGAGTTGAGCATGCCCTTGCGGTCAGTCGTCTCGATGCGGATCTTGGCGAGATAATCGCCCTCGCCGAGCACTTCGTCGACGATGCCGAGATCCCATCTGACATCGATCAGGCGGTCTTCAGTGTCGTTCTTCAGGTTCTGCGCGTTCGGGCAGTCTTTCTTGTGCACGGTGACGCCGCGGCCGCGGGTGATGTAACCAATGATTTCGTCGCCCGGAATCGGGTTGCAGCAGCGCGACATCTTGATCAGCGCATCTTCAAGGCCGCCAACGATGATGCGCGGGCCTTTGCAGGCCTTTTTGCGGGCCTTCTCGCGCCGCGTGATGTTTTTGGCGATCGTCTGCGGTTTCGGCTGCGATTTCGTGATCAGATCGGGAAAAAGCTTGCCGATTACCTGCTGAGCGCGGATCTCGCCGGCGCCGATGCCGGCATAGAGCTCTTCGACAGATGGAAAGCCAAGATCTTTGACCTTGTTGTTAAAACCGCCGGTCTTGAAGGTTTTTTCGGTTTCGCGGTCACCGCCAAGCCTCTGAAAAGCTTCGAGAAAATCGCGTTCGCCGCTGATGATGTATTCGTCACGAAATTCCTTTTTCAGCCAGATGCGAATCTTGCGTTTGGCGCTGGCGCTGCCGACAATCTTCAACCAGTCGCGGCTGGGGCCCTTCTGGTTCTTGTTGGTGAGAATCGAAACGATATCGCCATTCTGCAGCCGGTATTCAAGCGGAACGATATGACCGTTGACTTTGGCGCCGCAGCAGCGGTGACCGATGTCGGTATGGATGGTATAGGCAAAGTCGATCGGCGTGCTGCCGTTGGGCAGTTCGATGACGTCGCCCTTCGGCGTGAAAACGTAGACATGATACTGAAACAGCTCGACCTTGACCGTTTCCATGAATTCAGAAGCGTCTTTGACGTCCTGATACCAGTCGATGAGGTTGCGCAGCCATGAAAGCTTTTCTTTGTAGTCGGGAGCGCTTTCCTTGCCGGCGGTTTCTTTGTAATCCCAGTGGGCGGCGATGCCCTCTTCGGCGATGCGGTGCATCTCTTCGGTTCTGATCTGCACTTCGAGCGGCTTGCCGTCGAAGATGACGGTGGTGTGAAGCGACTGGTACATGTTCGGCTTCGGAACCGCAATATAGTCTTTGAAACGGCCCGGAATCGGTTTCCAGTATTTGTGAACCATGCCGAGGGCGGCATAGCAGTCTTTGACCGATTCGGTGAGAATTCTGATGCCAAGAAAGTCATAGAGCCCGTCGAGGCCGGTGTTGTATTTGATCGTCTTGTTATAGATAGAATAGGCCTGCTTCGGGCGCCCGCTGATTTTGGCCTCGATATGGAATTCTTTCAGGTGCTCTTCGATCTGATTCATGGCCTCTTTAAGCTTAACGTCGCCTTCGAGGCCTGTTGAATTGAGGAAATCGAAGATTTCTTTTGCCTTTTCGGGCTGCAGAAAACGGAAAGAAGTCTCTTCGAGCTCTGATTTTATCTTGTTGATACCGAGGCGGTGGGCGAGGGGAGCGTAGATTTCGAGAGTTTCGCGGGCCACGTATTTCTGCTTCACTTCGGGCAGAAACTGCAGGGTTCTGATATTGTGCAGGCGGTCGGCAAGCTTGATGAGAATGACGCGCACGTCATTGGTCATCGCGAATAGCATTTTGCGGAAGTTGGCCGCCTGTGCCGCTGACGCCGAGCTGAAAAACATTTTGTTGAGCTTGGTGACGCCTTCGACCAGCTGGGCCATGACCGGGCCGAACATCTTTTCGATATCGGCGGTGGTGGCGGCAGTGTCTTCAATGACATCATGCAGGAGTGCGGCGCAGATCGAAGTTGAGTCGAGCTTGAGCTCGGCAGCGACAATTAAAGCCACTGATTCGGGGTGGAGAAAATATGGCTCACCAGAAGCTCTGAACTGGTCCTTGTGGCATTCTTCGGCAAATCTGTAGGCTTTTTCGATGCGGTCAAGTTCTGCGTCGGGGTTGTATTGTTTTACCGCTGCGAATATCTTTTCGAGAGAAATGGTCGATCACCTGCTGCTTTCGGCTGGTGAGGCAAAGCTGGCGACAGCTTCCTCGAGGTTTTTGAGAACGACAAAATGGTGTGTGAACTGGGTGATGAGAAAAACCCGGCGCATCTTGTCGTTAAGGTTGATCAGACGCAGGTCGCCACCTTTGGCACGGGTGTTTTTGAGACCATGCACGAGAACGCCCATTCCGGCTGAACTCATGTATTTGAGACCGGCAAGATCGATGACGATGCGAACCTGATTCTGCTCGCAGTGCTGATCGAGCCGGTCGCGCAGCTGATCTGAATTTTCGAAGGTAATTTCGCCATGAACGGCGATTACAACAACATTGTTTTCATGCTGCTGGCTTTCAATGGTTAGACTCATGAAAACTCCAGTTCTAGGGTATTTGCTCAGGTTTCATCGTCGGGTTCGACTGGCAGACCTGATTCCTGCAGGCAGAGGTGGTAGCTGAGCGATTCAAGCTCGGTGGTAAGATCGACGTTGTGTACCAGCACATTTTCGGTAGAGATGAGCTTGAACGGCGCAAAATTAAGAACCGCACGCACGCCCGAAAGCATGACTATGTCGTAGACTTCTTTTACGGCTCTGGCTGGAACGGTGAGAATGAGAATTTCAATTTCGAGCTCTTTAACGAGTTTTGGCAGCTCGCTTACCGGCGAAATCTGCCCGAGATGTTCGAGAGTCGTGCCGATGAGGGCTGGATCGTTGTCGAAGAGGGCGCAGACCTTGAAATTGCGTTTTTCGAAGCCGGTGTACATTGCCAGGGCGGTGCCGAGACGGCCACCAGCGCCGACAATGGCAACTTTGCGGATTTTCTGCAGGCCAAGGATTTTGACAATATGGTCGCGCAGCTTTTTGACTGAATAACCGACGCCACGTTTGCCAAATTCTCCGAAATATGCAAGATCCTTGCGAACCTGGGCCGGGTTGAGACCAAGCTTGCGGGCGAGGTCGTGTGATGAAATAACTTTGATACCATCTCCGTCAAGGCCGTTCAGGTAACGAAGATAGATAGACAATCTCTTGATCGTCGCCTGAGGAGGAGCCAGTTTAGTTCCCACCGGAAAAACTCCTTGTCAGTTGCAGATTAGCACCGTAATTTTTAACACAACTGACCTTTTTCTTTCAAGCATCAGATGAAATTTCGTCTGTACCGCTGACGAGAATCACTGATTTTAGCTGACAGCCGCGCAGAAAATCGGCGCAGCACAGGCGCCCCTTGCCGGCACGCTGCAGTTCGAGAAGTTTCAATGCCGTATTATTGCCGCAGACGACCCTGATGCCCTCGGCCGGGTTCTGGCTAAGCACTGTACCGGCTGGTTGACTGTCAGGGCAATTCTCGACGGTGGCGCGAAAAACTTTTATGCGTTCGTTGCCATCGGCAAACCAGGCACCCGGGAAAGGGCTCATCGCGTAGATCAGATTGCGGATCTCGTCGGCCGGGCGGTTCCAGTCGATGTGAGCGGTCTGCGAACTGATTTTGCTGGTATAGGTGGCCTGCGCATGATTCTGTGGTACCGGCCTGATTCTGCCGGCTGCAAATTCTTTGAGCGTGCTGGCCAGTAGAACTGCGCCTTCTGAACTCAACCGGTCGTGCAGCGAGCCCAGATCATCGTTTTCGCTGATCGGTGTCTGCCCGACCGCGAGCATGTCGCCTTCGTCCATGCCTTTGCTCATAAGCATCACCGTATTGCCGGTAACTTTGCGGCCGAGCAGCATTGCCTGATGAATCGGCGCCGGACCCCTGAATTCAGGCAGAAGTGAAGCATGCAGGTTGACCGGGGCGATTTTCGGAATGTCGAGAACCGACTGTGGCAGTATAAGGCCGTAAGCGACAACAACCAGGTAGTCGGGGGCGAAGGAGCGCAGAGTTTCAATTTCTTCGGGCGCATTGCGGAACGTGGCCGGAGTATGTATTGCAAAGCCGCGTTCGAGGGCGAAGGTCTTGACCGGTGTCGGAGCCGGTTTTTTACCGCGGCCTTTCGGCCGGTCGGGCATGCAGTAGACCGCGGCGATTTCGAAGTCGGCATCGTCGGCGAGGGCCCGCAGCGAGGGTACAGCAAAGTCCGGGCAGCCCATGAAGACTATGCGCAGCGGCCTTTTAGTCATTCAGAGGGCTTCCTCGGTTTCTTCTTCGTCTTCATCGTAAAGCGATTCGCCGCTTTTCAGTATTTCGAGTTCGTGTTTGATCTGCAGTTTGCGGGCTTTTGAAATGCGGTCGATGAACAGAACGCCGTCGAGATGGTCGAGTTCATGCTGAATGGCTCTGGCAAGCAGGCCTTCCGCTTCGATTTCGTAGACCGAGCCATCGAGGTCGGTGGCTTCGGCTACCACCTTTTTGGCGCGTTCGACTTTCTCGGTCAGACCCGGAAACGACAGGCAGCCTTCGTCGCAGGTTTCTTTGCCCGAAAGTTTCAGTATCTGGGGGTTGATAAGAACCAGAGGGTCTTCGCCGATATCGATGATGGCTACCCTGAGGTTGACGCCAACCTGGGGAGCGGCCAGACCGACGCCTTTAGACTCATACATGGTTTCGAACATGTCTTCGACAAGGCGTCTGACATCGTCGTTGATTTCGGTAACCGGCTGAGATGCTTCGCGAAGCGGTTCTTCGCCGTAATGCAGGATGCGGTATTTCATGGGGCCTCCGGGCAAGAAAGTGGCTTACAATGTATGTCAGCTTTCCAGTATACCACATTCAGGCCTGCCTTCAAGCAACTTTTGCAAGTTTTTACAGCATGAAGAACGGGTTGATGTCGATGCTGAGCCGGGTGTCGCCAGGCTTGCGCAGCTGCCGGCAGACTTCGCGGGTGACGCGGGTCAGAGTGGCGAAATCGGGCATTTTCAGCATCAGCTGAAAGCGGTATCTTTCGTTGATTTTTTCGAGCGAGGCCGGCGCCGGGCCGAACAGTTGAAACTGCTGAACTTCGGGGCGGGCGGCGAACAGATCGTGCAGCTCTTTTGCTGTGCCAAGGGTCTTCTGCTGGTCAGAACCTGAAACGATGAACGAAGCCAGCTCGATGAACGGCGGAAACAACGCTTCGCGCCGCATTTTTGCCTCTTCGGCGAAAAAGCCGTGGTAGTCTTCGGTCAGGGCATGTCTGATCGAATGGTGTTCGGGGCAGTAGGTCTGCAATACCACATCGCCCGGCATATCGCCGCGGCCGGCACGCCCGGAAACCTGGGCGAGCAGCGAAAAATTGCGTTCAGAAGCCCGGAAATCAGGAACACGCAGCAGGCTGTCAGCAGCAAGAATGCCGACCAGAGTGACATTGGGAAAATCGAGCCCTTTGGCTACCATCTGGGTACCGACGAGAATATCGATTTCGCCGCGACCGAAGCGGTCGAGAATTTCTTCCATGCTGCCTTTCGTCGAGACACTGTCTGAATCAAGCCGCTGAATTCGGGCCTGCGGAAAATACCGCTTTGCCTCGCTTTCGACGCGCTGGGTACCGGCGCCGAAGAATTTGATTGCCTGACTCTGGCATTTGGGGCAGGTCTGCGGCACGGTCTGCATTTCGCCACAATAATGGCAGCGCATGATCTGGCTGCCGGTGTGGTAAACGAGCGAAACGTTGCATTTCGGGCACTGCACCGCTTCTCCGCACTCACGGCAGAAAACGAAGCTGGAAAAGCCGCGCCGGTTCAAGAAAAGAATTGCCTGTTTGCGGTTTTTCAGGGTGTTTTGAATCGCCTGCCCGAGTGCTTCTGAAAATATCGAACGGTTTTTGCGGGTAACGAGCTCGTGGCGCATGTCGACAACCTTGACGCGCGGCGGTTGCCGGTTGCTGACGCGGGAATTCATTTCGACCAGGCGGTAGCGGCCACTCAGAGAGTTCTGGAATGAGTCGATCGTCGGGGTTGCCGAGCCCATGACGAGCTGAGCATCTTCGATCTGGCAACGGCGCAGCGCTACTTCACGGGCATGATAGCGGGGCGGGTCGCCCTGTTTGAACGATGGCTCACCCTCTTCATCGAGAATGATGGTGCCGAGGCGGGGCAGCGGCGCAAAAACCGCCGATCTGGCACCAACGACGACCGGGCAGAGGCCACGGCGGATTTTTTCCCACTGGTCGAAGCGCTCGCCATCAGAGAGCTTGCTGTGCAGAATTGCGACCCGGTCACCGAAGCGGTCGGTGAACCGCTTCATCATCTGTGGTGTCAGAGAAATCTCGGGCACCAGTACGATGGCAGTCTTGTTCTGTTCGAGAGTTTCGGCTACCCAGCGCAGATAGACCTCGGTTTTGCCAGAACAGGTCACGCCGCGCACCAGCACCGGTCGGCGGTCAGAGCTGCTGGCCGCGCAGATTTCAGCGATGACGCGGCTCTGATCTTCTGACAATGGCGGCGGCGGGGTGGCTTCGCGCCGGTAATATTCTTCGGTGCCGACCTGACGCATGACGCGTTCTTCGATCTCGATGATCAGCCCTTTCTTTTTCAGCTGCGCAATCGGGGCGCTGCTGATCTGAGCGGTGCGGGCGAGCAGTGCGGCAGTCGGGGCGGTCGAAAAGGTCAGCAGGGTCTGAACCGCCAGTTTTTCTTTGGCGGTCAGCTTCTCTATTTCTACCGGCTGATCGGGGTTGAGTTTGAGAACCGTAATCATTTTCGGGCCCTGGGCGGCTTTGACGCTGTAGGCCATTTCGACGAGGCCGTCACTGACCCAGCGGCTGACAGCAGCTGCCGACAGCTGAAATCTTTCGCAGAAGCTGTTGTAACTGACCCAGTCGTTGTCGGCGAGCCACTGCAGGGCCGGATGATTGTCGCCGCCTTTGCCCGAATATTTCACCTGACGCACGATTGTCTGCTTGATACCACCCGGAAGCATGCAGTGCAGCACTTCACCGACGTTGCAGACGCAGTCTTCGGCGACGGCACAGGCAAGCTGCAGCATCTTCGGTGAAATCAGTGGAACCGGGTCGAGAACCTCGCCGAGGGCAACGGTTTTAAAGGCAGGCTGATTCTCGTGCAGAGCGGTAACATAGCCGATCAGGCGGCGGTTCTGCACTGGCACGACGACACGGGCGCCCGGCTGCGGGCAGTCGCGACCAGGGGGCAGATGATAAGTCAGGGTGCCATCACCGATCGGGTCGGGAAAGGAAACTTCAACGAAAACCGTCATGCCGGTTCTTCTGGCATGTCTGGTTTTAATTTGCGGCTGAGGTTTACCGCCAGGTATGATGCGAGTCTGTCGTAACAGCAGGCACCGCAGACATCGGGCAGAAACCTCTGGCCGTGCCTGTCAACGATGATCAGGCCATTCGGGCGCCGCCGCACAAAGATATGACTGGCGGCCGGGGTGAGCTCGCTATCGGCAACGTCTGCGGCGACGAAAGTAACCTGCAGGCGGCAATCGACCTTTTCAGCGGGGCGCGAAGCGGTCAGGCGGTTTTCGGCAGTATCGACGGTCGGGCCGTCGTAGGCCGAGATAAA
>Ga0116195_1001931_pt1 | contig 11475 bp, 4 predicted proteins | sample AD_SCU002_MetaG_FD_89881 | JGI IMG/M metagenome (GOLD analysis project Ga0116195, IMG submission 89881) | Active sludge microbial communities of municipal wastewater-treating anaerobic digesters from China - AD_SCU002_MetaG | ecosystem: Engineered > Bioreactor > Anaerobic > Digestate | place...
ATAATGATACAGTTAGTCCTACAATACAAAATGAACCATTGCAAGGAGAAGTAGATCCTGCACAATTGAAAATAACAGCCTATGTAGAAGATGAAACACAGGTAAGAATGGTAAAACTTTACTATGAAACATTTAATACTCCTGGAGTTGTGAGTATAGAAATGAATGAAGACTATACAAACCCAGGTACCTATGAGGTTGGTATACCGTATAAAGACATTGTTGGATCTTCTTATATAAAATATTATATTGAGGCAAGTGATGGAATCAATAACGTGATTTCACTATTGCAACCAGGGGATTTTAATACTGTAACTGTAAAAGATACTTTAGGCCCTACAATAACGAAGATGCACCCAATTGATGAATTCTATATAGAAGAAAATTATAGACCTGAAATATATGCAGAATATAAGGATTCATCATCTGTTGATTCTTCCTCTGTTAAGTTGTTTGTAAATGAAACAGACGTTACTTCAAAGACAGTTAAAAATGACACATATATTAAATATATACCTGATTCAGACTTGAGTGCAGGAGACTGCAATGTAAGATTAGAGTTGTGTGATAATTCTCCAGCTAAAAACAAAACAGTAAAAGCATGGTCATTCAGAATCGGTCCGGCTGTTTATAACTTATATAGCGGTCAAATTCACAGCCATTCTTCATATTCTGATGGTACAGGTACTCCAGATGAAGCTTATTCTTTTGCTCGTGACATTTCAGTAGTAGATTTCTTCGGGTTGACTGATCATGGAGATTATGTTTCTCAGCAACAATGGAGGGAACTCCTCGATATTGCAGATAGTTACAATAAATCGGATGAATTTGTAACAATTCCTGGCTTTGAGATGACATGGAATTCCAACACTGGATGGTGGGGACATATAAATTCATATAATACAGGATGGGTTGAAACAAGGGTAAACAATACATCTGTATGTATGCCAAATTATTATAACAATTTAGTGAATACACCAGGTTCAGTTTCACAGTTTAACCACCCCGGCTTTGTATGGGGAGATTTTAGTGAATATGGATACTATAGTGAAGAGGTAGATGAGGTTGTAAATCTTATGGAGGTATATACACCAGATCATGAAATAGAATATGCTAGAGCTCTTGATAAAGGATGGCATATTAGTCCTACAAACAATGATGACACCCATATTGGAGATTGGGCAAAGTACACAAGACAAACTGTTGTTCTCGCTCCAAGACTGACGAAAGAAAATATTCTGGAGTCATTGCGTAAGAATAGGACTTACTCCACACAAGATAGAGAATTAAGAATAATGTACAGCATTAACGGATATGTCATGGGTTCACGGCTTAATGACCCTGAACAACTTAATGTAAGCATAGAAGCATACCATCCTGATTATAATATTACTAAAATTAGTGTTATAGCAGATGGACGTTCCATAGCAGCATCAAAGCAGTTTAATTCAAATGATGTTAAGTGGAATTTTGAGCTTCCTCCTATATATAGTTATTACTATGTTAAAGTTGAATTTGCTCATAATTATTGGGCTGTGACTGCACCAATTTGGATTGAAAATAGTAAGCCGCTAATGCTGTCAAATCTTGAGACCGGGTTAGATGATGGGAATAATGAAAAGCCGGTACAGATAAAAGCGGAAATACAAAACGATGGAGAGGCAGTAATAACAGATATTAAGGTTGAGTTATTCAGGGTTAATACTATAGAAAGTAGTTTATTAGATGAAAAATCAATAAGCTCTATAGGGATAAGTGAAAAGCGTGAAGTAAGATTCAATATTCCAAATATTCCAAATAACATAGATTTACGTACAGTTTATGTCAGGGTGACAGGAAAAGCAGGTGAAAAAGTAGTTGGAGCCGTAAAAGCAATCACAATACCGGAATTGCTTATTACAGAAATATTGCCTAATTCTTCAATAGATGAAGGTTGTAACAGTGATACTTATGAATTTGTTGAAGTTTATAACAACTGTAATGTGCCTGTTGATATTAAAGATTACAGGATTGAATGGTATGCAAGCAATGGTGCATCAGTTAAAACTTGGGACCTGACAACAAGCAAAATCATACCTCCAAAGGGTGTTTTAGTAATATGGATAAAACCTAATGATGCTGGAGTGAAGGCAAAAACATTGACAGACTTCAACAAAAAATATGGAACAAGCCTGACTAATGAGCAGGTAGTGGAATTGGCAGGAGTGACCCTTGAAAATACTGGCGGAAGAACACTATTTATTTCAAGAGACACACCAGTCGAAAAACTATCGCAAGCCAGATATAATGTAGGAATGAATCTTAATAAGGATACACTTGAGGATTTGAGCATACAGTATGCTTATCCCAATGAAGGAACAGTTATATTGAAAAAACTTGAATCTGGTACTGCTCCGACACCTGGAGTGATTACTGCGAACCAAGTTCCATATGTTACAAACTCTTTGACGGATGCGACGCTGAATAATATTACTATTAATGGTATATCCCTTAAAGACTTTAGTCCGACAACAATGAACTATGACATTGTATTACCATTTGGCACTAAAGAGGTACCTAAAACAGAAGCAGTACCTACAGTTGAAGGTGTTGAATGTGCTATAACTCCAGCATCAGGACTGCCTGGAACAACTGTTATTTTGGTAACAGCAAAGGATGGAATAACAACCAGCGAGTATAAGATTAACTTTGCAGTTTCTGAAGAGCCTGAAGAACCTGATGAACCAGAAGAACCAGAACAACCAGAAGAACCAGAACAACCGGAAGAACCAGAACAACCGGAAGATCCGGGAGAGCCTGAACAAAAAGTAGAACCAGAAAAACCTAAGCCTGAAGAGCCAAAGGAGCCAGGAAAGCCAGAAGAGCCTGAAGAACCGGAACCAGGTGATACTGAACCGGATGAAGCAAAAACAATTATTGACATTATTGACCAAATAGACGAAGGTGCTATATCAAAAGCAGCTGGGAAAGATTTAGAAAAGCTTGCGAAAGATATAGCAACAAAGATAAGCCAGGTCGCTGAACTTATTTTAGATATTGAAGACTCTGAAACTGTAGTTAGACTTACAAATGATCTCATAGAAAAGACTAGATATTTGGTTGCAAAACTTACAGAAGAAAATATAAATGAAAATTATGATTTAATTGAGAAGCGGTTAAATAACTTTGCAAATACTATAATGGGTAGGATAGGAACTTTAATCGTCGATGCTGAAACTGTAGATGTAGATGGAAAATGTGAAGCCGAAGTAATATTTGGCGGAACTAAAGATGGGGAACTTATAGACGCTGAAATAAATAATAAACTTGACTTTATAGTGGACACGGTTAAACAGCTGAACGATGCTCTCAAAAAAGCAGGAGTTGATGATGCTCTAGAAGCTATTCTTTGCCTCTATGCACAGAGCGGCTCTGATAACGTAGTTAATGCTGATGTGAAGATACCTGCAAATCTGGTTATTGCTCTTGAAGAAAAGGGTATCAACAGAATGAAGGTTGAAACTGACATTGCAACATTTATAGTTCCAACAGATGCTATTGCACTTGAAAATGCCAGCTCAATAACTCTTAATTCTGAGATTCTGAATGTTAGTGAACTATCAGATGAAATAAAGAGTCTTGTGGGAGATGCTCCTGTGTATAGTTTTTGCATTACAGCAGACGATGAGAGAGTGAAAAACTTCAACAGGCCTATTATGGTATCAGTACCTTATATACCAAAGCCCGGAGAAGACATGGAAAAAATGACTGTATTCTATATTAACGAAAATGGTGAGCTTGAGAATATCATTGGTGTATATGATGAGCAAACTGGTAGAGTATTCTTTAAAACTGAGCATTTTAGCAAATATGCAATTAAACTTAATGATGTTAAGTTTAGTGATGTAACAAGCCAATTTTGGGCTGCAAGATACATTGAAGTTATGGCATCTAAGGAAATTATCAAAGGTATAGGTGGAAACATGTTTGCACCTGATAAAAATGTTACCAGAGCTGAATTTGCAACAATGATAGTCAGGGTATTTAAGCTGTTTGATGATAAAGCAGAGAACATCTTCAGCGATGTCAATACAAGCGACTGGTTCTATCGTGAAGTAATATCAGCTGCAAGCTTTGGTATTGTACAGGGAAGGCCCGGAGGAATATTTGCACCTAATGATAAAATAACAAGAGAAGAAATGGCTGCAATGCTTTCCAATGTACTTAAAGGAATTATGGGGAAAAAGGTTCCAGAAAACAAAGCCGCTTATTTGGATACATTTAAAGATAGCAGTGATATTGCAAGCTATGCAAAAGATGCTGTAGCAATAGGAACCAGGTATAAATTCTTTACAGGAAAACCTGATGGTACCTTTGCACCTAAGGATACTGCAAACAGAGCTGAAGCATCCAAGTTAATTTATATGCTTTTCGATATACTATTTTCATTAAAAAGTTAATAATAAAAACAAACATTTTATTCAAAGCCATGTAGTGCAACCGCTACATGGCTTTTTGAGGAAATACAGCACCTTAATTTATCGCAGCGTTTTTCACACTTCGAAAGCTTGCAGCTTAGCTGCGATATACTATAAGCCATTTGACAGGGTGAGTCATAGAGGATGCTTCTTTTATGAGGAAACATACACCTGTGAACAGAGCAATCTCAAATAAACAAAACGAGGAGGACTGAAATTGACCAGTAACATTTATGAATTAAGATAGGTTAATAACAATTAATTTCCAGGAAGAAAGGATCAAAATAGCTGTCTTCCTCTGAAAGGGTTCGTGATAAGAGTAGGAAAATGCAAGAAAAAGGAAGTAGCAAAGGACGTGAAAATATGATATAAAATATGTTATAATGAAAATGAAATAAAATATCAAAGGATTATCTTGTATTAGTACGGGGTGGATTTATAATGTACCGTGTAATGATTGTAGAGGACGAAATGCTTGTTCGAATAGGACTAAAGAGTATGCTCAATTGGGAGCAGCTAGGGATGACAGTAATTGCCGATGTTTCCAATGGTAAGGAAGCATTGGAAGCCTATACCACTCAACGCCCGGACATCTTAATTACAGACCTGCGAATGCCGGTGATGGACGGTTTGACATTGATTCGCAAAATTCGGGAACAGGATAAGCAACTAATAATTATCATATTAACATGCCTTGATGAATTCTCACTTGCTCAAGAAGCGCTTTCTCTTGGTGTATCAAACTATATACTAAAACTGACTATGAGTCCGGAAGAGATAGAACAGATTCTTGTAAAATGTCGTGAAACACTGGATAAACGACATGAAACCAGTATCTTTGAAACTCAATGGATCGACCGGAATTTGATTAAGGGACAAATGCTAGATGACTTCTTATTATATAAAAGCTTGCCTGTTGATGTTTTTGCTTCCTTTGTTAATCATTCCCGCATGCGTCTGTCCGAAGATAAGCTATGTCTCGTTATAATGCAGTTACCTGACTATAAGTCCCTTATCGAATCAAGCGGAGATACCCGTGGACGCAAATTCTGCAACTTTTTATTGGGTGTTCTGGACAAAGTATTTACAGATTATAATCGTGGGGAGGCCTATTGTGATTACAAGTCAGAATATATCTTACTCTTTAGTTTTGGAGATGTAGAACATGCACGGATCCCATCCCTGATTAATGAAATCCTGTATGCTGTTAAGGATGCAATTACCCATTTTATAGGTGCAGATGCATACTTTGGTGTTAGTTCTATTCAAAATGGCTATCACTACCTTCCTGAGCTTCGTATCGAGGCATTGAAAGCGCTTGAGCAGAACGTGAAAAACACCTTGCCCCTCAAGATAGACGCAGCATTATCTTATATGAATGCACATTATCAAGATGATATTTCCCTTGAAACAGTGGCGGATTATGCAGGAGTAACACCAAACTATTTAAGTTATCTTTTCACACATACTGTTGGTGAATCGTTTATAGATACTATTAACAAAATCCGTATTGAACATGCTAAAATATTTCTTTCGGACCATAGTAAAACTGTTTACATGGTTGGTGAACAAGTAGGATTTACTAATACCACATATTTTATACGTGTATTTAAAAAACATACAGGTATGACTCCTAATGAATACCGGAACAATTTGAAGAGGTGAACTGCGTGAAGCAACATTTGTTATTGATGCATCTTAAACAATTTTTTGGCGGCATACGTATACGATTTATATGTTATTTTATAATAGGAATGATATTAACACTTACCTTATCATCTTCATTAAGTTACCGCACAATGCATTCTGTAATCGAGCGTATCAACCGCCGCAATTCTAAAGCTGAATTTATGCAGATTGCTACGGCTTTAAATAGTTTATATGAAAACCTTAACAGACAGATGAATATGCTTATTTATGCACCTTCAATCAAATCACTGCTCAATTACAATAATTATTCCGAGGTGGATATAATTTATTCAATTAACGATTTTGCTCATGTGGTTAATGACATGTTCTTGAATTTTCCATACATACATTCTGTTTATCTGTTTTTAGATGAAGGGCATACTCTTTGTATTACTGCTAAAAATGTACGTTATTTTTTCTATCCCCGGGATATCAAAAAATCAGCTCAGGTACTTGCGATGCTTGAAAAAGCTGTAAGAAAGCTTACACTTCACAGTGGTTTATCCACTGCGGATTTTCAACTTTACTCAGCAGATAATATATCAATACCACTTGTTAGTGCAGTAAAACAAATAACTGGTGGTACACTTGTAATTAATCTGGAAGAAAAGGAAATTGATATGCTTTATAGTGGAATAGCATCCAATTCCAGTTGCATCATACGTCTTGTAGATGTAAATGGAACCATTTTCTCTTCTGGCAATAAGGCAGAAATCGGAACTATCTATAAACAGTTTCACTATATAAATATAAATACACCAGGTGAAATATCATACAGTAAAGAGGAGCAGCGTCTGCTTCTTTGGTATCCCGCTTTGTCATCTGGCAATCTTATTATTACAAATGAAGTACTACTTGGTGAATACTGGAGTGATTTATCATTGATTCAAAGGACACTGTTCCTTATGTTCTTTTTAGGTCTAAGTATTACCTGTCTATCCTTCTTTATGTGGATGAAAAAGGTGTTTTCACCGCTGAATAAGTTAGAAGAAAGCATGTGCCGTGCAGGTGCCGGTTATTATGATCAGTTGTTGAATGCTCATGGAAACGACGAGATATCAACTTTGGTGTGGCATTATAATGAAATGCTTACGAACTTGAAGATGTTAACCGAACGAAATAAAATTATAGAGCAGGAACGACGAAAAAGCGAATTAAATGCCTTACGTAACCAGATTAATCCGCACTTCTTATTTAACACATTAAACACAATAAAATGGATGGCAATTATAGCTAATGCAAAACCTATTGTTAAATCAGTTACTGCCCTTGGAAACATTATTGCTCCCATGTTTAAAACGGACAATCCTATGTGCAGCTTGCAAGAAGAACTACAAATGCTTAAGTATTATCTGCACATTATGAATATGCGCTACGGTGGAGGTATTATATTTGAGACTAAAATTGAAGAAGGGCTAGAAAATGTACAATTGCTGCGTTTTATTCTCCAACCGATAATAGAGAATGCTATTATTCATGGATTTAAAGGAAACGGAAATCAAGGAACTATACTATTAAAAGCTTATACAAAAGGTGATTTTATGTATATATGTATATCAGATAATGGTACTGGTATGTCTGAAGAAGAATTAAAGCGCCTTAATATCTTGCTATACAACGGAGGGGAAACTAAAGGTATAGGAATTGCTAATACAAGCCGTCGTATATTTCTTCATTATGGTTCACCGTATGGCATTAGATTGGAGCATGCTGAGAATGGGGGACTCTGTGTAGTTCTCACATTACCTATTATCTTAAAATAATAAGATATATTGTATATTTGTACGATATAGTTATTTGTGAAAACAAACCAATCGTATTATTAGGCAACAAATTGTAGATACTTGTTATTTACTATCCAGATACACCATTATATAATTTAGTTACAGGATGATTTATATTATATATGATATGAAAACAATACATAATGAAGGTTGGTATATATGAATTCACATCTATGTAAGAAAAACAAAAAAGAAGTAAAGAGGATAAATCCGTATGGTTTAAAGCTTTTTTTATTAGCACTTCCATTTGTTGTGCTTGTATTTATGTTTAGATATGTGCCCCTTTTGGGTTGGTCGCTTGCTTTCTTTAATTACAAACCCGGTTTATCTTTTGATAAAATGCAATTTGTTGGATTAAAGTATTTCAAACTGATAGGATTTTTTAAGGAAGATGTTATAAATGCATTAATTAATACTTTGGTAATGAGTGGGCTATCTTTACTTACATCGCCTTTACCGGTAATATTTGCAATTTTATTAACAGAACTTCGTTCATCCAAGTTTAGAAAGGTCTTACAGACTACAGTTACGCTACCTCATTTTGTAAGCTGGGTAATAGTTTATTCTCTTTGTTTTGGATTGTTTTCGAGCAATGGGCTTGTTAATAATCTGCTATTAAATGTGGGCTCTGGAAAGCAATTTAATCTTTTAGCAAATGCAGATAAAGCATGGCTATTTATGCTATACCTCGGAATCTGGAAGAGTCTTGGTTGGGATTCCATAATATATCTTGCAGCTATATCAAGTATTGAGCAAACGCTTTATGAAGCAGCTAAAATAGATGGGGCAGGGAGGTTTCGTTGCATTTGGCATATTGTGATACCAGGAGTCATGCCAACTTTTATTGTACTGCTCCTTCTTCAAGTAAGTAATATCTTATCTGCGGGATTTGAAAAATATTTTGCGTTTAACAATGTAATGGTTGCAGAAAAACTTGAAGTTTTGGAAATGTATATTTACCGTATAGGAATAGGAACACAAGATTACTCATTTGCAACTGCTGTAGGAATAATCAAATCGGCAGTCAGCTTAACTTTACTATTTTCTGTAAACAGCCTGGCAAAACATGTAAGAGGGGAATCGCTAATATGAAAAAAAATGTTTCCATTAGTTCTTTTGTATTTGATATAATTAACTTTGTTGTATTAACAGTATTTGGGTTTCTTTGCTTCTATCCATTTTACTATATGCTGATATATTCACTTAGTGATCCTGTAGAAGCCACAAAAGGCGTAGCTTTACTGCCGCGTGGGCTTACATTAAAAAACTACTGGGCTGTTATACATCTTGAGGAAATTCCTCTCGCAACTGTAGTTTCCGTATTCAGGACCATATTGGCTGCAGTTATAACTATAGGTTGTTCAAGCTTTTTAGGTTATCTTGTAACAAAGAAAGAGATGTATTTCCGAAAATTTATATATCGTTATGTAGTAGCGACCATGTATGTAGGCGGAGGTCTTATTCCTACTTATTTGACTTTGAGAGCATATGGACTGCGCAATACATTTTTTGTTTATATTATACCTGGAGCCATATCAGCATACTATGTTGTTTTAACAAAAACTTTTTTTGAGCAGATTCCGGAATCCCTTGAGGAATCAGCTATGTTGGAGGGCGCAGGTATCCTGACATGCTGGGCACGTATTGTTATGCCATTGTCAAAGCCAATTCTTGCGACGATCGCAGTATTTTCGCTGGTTGCTGAATGGAATTACTGGTTTGACTCACATATTTATATTACTAATGACAAATTATATACCCTTCAATACGTTTTGTACTTATATAATCAGAAAGCACAAAGTGTTGCGGACGCACTAAAAATAAACCCTATTCTTTCAGAAGATGCTATGAAAATTACGCCGGCTACAGTTAGAATGACAATTACAGCTGTTGTTACAATTCCTATATTAATGGTATATCCTTTTATGCAGCGTTATTTTGTAAAGGGCATGATGATAGGCGCTATTAAAGGATAGTCAATTCCATAATTAAGGACTATATTGCTTAAAATTCTTGTTTTAGGAGTTTAAGCATGTATGAATAAATCAAATATACATAATGAAAGGAGAAATAATATGAAAAAATTAAAGAAAACAATTGTAATCATCATGTGTGTATTGCTTGTCTTTTCTGCCTTTTCAGGTTGTACCAGCAAAAAAGGTAATGACAGCAATTCGTCTGAAGGTACAAAAGAGCCGGATGGAGGAAAAACCGAGCCTCAAGAAGTGATAGAGTTGGATTTTATGTATGTCGGCGGTTGGCCCGGCTCCGGAACTGAAGACACTGCTATTCTGAAGAAAATCGAAGAATTAACAGGTGTTCGCATCAAGTATTCATTTGCTGACAAAGAGAAAAAACAGGTTATTTTTGCCGGCGGTGATACTACCGACTGTATGGTAATAAGTAGTCAGACAGACATTTTACCAGCAATTCAAGGTAATCTTATATTACCGCTTACAGAGTTGATTGACAAGTATGGACCAAATGTGAAAAAGTATTTTCCCGAACGTTTAAAGATGGCTAAAGATTTTTTGAGTGATGGTTCCGGTGAAGTTTATGTGCTTCCATGTCATGCTGGAAGTGAGGGGAGGCCTGCGTCAGTATATCATTCAATTTATTTAACACGCTGGGATTACTATAAGGAGCTTGGATGCCCCGAAATCAAAGGTATTGACGATTATCTTGATTTACTGGTGAAGATGGTAGAAGCGCATCCTAAAACAGAGGAAGGGAACCCGGTTTATGGAATTAGTTTCTGGGCTGACCGTATATTTTCCTTTTCTCATCGTTTTAATTATACCTATGGATATTATCATTCAAATGATCATATAGTAACACATATCTCAGATGGTAAAATGGTTTACAACTTTACTGATGAAAACAGTCCATATTGGCAAGCTGCTGAACTATATAATAAAGCCTATCGTTTAGGAATTTTGGACCCTGATAGCTTTACACAAAAGAGTGCAGATTTCAGAGCCAAAGTAGATATGGGACAAATCCTTACTCCGGTTTTTGATAATTACTGTGACACATTTGAAAAAAGAATGCTGGAAAATGATCCAAAATCTATTAAAGGTTTTCAGGTAATTCCTGTTGAAGGGACAACTTATTGGGCAGACTCAGTTTACAAAGGCGGATGGAATTCATGCTTTATAACTATCCCTAAAACATGTAAAAGTCCAAAACATGTAATGAAAGTCATTAATCTGCTTTCTGATAATGATGGCGCAAGACTGGCATATAGCGGGATTAAGGGTGAACATTGGGATATTATTGATGGGAAGCCTGCTTTGACTGATAAAACAGTTAAATTGTATCTGGATCGTGCGGGAGAATCAAAAGAAGAATTTAATAGTATTGGATTTGGACATTTTCAATCAACACTGCAAACTATAACAGCAGCAGGAATGGCCGATATTTGTCCTGATGGTGGGCTTGTTGACTTATTCATGAGCCCGGATATTTACAAATTGTCTAATAAGCCTGTTGATACCGACTTCTCCAGTTACTATGGCGCTGAATACCCAATGGGAGTATTTGCA
>Ga0116195_1001937_pt1 | contig 11451 bp, 10 predicted proteins | sample AD_SCU002_MetaG_FD_89881 | JGI IMG/M metagenome (GOLD analysis project Ga0116195, IMG submission 89881) | Active sludge microbial communities of municipal wastewater-treating anaerobic digesters from China - AD_SCU002_MetaG | ecosystem: Engineered > Bioreactor > Anaerobic > Digestate | place...
CAAACTGATAGAAATCCGGCTTGCGGCACCTACACCAACCAACATCCCGAGCGAAGAGGCAAGTATGGTAACCGGGAAAGTGATGGCCAGTCCCGAAATAGCATACGCTCCAACCCCTTGGCCTATAAAAATTCGGTCAACGATGTTGTAGAGCGAATTTACAAGGGTGCCGATGATGGCGGGAATAGAATATTCCCATACCAGAACGCTTATTTTTTTTGTTTCGAGAGTAAGTTCCGTATCTGTGATCGATTGTCGCACAGTGAAATTGCGCTTTAAAATTTTAATTTTCCGGTAACTACCGGCACAGCAAGATCTGTCCGTCTTATAACGAAATTTCCAGGGTTTATGTTCGAACGATTTTTATCCTTTGTGCGTCATTACTTGCAATACAATCCTGTCGGTTTCTGCCATGCCCTGGTTACCAATGATGGCTAGGTTTTGAATGGTCTTGTCCACGTCTTCATTCACGATACCTTCCTGTGACGTTACCACCCGGTTTTCTATGGCCATCAGGGCAGAGAGCATTGCCGTGGAGGTGCCGCTGGCTATTTTAAGTGCACAACTGGGCTTTGCCCCGTCGCAAATCATACCGGTTATGTTGGCAATCATGTTTTTTATGGCGAACGTAACCTGTCTATAATTGCCTCCCATAAGGTACGTTATGCCGCAGCTGGAACCCGCTGACGCCACTACGCAACCGCATAATGCCGATAACCTTCCCAGGTATTGTTTGATGTAAATAACCGATAGGTTGCTGAGAATCAGTGCTCTGATAAGACTTTCTTCGTCACAGCCAGCGTCCTCTGCATAGGTTAACACGGGAAGTGTCGCGGCTACACCCTGGTTTCCGCTTCCGGAGTTGCTCATCACCGGAATTAGGGCTCCGTCCATCCTTGCATCGCAGGCACCAGCCGTTGCAGAGATCATGCGGCTGTGTGGATTTTCTCCGAAAAGGGCCTTTCCCCTATCGCCTGTCAGGCTTTTGGCCACGTTGTGTCCGTAACTTTGTTTTTGGGATTGTAGTGAAGCTTCCCGATTCATTCTTGCCGCTTCAAGGATGAAATCCAATTCATCTATAGGCGATTCAGCGGCATATTCGTATACTTTCCGGAACGTGAGCTGTACATCCTCTTCCTTTTCTTCTGCTGTTTCCGTTTTATTTTTCAGCAGCACAGTTCCGTTTTTTTCGACGTAGGAGAACTGGGTATGGCTGCCGCGAATAACAGCTACGGACGATTCATTTCCGGCGTAGCACCGGACTTCTATATACAGTTTATCTTCAATTTCCTTTTCAACATCGATTTTTATTCGTTTGTCTTGGATGTATTGTTTGGCGCGTTCCACGTCCGCAGGTTGGAGATCCCGGAGAACTTCCAGGCCGTACTCCGGTTTCCCGATCAGTGCGCCCAAGGCAACGGCTATAGGCAACCCAATCATTCCTGTTCCGGGAATTCCTACACCCATAGCGTTTTTAAGGACGTTGGAACTCAGAATTACCTCGATCTGTTTGGGTTTTCGTCCCAGTGTTTCCGTTGCCTGTGCGACACAAAGCGATACGGCGACAGGCTCTGTGCAACCGATAGCCGGAATTATTTCACGTTGCATCAGTTGCTTGATTTTTTTTCTCTCTTGCGGGTTTAACATGAAAATTTGTGGTTCAATGATTTTAAGTATACGGCAAAGTTACATAAAAATCGACAGAAAGCCGGTTGAAAGGAGAAATAATGAAAAACAGACGTACCGTTGACAGGATTAAAATATAATTGTATATTTGAACTCCAAACAGCCTTAAAGAGATATGACAAACAACGAATATTTGCTTCATTATGTTTGGAAATACCGGCTTTTCGACCGGGCTGACCTCCAAACGATGGATGGACAAAAAGTAGATATCATCGATCCGGGAACACACAACACTGATGCCGGAGCTGATTTCTTCAATGCCAAAATCAAAATAGGGGATAAGATGTGGGCAGGGGATGTGGAGATTCATCCATCATCAGGTGATTGGACCAAACACGGACACCATACCGATGAAAGCTACAACTCGGTGATTTTGCACGTGGCGGAAAGAGTGAAAGGTGTGGTGAGGAACCAAAAAGGTGTGCAGGTTCCGCAAATGCAATTGATTGTACCTGAAGATGTAAGAAAAAATGCAGCGTATTTGCTCAACAGCAAGTCGAGTATCCCTTGCAAGAATCATCTCCCGCTGGTGGAAAGGGGAGTAATATGTGCCTGGATGGTTGAGATGGGGCTTCAACGGTTGGAGCGGAAGATCAACGATATTTTTACACATATGGCCCGATTCAACAATTCATGGGATCATTCCTTTTATGTGTTGCTTGTCCGGAACTTTGGATTCGGATTAAATTCCGACGGATTTGAACGACTGGCGTTGAGCCTTCCTCTCAACTGTATTCAGAGACACAGCGATAGCCTTTTTCAGATAGAAGCGTTGCTGTATGGGCAAGCCGGATTGTTGTATGACGACATTGTTTCCGATGATTACTACCTGTAACTCAGAAAAGAATACGGGTTCTTAAAACACAAATACCAACTTAAGCCTATCGATGGATTTTTATTCAAGAAGTTGCGTGTCCGTCCCCGCGCATTTCCACAAGTACGTATCGCACAGCTGGCAACTCTGCTGAAGCAGTCGGACCGTCTCTTTTCTTCCATACTCGAGAGAGAAGACTATAGACAGTTATGGAGTTATTTTCAGGTTGATACCTCCGATTACTGGCATACCCATTATTCTTTCGGAAAAGAGTCGGAAAGATCCCGAAAGTACCTGGGGGAATCTTCTTTCCATGTTATCCTTATCAACACGGTTGTTCCTATGCTCTTTGCTTACGGAAGAAAAACCGGCCAGGAGAAATTTTGTGACAGAGCGTTGCAGATACTGGAGACGGTAGAACCAGAACGAAATGCTATCGTTGCTGAATTTGCAGTTTCCGGTATATCTCCTGTCAGTGCATTCGATTCGCAAGCGCTCATTCAATTGAAAAAAGAGTACTGCGATAAGCGGAAATGCTTGTATTGCAAAATCGGCTATCACATTTTAGCCCGGTAATGCGGCAAAACATCTTGTATTTACGGAATTTCCGTTTTTTTAAACATCAAAACGCTAAAAACTACTTAATTCGTTGTATTTTTGCGCCAATTATGCAAATGACAGGAAGGTAATAATGATAAGGTTGTTGAAATATATACTCATACTCATTTTTCCGGGAGGAATACTGTTCGTATTGAATTCATGCGCCAATATGGCAGCGCCCACGGGTGGGCGGTACGACGAAAAGCCACCCCGGCTGATCCGTTCCAATCCTCAAAACAGCGCATTAAACGTAACCCGCAACATCGTTGAAATTGAATTTGACGAGAACATAAAAGTTGAAAAACCGACAGAGAAAGTGATCATTACGCCTCCGCAGATAAATATGCCTGTGATAAAATCGGTGGGAAAGAAAGCCGTTGTGGAATTCAACGATGAACTATTGCCAAACACTACTTATACGATCGATTTTACTGATGCTATTGTCGATAATAACGAAGGGAATCCGCTCGAAAACTTCTCCCTCTCTTTCTCTACAGGAGATCAACTCGATACGCTCGCCGTTTCCGGCAAAGTGTTATCCGCAGAAAACCTGGAACCTGCTCAAGGTATTTATGTGGGCATGCACACCAACCTGGATGACACCGCTTTTGTAAGGACTCCTTTTGAAAGGATTTCAAGGACTGACTCACGCGGAAGGTTTACAGTAAGAGGATTAGCCGCAGGTAAATACAGGATTTTTGCTCTCGACGATAAAAACAGGGATTATAAATATGACAACCCGCAGGAGGCCATAGCCTTTCTTGATTCCATTGTCGTGCCGTCATCGATGCCTGCTATACGACAGGATACGGTTTTCAAAGACAGTGTGACCATTGATACCGTAAAAACGATAAATTACACCCGTTTTCTGCCTGATAATATTTTACTTCGCTCATTTTCATCCGGATTTCAACGGAAATATTTTCAAAAACACGAACGAACCCAGCGTGAAAAACTTGTTGTCTTTTTTGCGGCTCCAACCCAGGAGCCTGCTTTCGAACTGTTAAAACCGGTATCAGGCAATGAAAACTGGTACGTGATGGAGAAAAGCAAAGATAACGATACCCTTTCCCTGTGGATATCCGACTCATTGGTCTTAAGGCAGGATACCGTTATACTGAAGATGGATTACCTGAAAACAGATTCGTTGAACCGGGACCTTTTGCAGTCGGATACATTGAGTTTTAACTTCCGCGAACCGCGACAAACCCGTAGAGAAAAAGAAAACGAAGGGAAGGAAGAAGAAGTGCGTTTGCTTGCCGTTAATCACAATATCCAATCTTCACACGAAATTTACTTGCCGGTTCAGTTGGAGTTTGAACAACCGGTAATCGATTTTGATTCATCGAAAGTTCACCTCACATACGAAGTGGACTCTGTTTTCTCGCATGTCCCTTTCACTATGCTTGGCGACACGCTCAACCCCCGAAAGTATACGCTTCGGCACAAATGGGAACCCGGAGGGAAGTATAAATTAACCATCGATTCAGCGACTGTTCACAGTATTTACGGATTGTGGAACAACAAGGTAGAGCAGACGTTTGCCGTAAAAGCACTGGATCAGTACGGAAACTTAATGTTTCAGCTGTCGGGACTGCCGGTAGGGAAACCGGCTTATGTAGAGTTGCTGGACAAATCGGATAAACCTTTTCGAAAAGTACGTGTCAAAAACAGCGAAGCCCTGATTTTCGATATTAATCCGGGAACGCTGTATGCCCGACTTTTCATCGATGACAACGAAGACGGTGAATGGACGACAGGTGACTATGAGAAGGGTAGACAGCCCGAAAGAGTTTACTATTATCCGGGTGCGTATGAGATTAGGGCATACACTGACCATGAAGAGTCGTGGAATGTGACGGAGTTGCCGTTAGACAAGCAAAAACCGCTTGATGTCACTAAAAATAAACCCGAAGAAAAGAAACGCCGTAACCTCAACGAAGAACGCGAACGCCAGCAACAGCAGCAAAACCGACGCGGAGGAGCTTCTTTTCCCGGCGGGGCCGGAAGTATGGGCGGACCGGCCACTCCAATGCAGAGACCGGTTGCTCCTGCCCGATAACCGCACTTAATCCAAACGAACGAAAATGAACAAAACGATTCAATTGTTTCTCTTATTTATCTTGGTTGTCTCCCTGCCTCAGGGAGCAATTGCCCAGTGTAAGATCATCAATAACTCTTTTAAAGACGGAGAGAACATCTCTTACGATTTGTATTTCAATTACGGCATAGTGAATGCCAAAGCCGGCACAGGATCATTAAAGACCAATCTGGTAAACTACAAGGGCAACAGCGCTTTCAATGTTCGCATGTTGCTTAATACGAGTGGATTGGCAGGAAGTGTTTATACGGTTAATGATACGCTTGTGTCGTATATCGACATGAATTTGCGACCGCTGCTCTTCACTAAAAATGCATTTGAAGGAAAGGATTATTCCCGGGAAGTGCAGTCTTTCAGTTATGTAGAGGATGGAATAAAAGTAAGGACAAACCGTGTTTTTAACGGAAAAAAGAAATTTGAGGAAACCATTACTACCCATGAATGTACATACGATTACCTGTCGGTATTGGCGTTGATCCGGAACCTGGACTACACGGATATGGAACCCGGTGACCAAAAGCAAATACAGTTTATTTCCGGAAGAGAGATCGTGAACATGGCTGTAAACTACAACGGTTTGTCCAAGATTAAAGCCAATGACGGGCAAACCTACAACACGGTTCAAATCTCCATGACTATCTACGATAAGGCGTTTAAAGACAAGAAAGAGGCTATTAGTGCTTCATTGACCGATGATGCGAACAGGATTCCCATTGTCATCGACACGCACTTAAAGATTGGAACCATACGCGCTGTGCTGAAAAATGTTTCCGGCCTGCGAAATTAAGAAACTGTTTTGAAGTTTCCTTTTGTTCCATACGCCGTATGATGCGAAAATCCAGGTTCATAAAAAATGACACAAACAGTGCATAAATAATCAAAACAGTTTTTAAATTTTCTTAACCTATGCAAAAGCAATTTTTTCTTTTCTGTGTGCTTTTTCTGACGCTTCTTTCTGCTTATCCCCGCCATTCACAGGCACAAAATGCAGGTGAACCCTATGTGATTTTGGTTGAATTTACGTTGGATGAGAGCCGGGTAGATGAGGCCATAGAGTTGTTATCAGACATTCAATTGCAAACCCTTGAAAACGAAGAGGGTTGCCTGGTTTACGATGTTTTGTTGAGTGAAGAGGATCCTGCTCGTGTATTTATCTACGAGAGCTACGAGAGTGAAGCTGCATATAAAGTGCATTCCAATGCTTCTTATTTTAAAGAGATTGTTCTGAAAAAACTGAAGCCACTCATCAAAAGCCAAAAGATAACCAAGGTATTTCCATTGAATTTCGAAGGAGTGTTAGGTGACGCTGAGATTTAACGCTCTCTAAAGAATTTCCATCTCTGTAAAAAGTTGCCTGTATATTTTGGCCTTTTCGGATAATGGCCTGGGGTATGCTCTTGATGAGGAAGGCATCCGGTAAAATTTGTATTTCTTATTGAGGAAATCAACGGTCACGCTGTTCCCAATCTTAGGAATGGGAGTTGTGGCGGGAAAAAGCGACCGAAGAGTCTCAGTCGCTTTTTCACCGGTTGTAGCGAACGCTTTGCAGTCAGGGATTTTCGATAAAATGTTTTCAAGGTTGAGCGGAGTAACTATTTCCAGAAAATTATCCGACGCATTTCCTTTCAGCCGGTGCACTTCGTGTGCCGTATCACATACGGCAATACCTTTCAAGGATAGGAATTCCATAATTTTTTCTTTATCGAAAGAGAACTTGTTTTCCGAAAGGAAATAGTCTTTTTCATTGAAAAACGCCAGCCCCAAAATCCGCCACATATCGTTTTGGAAATTGGGATAATAGAAATCCATCTTCCACTTCGCCTTCGGTGGAGGAAAGCTGCCCAGCATCAGTAACCTGGTTTTGCCGGGTAAAAAGGGTTGCAAAGGGTGAGTCTCGATTGGAAGCATCATTCAGTTGTCCTTCCTGATCGGGTCATCGAATTGCTCCTGGAGGCGTTTAAGTTCGGCGCAAAGCTCGCCGGTAATTTTTTCGTATCCGGTTTTTCCGTACAGGTTGTTCATCTCCATCGGATCGGCTTGCAGGTCGAACAGTTCCCACTCATCTATGTCTCCGTAGAAGCGAATGAGTTTGTACCGTTCCGTTCTCACTCCATAATGACGCCTTACGGCATGTTCACCGGGATATTCGTAGTAATGATAATACAGGGATTTTCTCCAATTGGCGGGAGCTTTTTCGTTTTTGAGTAAAGGTACCAGAGAGACGCCTTGTATATCTGAAGGGATAGGAGCACCCGCAAGCTCAAGCATTGTCGGTGCAAAATCGATGTTTTGAACCAGTTGTGGTATGTCGCCCCGTTTCTTGTATGATTTGGGAAGCCACATAACCAGGGGTGTGCTGAACGATTCTTCGTACATGAATCGTTTGTCGAACCAACCGTGTTCACCCATGTAAAAACCCTGATCGGACGTGTAAATGACAACGGTGTTCTCCAGCATTCCGTTTTTTTCCAGGTAGTCGAGAATACGCCCCACATTTTCATCCAGCGACTTTATGGTTTTGGCGTAATCACGCATATAGCGTTGATATTTCCACTCTGCCAATTCGTTGCCTTGTAAGCCAGACGCGTAAAATGCATCAATGATTGGCTGGTAATGAGCATCCCATTTTGTTTTCTGTGCAGAATCCAACCGGGCATATTCCCCCTGGATATATTGTTCCGATAACCGGGTGCTGACACCCGGACGCAGCATCTTCAGGTCATTCACAATGTCCATATCGCGGTCGCTAGCGATGCTCATCTCCTGCATTTTTGCTGCTTTTCTCCCTGAATAATCGTCGTAAAAATTGGTAGGGAGCTCAAATGTTTTGTCTTCGTAAGCTTTTAGGTAAGTCGTATCGGACATCCAGTTACGGTGTGCCGCTTTGTGATGCAGGAACAGGCAGAAAGGCTTTTTCTTGTCGCGTCCGTTCTCGAGCCAATCCAGTCCGAAGTCAGTAATGAGGTTTGTGGCGTACCCCTGGTGGTTTTTTCTTCCTTCAGGGGTGATAAAATCGGGTTGATAATAATGGCCTTGACCGGGAAGAATTGTCCAGTAGTCGAAATGAGTGGGTTGACTGTCCAGGTGCCATTTTCCAATCATTGCTGTTTGGTATCCCGCCTGTTGCAGCAGTTGCTGGACGGTTTGCTGACTGCCGTCGAACGAAGTGATGTTGTCGATTTTTCCGTTTTTGTGGCTGTGCTTTCCGGTCAGCAGGCATGCACGGCTGGGAGCAGAGATGGAGTTTGCCACGAAAGCATTGGTAAATCTCACTCCGTTATTAGCTATTCTGTCGAGGTTAGGTGTTTCTATGTGGCGCTTGTCATAACAACTCATCATTTGCCGGGTATGGTCGTCCGTCATGATATAAACGATGTTCAACGGTTTCGTATTTACCGTTTTTTCTGTTCCTGTGCACGAAGCCAGCAAGGCTGTTCCGGCGATGGTGAATAATAGATTGTTCTGATTGAGTTCCATTGGCTCTTGGGATTCCGTTTTCACAAAAATAGTTTTTTTTGTCCAATTACGGACTTTTTTCTTTAATTATCTGCCGGGATAAAAATTTTTAGCAAAAAACGAGTATCTTTGCAAATTAAAACAGATCTGTCAATGAATCACGACAACTATCATTCGAGAATCCCTGAACCGGCTTTGCGAAGGCTGCCGTGGTATTTGTCTTACGTTAAGTTGTTAAAAAAACAAGGATACAGCAAAGTGTCTTCTACACAAATCGCCAAAAAGATCAATGTGTCAGCCACTCAAATTGCGAAAGATCTTTCCTATGTAAATGTCAGCGGTAAAACCCGGGTAGGCTATGATATTGATAAGCTGATAGGTGTGCTGGAAGATTTTTTGGGTTTCAAAAAGATGCATACCGCCGTGCTTTTCGGGGTAGGAAGTCTGGGGGCTGCCTTGCTTTCCGATTCGGGTTTAGAGCAATACGGCCTAAAGATACGTGCTGGATTTGACGTGAATCCATCCATCGTCGGACAGAAAATTAACAACATCCCCGTGTTTCACTCCGATGATTTCGCGGCAAAAAACAAAAAAATAGATGCCCAAATTGGTATTCTCACCGTTCCCCCCGATATTGCTCAGGAAGTTGCCGACTTTATGATTGCGGGAGGGATTCAGGCAATATGGAATTTTACTCCTTTCCGGATTCGCGTTCCCGAGCACATTGTGTTGCAGAATACATCGCTTTACGCGCACCTGGCGGTCATGTTTAACCGGCTTGTGAAGGAGGGGTAGCACCAATGAAAATTTTTGCTGTCGGCTTAAACTACGATTCGCATAACCGGGAGATGAAGCGGGTCTTTGAGGCCAGTGAACCGGTTATCTTTATGAAACCCGATACGGCTTTATTGCGTAACGGAAACCCTTTTTTCCTGCCTGATTTTTCCAGTGAAATTCATTACGAAACAGAATTGGTGCTAAAAATTAACCGGTTGGGAAAGAACATTGCCGAAAAATTTGCTCACCGTTATTACGATGAAATTACCGTAGGTATAGATTTTACCGCCCGTGATTTGCAACGGAAACAAAAGGAATTGGGCCTGCCTTGGGAGATAGCCAAAGGTTTTGATAATTCTGCGCCCGTAGGAGAATTTATTTCCATAAAGAAAATACCGGACATTAACAACATAAACTTCCGTCTCGATATCAATGAAAAAACTGTACAGCAAGGGAATAGTTGTGATTTGATTTACTCTTTCGATAAAATCATCGCTTACATCAGTCGCTTTTTTACGCTTAAGATAGGGGATCTTGTCTTTACCGGAACTCCGGCAGGAATTGGAGGTGTATCCATCAACGATCGTCTTGAGGGCTATATTGAAAATAAGAAGCTGCTCGATTTTAAAATTAAATAGCACCAATACAATAAAAAGAGATTATATTTGTTTAGAAATTAAATAACATATACAGATCTATGCAATCGAAATCAAGTTTCTTCACTACCGTTTGTTTCTTGAGCCTATTTATACTGTTTTCCGACAAGGCTTTTGCCCAACAATATAATCCGATTCCCGTGGCAATGCCTTCTCTTCAGATCGCACCCGATGCCCGGGGCGGCGGTATGGGCGATATAGGTGCTGCCTCCATGCCCGATGTCTATTCACAGTATTGGAATGCTGCCAAGTATCCGTTTATATCCGGCAGTACCGGATTTTCGATCTCGTATACTCCCTGGTTAAGTAAGCTGGTAAACGACATTGATCTGGTGTATCTGACCGGTTTTTGGAAATTCGGGAACGAAAACCTGAACGCTATCAGTACTTCACTCCGTTATTTTTCTCTGGGAGACGTTGATGTATTTGATCAGAACACCGATTACGTGATGGCCGTATCCCCCCATGAATTTGCTTTCGATGTGGCGTATTCAAGAAAACTTTCCGAAACCTTTTCAGGAGCGGTCACCTTGCGGTATATACGTGCCGATTATTCCACGGGAAGCGATGACGTGACACCCGGCAACGCTTTCTCAGCCGATATTTCCGGTTACAATGAGACCTATCTCAACCTGGGACAGTCGGAAGCATTGTTGGGGTTTGGGTTTAATATTTCAAATATAGGAACAAAGATATCTTATGACGGAGGCAACACATCCATGTTTTTGCCTGCGAACTTGAGGGTGGGTACATCACTGGGGCTGCCGGTTGATGATAAAAACAGTTTCTCTTTCAGTGTTGATGTCAACAAGTTGCTTGTTCCGACGCCACAACTGCCTGCTGAAGGGGAGAGCGAAGAGGAGAGGACGAAAAGGGTACAGAAATATGCCGATACTTCTCCCGTTGCCGGTATTTTCAACTCTTTTGGTGATGCTCCCGGGGGATTTAAGGAAGAGATGCAGGAAGTGATCTGGTCGCTGGGAGTAGAATATTCTTACGATAATCGGTTTTCGCTCCGTACGGGGTATTATCACGAGAGCGAATACAAGGGAAATCGCCGTTATATGGCTTTTGGAGCCGGATTTAAAATGAACGCCTTTCAAATTGATGCGGCTTATTTAGTCTCAACGGCCCAGTCCAATCCGTTGGATCAGACCTTGCGCTTGTCGCTCGGTTTTGATATCGATGGAATAAAACAGTTGTTGCGGTAATCGAGTAATTTTTCTATGAAGATAAGAGTAGGTTTTGGATACGACATGCATCGCCTGGCAGAAGGCAGAGACCTCTGGATGGGAGGAATAAAAATAGACTTTGAAAAAGGCCTGCAGGGTCATTCCGATGCCGATGTATTGATCCACAGC
>Ga0116195_1001950_pt1 | contig 11376 bp, 6 predicted proteins | sample AD_SCU002_MetaG_FD_89881 | JGI IMG/M metagenome (GOLD analysis project Ga0116195, IMG submission 89881) | Active sludge microbial communities of municipal wastewater-treating anaerobic digesters from China - AD_SCU002_MetaG | ecosystem: Engineered > Bioreactor > Anaerobic > Digestate | place...
AGGGCCGGATCCAGCGCAGTGTGAGGGTTAGTCTGCCGGAGCCGGAGTTTGCCGTTGTCGACAGTTTCCAGACGATCCTCCACCTGGCTCTGGCCCTCGGACAGGAGGCGAAGTCAGAGTCACAGCCGGGGCCTCTGGAAGCAATAGTGCAAGCGAGAGTCTGCAAGAGGGCGTCTGGACTGTCTGGGGACTCAATTGTGGAACGAGATCCATAGGGTATTCAAAAAATATTCTAAAAAGAGTATTAGTAGTCGTATACGGACTTGTTCATCTGAATATCCTCATCAAGCTCCAATTCCTTCAATGCGACGCGGATCTCGTCGATCATCTCTTGAGAAATACCCCCCCTATTATTCACTGAAAGATTGATGGAGAGATCGAGCTTTCCGGACTTCATAAGCTTAATGATAAGACGGTTGTAGAAGTTCGACCACTTAAACGGATCAACCTTTCCATCCCAGTGGAGAGAGGTGATTCTTGTCTGTATTTCGTCTTTTTCCCGGATCACTTCCTTCTTGACCTGAATCTGTACTTCAGCAGGAACGTTGTCGCAGACCGCCGTGACACAGTAGGTGCCGGGGGCTTCATCTGCACAAAATTCACCCAGATCGCTGATCTCTCCCCCGTCGGTATGCCATGTTATCTCCTTCCCCGTGATCTGTTCTCCGTCTTTGTTATACGCACGGGCAGTGAAGGTACAACGCTGGCCTGCGGCAACTTCCTGGGCCGGAGCCTCGATTACGAATCGAACGATCCGGTTATCCTTACTTCTTCTTTCAATCTCTTTTTCGGCTTCTTCTTTTGGGACGAGAAACACGTCGTCGGAAAACTCAATCTTAAGGGTGCTGAGGGGTTCGCGGTAGTAGAACGGATCATACCCACCATCTGAAGCCCGACCTACATAGGCAAATGCCCCTTCGGATACACCTCGCTCAATGGTCTTCTTGATGACTTCCTGATTCTGCACGCGGGGGAAATGTGGCGACGCAAAGAAGGCATCCCGGATCTGGCGGGTGCTCCATTCAGCAGAGACTCGTGACCAGTTGCGCACAAGGAAGTTCGAACCGACGGTGCCAGTAAGCTTCTCCAGTTGGTTCAATCTGGTGGTGATGAGGCGTGTGATCGACTCAGATGCACTGGAATTGATCCGGCCGAGATCGATAAACTCGATGTCATCTCTCTCAGTGTAGAGACCGATCATGTTGTAAGCTTCCCAGACCTTCTCCTTGATGGCCCGCTTTGAGGATTCAGTGTATTGCCGCACCTGTTTACGCTGCCCTTCATCGAGGTTGAGGGCATCTGCCTCATCTGAAATCTCCTTCCAAGCGAGGTGATCACGTGCTGCTTCGTAGAGACTGCTCGAATCGGACGCCATCGACCAGATGAGCGCGCTCTTGTAGGTTCTGCCTGCTTCGCCATGATGCTTGGAGAACTCAAGCACCATCGTTCTGGTTTCTTCGCTGGTGGTCTCCCTGTTCGGTGCCATCACAGCCAGCATAATGGCTGGCTTGTCCATCACATCGCCGCTCCGTTTCGGGAAGTAGACCCGTTCGACTGTAGACGCCTGGTCGAACACCTTCCTGACGTTCTCCTTGACGAGGGTGTGGATTTCCCTCTCGTCGATGCTGGCTTTTCGGTCCGCATGGATCTTGATAAGGTTCGTCTTGACCCCGAACCGGTAGATGTTATTTTCGGCGTTGAGGAAAAAGCAGTTTCCAGTAGGGGGTGCGAGTCCTTCCAGAACGGTGTCGATGTTGGCGGTGTCCACACCGGGACCCCCGACTGCCAGCCGGACCTCGGGTAGTGTGGCAGCGGTCCGGCCTGCACCCCCACTGATCGACTCGAAGAAGATGGTGGTGGCCACGCTCTGGTGGAGATGATGCGACCGGATGGGTTCCCCTGCTTCATCGTCCAGGCGGGTCGCATGGGAATTGGCGTTGCCACAGATATCCGTGGTGATGACACCTTCAAACCTGCCTTCACCGATCTGCTTGAGGGCAGCAGCCCGGAAGAGGGGGTCCTCAAGTGGTGCTGAGCCGAGCGTGATGAGCGGTGCCTTCTCGCCCTTGCGGTAACTCTTCTGGTAAGCGTACGAGACCCAGAGGGCGAGGAGTTTCAATACGCCGCGTGTCTGCTGGAACGTGGGCAACGCCTGCCATTTACGCTCAAAAACCGAGAGCGCCATGGGGTGGAAGGGGTAGGTCGCTTCGAACGGTTCGTAAGGCTGGTCGACAGGGAACCAGTTCGGGATCGTATGGCGGTACTCCCGGACCCAGTCGGCGTACTCGGCGATGGTGGTCTTTGCGTCAGAGGGGACCCCCTCCCACTCGAAGAGGCGACGGCGGATGATCTCGGCGGTCTCGGACCGCGCGGACATAATATAGGCTTTCCCGACCCGCTCAAGAAGTTTTTCGAGTTTAATGTAGTCGCCCTGGTCATCGGTGGTCATCTCGAGTTCAGAAGCAGGGACGGAGATGGCAAGAACAATTCCCTGAGTGCTTCGAGCCGTTTCGGAGAGGTTGTGGATGAAGACGTAGAGTTGTTCTGCCATGCCGTTCTTGAGCTTGCGGGAGCGGTTGGTGTAGTTGACGATCTCGTCCATGAGGATGAGGCTTGGCTTATCCTTCGGGAGGATAGAGCGGATGACATCTCCGCCCGGTGCAACCATCCGCTCGTCGTGCTCACGGACTTTCTCGAAGGCCTCGGATCCACCAAGCTGGAAGGCGATCTCGCCCCACGGAGTCTTGCGGAGCGGCGTGCCATCCTCGCCACCCCTGCCGGTGAGCGAGTCAAACTCGGTGCCGACGAAGATGGCAGTGGCAGCTTCGGGGAGGGTGGATACACCGGCCTTATTTGCAATCTCCATGACACCCGGCCAGGCATATGCCTTCGATCCGGCACGGGCAAGGTGGTACGCGAGGGTGAGCGCGTGGGTCTTTCCGCCTCCGAACTGTGTCGTCAGGTTGTATACGGCGCTCGTCTCGACCGTCTTGCCGGAGAGGCGGGCGACGACATCTGCTGCGAACGAGCAGAGCGTCTCGGTGAGATACGTCCGCTCGAAGAACCGGCGCGGGTCCTGATAGTCGCGGGGCGCCGAGCCCTCCCGCACCTTATCGAGGTGCACGGCGAATTCCGATGCGTCCTGTGGCCTTCCTTCCCGCAGATCTTCCCGCGGCGTGACCACTTTATACCAGGGTTTCATTGCCATCCAACATTCCCTCTTTCTTGTTACGATAGAGATCGTATAAATCGTTCCATAAAATGACTGATTTGTATTTTCACAGGCCAAGCGACTTCTTCCTCGCGAGCACGCCGTCAACCCACCGCCGCTCCTCAGAGGTGGCAGGGTAGAGGGCGGAGAGTGCCTGGGCGAGTTTCGCAAACTTCTGGTCACGACCGATGTCCTCTCTCAGGAATCGTCCGAGTGCATCGCCCCGGCCTGCGGCGAAGAGGAGCATGGCCTGGTGCACCTGGTCGAGCGTGGTCTCGCCGGTGAACTCGAGCGTCGCCGCATCCCTGATGCTTACCGCCTCGTAGGCGCCGCCCACCGATTCGCCTCCGAGGGTGAGCTGCTTGCCGATCGGTTTCGCCTTCTGCGGGGCGGACAGGCCACCGCGGCCGAAGAGATAGTCCCCTCTCTCCCTTACCGGCAGCAGGTGGGCTTCGCTGCCCTTGATTCCGACCAGACCGGGCAGCTGGTCGAGGTGCGCCCCGAGACCCTGGGCGATCTTGCGGGCGGTGTCGTACTCAAGCGAGTAGCCGGTGCTCTTCTGGGCATCTTCCCCATCTCCGTTGCCGTTCCCGTTCCCGTTCCCGGCGGAGAGCGTCCAGAGCCACATCGCCGTGAGCCGGGCGTCGGGTTCGAACCCCTCGGTATCGGCGCCCTGGAAGATCGTTGAGAGTGCCTCCCGGGAGACTGTTGCCCAGACATGCTCGAGGTATTCCCCGAGCGTCACCTCTTCACCGGAGACCTTCTCGACCCTCGAGTAGCGTGAGTAAATTTCGAGCGCCGGACCAAGGCAGGCAAAGATCGCGTCGGCACCGACGACGTTCTCGGAGGAGAGGCGCTCCATCCACTCATGGATCCGTGGCGGGAGTTCTTTGAGCACGGCGCCCCAGTCGCCCACGTCTTCTGTGCGGAGCGAACCGTCGGGATTCTCGCGGGGACGGCAGACGAGGTGGATGGAGGAGGCGAGGGCGGCGGAGTTCAAGCCACGCAATCTGTTTGCCAATTCGGTGTCAATTGGCCATGAACCAGTGACGATCCAACCCGCTTCTACCATAGAGTTTAGCATTGCCTCCCACCCAGCAGTTGACTTATGGGCAAAAACGATGCACCCAATTCCATTAGGAACCAGAATTCGGCGCCCTTCTGCCATTGCATCTGTCATTGTTCTTTCAAAATATTGCTTGTCTTTTCCTTTTATGGGATCAACGATGCATTCCTCATCTTTTGGTGCTCTGGTTTCATTGAACATGTTTAATGAGGACAGAGGGACGGATCGCTTTAACCAAACATAGAAAAAATCAGACAAGTCTGAATATGGAATGGCATCATAGTAAGGCGGATCCGTAAAGAATGAATGCGCTGAATCATCAGGCAACAGTAATTTTGTTGCCGATGCTTTTTCGGCATGTCCTACATTGATTCCGTCATCCAAACATTCGAGTGCCTTTAAAACACCCTCAACCGCGTTACCCCAATCCCTTGTAGACCCACTAACTACATTTGCCTCAACAAAATCCCAAACCATGGGGAGAGCTTGGCGCCCAAATGTGTGCCCTATATCCTCACTTACGGCCCGCCAAGCACAAAGAGAGGAGTTACTATCTACTTGCTTATCTATAGCAAGGCTCAAGCAAGTGCATATTGCTCTAAATAGATTTTCTTCTTTATTTGTCTCATAGAGGTCATTCAATAGCTGAATCAGAGATGTCAATGCTAGAATTTGTCTTGGCGTGAAGAGATCACCCCACTCTTTCATGCCATACCCCTGAACGCGGAATCCAAGTGTGCCTTGGGGCGGTAAAGGCTCATCTGGCACAAGACTTAATTTGCCAGTCCATTCTTCCTTTCGCCGCTTTATCATCTCCGAGGCTTTTTCCACACCCTCTAAATCTCTTTTATTTGGTAGTCGATAGAACCGCCCCTGCTGCCCGGGCCGCGTCGTCACTACACAGAACAGCCGCGCATCCGCGGCTCCCCCACGTCTCGTCTTAAATTGAGCCCGTATTGACTCCACTGGAGTTGTATATCCACAGACTGGGCAGGTGGCAGATCCACGTGCTACTGTCCCGTCCTGAACTTCGGATGCCTTCGGATTCTCCACGATCTCGAAGTCCACTCGCTTCTCATCTTTATTTGGGATCAACTTCAGCGCCACCGAACGCCCCTTCTTCTTCGCGAGCCACAGCGACCGGATGAGCGGCACCTCCGCCCCACACGCCGGATTCTCACAGGTGATCGTCCGTGCCCAGAGATATGCAATCGGCGTCGCCCCGTCCGGATCTTTCGGGTAGAACTCGGCTAGATCCTTCTCCATCTCCTCCTTTACCCACTGTCCCCACTTCCTCACCTCATCGGCGAGCTCCTGACCGTACTTCGGGATGTACTCGAGCACCACCTTGTTGAGCAGCACCGCGACCGGGTTGAGATCGGAGGCGAACGCATCCGCACCGACCCGCAGCGCCTCGAGCGGGATCGCACCGCCGCCGGCGAAGGGATCCACCACGAGCGGCCGGGTGCCAGGCTGGCCCCCGAGGGCGACATGGGCGGATCCGGTCAGGGTCCGGGCAGTCGAGAGGTAGCGCTCGTCGGTGGTGTTATCCCAGTTTGCAAAGTCAGCGATGAAGTCCAGGAGCGCCCGCCGGAGCACGGTGAGGTCGGAGAGATCGTAGTTGGTCGCATCAAGCGTGTTCCAGAACCGGTCCATCTGTTCCGTCGCGGTGATGATGAACTCCTTCGGGCAGAGTGGATCGGCAGGGTCCGGCCAGAGCGCTGCACAGAGCACCGCCCGGCAGGCGGCGAGCGGCCGGCGCGCCCACCAGATATGGAGCGTGGATATGTGGCCGTGGCGGATGGATTTCTCGCGCCGGGCATGTTCGGATATCTGCTTTATTGGAAGATCGACTTCGATGAGTCGTTTGGGGTAGGCATCCATTGTAAAAACATGTGTGCGTCAGCTTATAACTGCTGTGAATTACCATGATTGCTACAATCAAATGAATTCATTTTTGTAAACGGAGCCCTGATAACTCCCCTGGCGCTAAAATGGTTGTCCAGGAAATGGCATTCATCGATATGGAGTTCGGTCACGTCTATGGAACGAAGAAACTCATCTATATGCCGATTGAAGTCGGCGTCCTGCTCTATGATCGCCAAAAAGATTCGATATCAACGTCTCAAAGGAAGATCAAGAAAGATATCGTCGTTGAAATGTGGAAAAATACTACCGACGACCTTAAACGAACGGCAGGATCCACCACCACCTGCGCAAACGTCGCAAAGGAACAGTACCAGTTACCCTACGATAAGGAGTACACCCTCGAAATGGAGGATCTCCAACCTGCACTTGAGGTCACGTGGTCTGCATACGCTGACCTGAATACCTATCTTACGAAGCTCACCAGGGAGCACCATATCCAGACGATGGTGTTTTTCTCTAAACGAATGGAGATGGCGGCCATCGCACGGGCAAAATTCGATACGAAAAATCTCCAGTTCCTTGACATCCAGGATAAAATCAAGGATGCACTGAAGATGGAAAAACTCTTGTCACTCGACCGGGTTTCGTATGCTCTGGGCATTGACGTCAGCAACAATTGCTTCAGATCGAAAAATTTTGACTATTCCATCCAAAAAACATATGAATCAAAGATCAAACCGCATCGTGCGCTCGGTGATGCTGCACGCATCTTCCTTGCATACAAAGAATTCAAACGGTCTCGTGATGATCTCAGGTCGACAATACGCGAGTATTTCAAGGATTGCCGTGAGAATCCACCTATAAAAAATAAAGAATAGGCAATTATTTCGTAACTGTTCAGTGTATCAGGTGAGCCGTCTTCGGGACGAAGGGCATCCCTTCGAATACCCTCCCCCAGTTCCGATAATACCGGGCGGTCGTGCTTCTTGACGGTTGCTATGAATCCTCTGACCCTACGGAAGTTCCGAGCGCCTTCTTCACTCCGGAATGTTCCGGAGATCTTCTGCTGCAGTTTCATCATTCGGAGATCGCGTTCGGCCTGATTATTGGTGAAGGGCATGGTGAAATCTCTCAAGAGTGCCAGGATTTCTCGCTCAAGGTGAGGGTGCGGTCGTGCCGGTAGGTCCTTCGTGTGCGAGAGCTGGGAACCTCACTAGCAGCGCTTTGGCCTCCATCTGAACGTGTCCGCTCGCGCGTGCTGCTCGATGCACGAGCGGGGCGATCTCCTTGCGTCGGGTGCGGCGGTGCTTCACTGATCGCGTGATAACGCCCCCCCACGCAGTAACCGCCCCTTTCGGAAGGTCGCTGATGACGGAGTCGATCAGTCCGGGGGCGATCCGATCGCACTCGGAGACCCACTTATTCAGCCCTTCTAATGGATCGGACTTTTTACTAATAATAAGTCCTGCCTTAATTCCTTCGCGATTAGCGTGGGCGACCTCTCGTGCCACCTGGGGGTTGTGCTGGTGGAGCCTCGCGAGAACACTTGCAGCCCAGCCCCAGCGGTCGTGGTCAAGTTCGAGATCGAGTGGCAACCCGCGCAGCAGGGCACGGCATGCTACGTCGGGCGCCATATATACGAAAAGCGAATCCAGATGAGCAAGGTCAGGTTCGAGCCGGTCGAGAAGGTCATGGATTGGGTCGGGCCTGTTCTCCCACAGACAGGCGCATACGTATAACGCTGTTTTGCAGGGTTTCTCAGGATGAGATCGGAGGGACTTCTCAAATGCGGTCATATCAACGCGGTCGACGATATCCGCAAAAGTAGTGGGATCGGCTTCAGATAGGAAACGGATGAATTCGTGGAAGTTCATCTGCGCCCACTGGTCGCTCGGACCGGCGATCGTTTCGGCGACCCTATTACGGTCGAGCGCTCTGATGAACGACTGTGCGACTCTCCGGCAGTTAGCTAGAGGGCGTTTACGGACGCGTAAGAAATCCGGTGCATAGCCCAGCACGAACATTACACATTCCGATATCTCGCTCCATTGGCGTACTGGGTTGTCGACGAATTGGTGAGCAAGCATCGGGGCTGCATACTCAAAAAGACGGAGGGACAGGTCGGGATCCGCCGAGGCAATGTTTTCGATGAGAAGGGCCGCGTCACTCAGGTTCGGGTTGCCGGTTGAGAGCATATGCTTATACGCATCTTCATCTAACTCCGCAGCAACCGCCCCACGGACGGGTATACCGTCGGCGGTACATATCCGATCAAGGGCGTGAGACGTCGAGTAGATATGCGGCCACCCCCCGTCGAGGACGAGATTCGCGAGTCGTTGGGGATCTGTGTATCCGGCAAGTTCGGCCGCAAAGCTCTTGTCGACATTGTGTATGGTATTGGCTAGATCGCCAAGCGCCCAACCATTCTCCGGTGAAATGACACCGTACCAGTCCGAAAGGCGGGACGCGTGCGCTTTCACCGTGTCCATCACGGAACTGCACGAATATTTGACAATCTCTGAGAGGAGTTGAGCGGCGGCAGCCAGATCGCCATCGGTTGGGGTTAAGAGAGCGCGATGGGCAAGCCTATCGTAACGATCTGGTGCCAGGACGCCTTTAGAGACGAGAATCCAGTGAGTGTCCTCGATAAACCTCTGGCCGGAGAGCCACGTGCAGCCTCGCAGGGGTGTGTTAGGAGAGTCGAGGGCGAGTTCTATAAGAGCGCAGGCTGTGCCACGATCCTCATCCATCTCCTCTTTGGAGAGGAGCGGAGCCTGCCGGGGTTTTTTTGGCGAGGGGACAGCGGTTTGTTCCGATTTTACTGAGCCTGTTGCCGAGGGGATGGGTGGAATCTCGACTCGTGGGCTTGATAGCGTGCAATGAGATTCAGGTGGATGGAGCATCCAGGCGACCATGTGAAAGGCGGCTTCCAGGTGGGTGCACCGCAGCCGACCGTCAGCCTCAGTCACGAGCTTTCTGGCGCGTAGCGTGTCCAGACTGCTGTCCAGCCACACATTGTCCCTTCCGAGTACGTTCAGCATCGCCAACAACTCGTCCCGCTTAACACCGGCATCAACTCCGGCGATTTGTGCGACTGCGATTGCCAGGAGAGCCACGTCAGCACGGTTGTTGTCGCGCAGTTCGATGGCATCGCGACGGACGCGTCGCCAACCACCTGTGAGGATGTAGAAGAACTGCCAGGAAGTGAGCTGCCGCTCGGCAACGTCGATGCGACGGTCGAAGAACACGTCGTTAGGGAAAGTGCCAACACTGTTGTCGAGATCGCGGATGCGGGGGAAAAGAGTCGCGCGTTCCTCGCGGACGAACCGGGAAAGACGGACTACTGCCAGGCGTGCGCTGAGATGCACCGTCCGCACACCCCCTGCTACATGGTCGATGCCGACAATGAGGATGAGTAAATCGGCGGCGGCGGCTTCGGCGAGCTCGCGCACAGTGTCCGGGGACATATCCTGGGCATCGTCCACAAGGAGCACTTTCTTGTGGGGAAACTGCGCAAGGTCATTCAACAACGTGCGCAGACTACATGTGCGGGCGTTATCACGTAAACGCAGTATCTCGAAGCCTTCTCGGGTCAGGCGGTATAAGGCTTGGTATGCAGTGATCGATTTGCCCGAGCCGGTCTGACCATTGAGGACGACCGCCTTATCCATGCGGAGTGATCGGGCGAGCACTTCCACCTCGTCCAACTCAGGACAGGAGAATATGTCTTGCGGCCCGAGGCGCTCTCCCCGGAGCGCAGCCTCGATGTCACGCCGACCTGAGAAAGACATAGCGCACCAAGACGAGTGATCCTCCCTATTCTCGTATGGTTCGGCGAGTAGCGGGATCACGGTTTCCGCTCCGGCTGTGAGATCATCCAATCCTGTCGCGTTGGGGCCAACCCGCACGGTCCGCCACGATCTATCCAGTGGTTTGATGAGCTCGTCGACGACCACACGGTCACTCCCCGAGAATCCGATGACGAGTAATGTGCGGGCGTGTTCGCTAGCGAGGAGTGTCACCTTAGTAGTGACCTCTGGTGGGATAAGACCGGGCTCGTGAGGGAGTATCCACGGATCGTCGGGCTTGGCGGCATCTCCATGTGGTTTGAACAGAAGGTTTTCCGGGAGCGAGGTTCCGTACAGCCTCTTGTACGCGCTTTCGAGGGCTGTATCCCAGTTCAACGAGACGACACACTCAACAACTCCCGCGTGAATTAGACAGGCCAGAGCCTCGTGAGCGCGTGACGGCTGGGCGCTCCGTTGTGCGTCCAAGGCGGCGAACTGCTTTTGGAATCTCGCTCTAGCCGGGATGCTGGACGCAATCGCAGCCCACGCTGCCAGGATATTTATCTTATTATCCCCAACTAACTCTTTCGCTGAGGCATCCGCTTGTCCAAGCGCTTGAGCGAATTCTTTGCGGGTGGCCATGTCAAAGTCGAGCGCATCCCACAGCAGCGACGTGAGCCCTGCAGTGTCCGGAAACCGGTTGGATATCGAGAGTCCCGCTCCGACCACAACTACCGCACCGAGGGACAGATGCCGGCTGACGATGTCAATTCGCGCTTTCAGATCTTCAGAAATAAGCACGGCATCCGCCCCCCTAGACACCCGTGATATTATTTATCCCCCAAACGACGACATCGTCGTGAGAACTCACAACTACAGGCATCCTTTTCCAGACATTTCTTCGGTGATCGATGATGAATTGATGCTCACGATATTTCAATTCTCATAATCCAGATGATATCATTTCCTTGTTATGGTTTTCTGATTGGAATTTGAGGTGTAGTACCCCGAAATCATTTGACACCAGATTTATATATGGCTGTGAGCAAACTCTCCGACCGGGATATCCGAAGTATCACTCGTCAGTGGAAGAGAGGGCGGCCTATTCGTGACCTTGCGGACTATCATCACGTCAGCAGGCAAAGAATCTACCAGATTATCGCAGCGTATCGGCAGACCGGCTTGTATCCCTATCCACAAGCGCCGGGAAGAAAGCCTGCTCAGATCCCGCACGAGACTGAAACTCTCGTCCTGGCCGCTCAGGACCAGTATTCTCTCGGCCCCACACATCTCGAGAAGAAGATCGAAGAGGAGTATAGGATGCATATTCCCCACAATACGATCTATCGGATCCTGCTTGAGCATGGACGAGTGGAGGTCTGTAATTATTTCTTTAGTTTTTCACTTGCACCCAGAATGTCCCGTGCGTTCGCATGGTAGTG
>Ga0116195_1001957_pt1 | contig 11343 bp, 10 predicted proteins | sample AD_SCU002_MetaG_FD_89881 | JGI IMG/M metagenome (GOLD analysis project Ga0116195, IMG submission 89881) | Active sludge microbial communities of municipal wastewater-treating anaerobic digesters from China - AD_SCU002_MetaG | ecosystem: Engineered > Bioreactor > Anaerobic > Digestate | place...
ATGGCAAGAAACGATTTCCATGTATAATATTCACTTCAGCAACGGATTGTAGAGTTTAAGTCTACAGAAAAATTCTACCCGTCACATTCACCATCCATGGTTTTGGTGACGGCTCACGACATCAGTGTCGTGAATTACGAATTTTTCCTTGCCTTAAACATAACAATCCGTAAGCCTTGTTCAAATTTCATACTCGGAAAATCGTATGCTGCCATATTTTGTATCATAGGAAGAAAATGCGCCTATTTTAAAAAATACTTTCTTGACACTAGTATCACTTATAATATATAATTTTGCTGATGCTTATAAAATGGAGGTGCAAATATGCTTAGAACTTATCAACCCAATAATAGAAAAAGAAAGAAAATACATGGCTTTAGGCAGAGAATGAAAACGAAACAGGGTAGAGATGTTTTAAAAAGGCGTAGATTAAAAGGTAGAAAAGTACTTTCTGCATAAGACCGCATAAAAGTGGTCTATTTTTTCTATTCAATTAAAATGCTTGTTTTAAGGGCTTTTAGATTATAGTAATTTTGATTATAATAATACGGTACTTAATAACAGGCGAGAGGATTGTATGAAAAAAACTGTTTCGATTAAGAGCAACCGCGATTTTGTCAGAGTGTATAAGAAAGGAAGATTTGTTGCTGGAAGATATATTGTTTTATATTTGTTGAATAATGTACTTGATATTAACAGATTAGGTATAACTGCCAGTAAAAAAACCGGCAAGAGTATAAAAAGGAACAGGATAAAGCGGCTTGTAAGAGAAAACTACAGACTTGGCGAGGATATGGTGAAATCAGGCTATGATTTAGTATTTGTCATAAGAAGTGTAAATGAAATGCCCGATTTTTACAGTATTAAGCGTGAAATGAATTACCTGATGAGAAGGCTGGGTATAATTGTTGAGGAAAATAAATAGCTTTTACAAGAATAATATTTTAAGTCAAATACTGAAGAATGTTTTAATTGGTGCAATAAGACTATATCAAAAGTACATTTCACCTTTGAAGCCTCCAAGTTGCAGGTTTTATCCAAGCTGTTCCCAATATGCTTTAGATGCCATAAAAAAATATGGCTCAATAAAAGGGACTTTTATGTCTGTTAGAAGGATTTTAAAATGCCACCCTTTTAATCCGGGAGGCTATGATCCTGTAAAATAAGTGAGTTACCATTGTGTAAATTAGAGAGGGAGAATCAGAAAATGGGTTTTTTAGATTTTATTGCTAAACCTCTGGGGCAGTTTTTGTATATAATTTATAATTCAGTAGCCTTTAAAAACTATGGTTTAGCTATTATTATATTTACCGTTGTTATTAAGCTAATCTTATTGCCCCTTACAATTAAGCAATACCGTTCAACTGCTAAAATGCAAGAAATACAGCCTATAATTCAGGATATTCAGAGACGGTATAAAAATGATAAGGAAAAAATGAATCAGGAGCTTATGAAGGTATATCAAGAACATAAGTATAATCCAGCAGGAGGATGTCTTCCCCTTCTTATTCAGATGCCTATTTTGTTATCTCTCTATTGGGTAATAAATCAACCTCTGAAATATATGCTTAATAAAACCCCTGAGCAAATTACAAGTCTCGTAAACTATGTAACTGAGCATGTTGGAAAGGTAGCTATGAGTTACTCCAAGGAAATAGGAGTTTTTAATTATTTTAATGCTCATATTTCGGAGCTTTCTAATGTAGGCGATTTATTGAAGCCTGAAGAGTTGATAAACTTAAACTTTCTCGGAATGAACCTTGGTATTATACCAAGTATTGATACAAAGCTCCTTTTTGGACCTGAGTCAGCTGTATATTTACCTCTTTTACTGATTCCCATATTATCTGTATTAACAACCTGGTTTTCAACAAAACTTATGACTCCGAAAGCTGAAGAGGGTTCTAAAAGTGATGCAGCTTCAAGTACCCAGGGAACTATGGCTTTAATTGGGCCCATGATGACATTATTATTCTCTTTTCAGTTACCTGCCGGTGTTGGTTTATATTGGATAGCAAGTAACTTATTTCAAATATTCCAGCAATTATATTTAAATAAATATGTGCTCAAAAAGAAGGAAGGTGCGGTAAAGTAAATGGATTATGTGGTTGAAAAAACAGGGAAGACGGTAGATGAGGCAGTTAGTCTGGCCCTTGAAGATCTAGGTGTGGATGATAAAAATGTAGAAGTGGAAGTTTTGGAAGAAGGCAATAAAGGAATATTTGGTATTATAGGTGCCAGAATGGCTAAAGTTAGAGTTACCAGGAAAGAATCATCCGCAGAAAAAGTAAGCAAATATTTACAGGAAATATTTGACAAAATGGGTGTAAATGTAAATATGACTGTGGAAGACAGTGATAATTCCATTTTTGTAAAAATAGAAGGAGAGGATAGTGGAATTATTATCGGACGTAGGGGAGAAACACTGGATGCTTTGCAGTATCTGGCAGGTTTGGCAGCAAATAATGGAAAAGAAGATTACAAAAGGGTTGTAATAGATATAGAAAATTATAGAAGAAAAAGGGAAGAAACCCTTGTAAAATTGTCAAACAAGCTGGCAGAAAGAGTTATTAGAAGCAGAAAAAGCATAACCCTTGAACCTATGTCACCATATGAAAGAAGAATAATACATTCCGCATTGCAGAATAATAAGTATATAAGGACTTTCAGTGTAGGTGATGAACCGAACAGAAAGGTAGTTATAACACTAAAGTAACATCGATTAATAGTGATTTGAAATTAATTATACTGGAGCAGCAAGGAGTTATTATAATTTATTGATGTATGATAATGATACAATAGCAGCAATTTCTACCCCATATGGTACGGGTGGTATAGGAATCATAAGAGTGAGCGGAGATAAAGCTTTTGAAATAGTAGGAAAAATTTTTAAAGGCAAAAAGGATGTAGGACAGTTTAAATCCCATACTATTAACTATGGAAAAATAAAGGACCCCCTGGATGATTCAATAATAGACGAGGTTCTCTTGACTAAAATGGATAAGCCAATTACATTTACCAGGGAAAACGTAGTTGAAATCAACTGCCATAGTGGCATTACCATATTAAAAAAGATCCTTGAGTTGTTGATCAGGGAAGGGGCAAGACCTGCTGAACCTGGCGAATTCACAAAAAGAGCTTTTTTGAATGGAAGGATAGATCTTGCTCAAGCAGAAGCTGTTATTGATATTATTAACGCCAGAACTTTGAAAAGTTCAAAAGTTGCATTGCAGCAGCTGGAGGGTAAACTGTCCGAAAAAATCAAAAACACAAGAAATAATCTTGTTGAGCTTATTGCAAAAATAGAAGTAACCCTGGATTACCCTGAGGAAGATGTGGATAAAATCACGGAGCAGGAAGTCTATAATAGTCTGATTGAAATTAGAAGGAAGCTCATGGACCTGCTTTCGAGTTTTAAAAAAGGCAGGATAATAAGGGATGGAATTAGTGCTGTAATAGTTGGAAGGCCAAATGTTGGGAAATCATCCCTGCTTAATGAGCTAACAGGGCAAAACAGAGCAATTGTAACAGAAGTACCAGGAACAACGAGAGATATTATTGAGGAGTATATAAATATTAGCGGGATACCTGTTAAATTGCTGGATACCGCAGGTATAAGAGAAACAGGGGATATTGTGGAAAAAATAGGAGTTGATCTGACTAAAAAGGCAATAGAAGCAGCAGACCTTGTAATTATGATGATAGATGCCGCTGAGGGGTTTACTGAAGAAGACGAAAAAATACTAAAAATTCTACAAGGTAAAAAGATAATAATATTAACTAATAAAATAGATCTTAAAAATGATGTATCCCATATCCCGGAAACAGATGGTATTAGTATTATTAAAACTTCAATGACGAAAGGCATAGGAATTGATCAGTTAGAAAATGAAATAACAAGGCTTTTCTTAAGTGGCAATATTTTTATTGAAAATGAGGGTTTGGTTACAAATCTCAGGCATGCAAATCTTATTGAAAAAGCTATAAAAAGTGTAGATAATGGCATTTCAGCATATAATGATGGAATGCCATTAGACTGTATGACCGTTGATATAAGAAATGCTGTTCATGAATTGGGAGAAATAACCGGGGAATCTATAAATGAAGATATTATAAATGAAATATTCAGCAGATTTTGTATAGGGAAGTAACAGGTGTTTCCCCTTATCACTGGAAAGGAAGATTATATATGGAGTATCTTGCAGGTGAATATGATGTAGCAGTTGTTGGAGCCGGACATGCAGGATGCGAGGCTGCCCTGGCCGCTGCCAGGCTTGGATGTAAAACAGTTATATTTGCTACAAATCTTGATAGTATAGCCAACATGCCCTGCAACCCCAATATAGGAGGTACGGGAAAAGGCCATCTAGTCAGAGAGATAGACGCTTTGGGCGGTGAAATGGCAAAAGCTGCAGATAAAGCACTTATACAATTAAAAATACTAAATAGCGCAAAAGGACCTGCTGTTTATTCTCTGCGTGCTCAAATTGACAGAAGAAAATACCAGATAATAATGAAAGATACTCTGGAAATGCAGGAAAATCTTGATATTAAGCAGGCAGAGATAGTAGATATTATTGTGGATAATGTGGATAACGAAGAAGGGAAAAAGAAAGTAACTGCTGTAAAAACCCACACGGGTGCAAAATATTTGTGTAAAACCTTAATACTTGCAACAGGCACATATCTAAAGGGAAAAATAATTATTGGTGATGTTAGTTTCAACAGCGGCCCGGATGGACTTTTCCCGGCGAACAAGCTCTCTGATAGTTTAAGAGAAAATGGTGTGGAGCTATTTCGTTTTAAAACAGGTACTCCTGCAAGAATAAACAGACGCAGTATTGATTTTTCAAAAATGACTGAGCAGCCTGGGGACGATCGTATTATACCTTTTTCATTTGAAACAGAAAGTATAGAAAGACAGCAGGTATCATGCTGGCTGACTTATACAAACAGTGAAACGAAAAAAATAATTAAGGATAACCTCCATAGATCCCCATTATACAGCGGAGTAATTGAGGGAATTGGAACAAGGTATTGTCCTTCATTGGAGGATAAAATTGTAAGGTTTGCAGAAAAGGAAGCGCATCAGGTTTTTGTAGAACCAATGGGCCTGGAAACGCAGGAAATGTATCTTCAGGGTATGTCTAGCAGTTTACCGGAGGATGTTCAGATTGAAATGATAAAAACAGTACCAGGCCTTGAAAATGTATCAATAATGAGAATTGGATATGCTATAGAGTATGACTGTGTAAACCCTGCACAGCTTGATCTTTCACTTGAATTAAAAGATGTAGGCGGTTTGTTTTGTGCGGGACAGATCAATGGAAGCTCAGGTTATGAAGAAGCTGCGGCACAGGGGATTATTGCCGGAATTAATGCAGCACAAAAAGCTAAAGGAAAAGCTCCACTTATTCTTGATAGATCAGAGGCCTATATCGGTGTTCTTATTGATGATCTGGTTACGAAAGGAACAAGGGAACCATATAGAATTATGACTTCACGGGCGGAATACAGATTGCTTTTAAGGCAGGACAATGCTGATTTGAGGCTTACTTCAAAAGGTTATGAAATAGGCTTGATAAGTAAGGAAAGATACGATAAATTTTTAAGAAAAAAAGAGCAAATAGAAGAAGAAATTTCAAGGCTTAAAAATACCACAGTACCACCAGATGAAAAAGTTAACAGTTTTTTGACGGACAGAGACAGTACACTACTAAAAAGTGGTGCAAAACTTTCCGATTTACTTAAACGACCGGAAATTACCTATGAAGATTTAGCTGAGATTGACCCTGACAGGCCGGAATTAAATTATGCAGTAAGGGAAGAGGTAGCTATATCTGTAAAGTATGAAGGTTATATAAAAAGGCAGCTGCAGCAGGTAGAGCAGTTTAAGAAACTGGAAAACAGAAAAATTCCTGAAGATATTGATTATGAAAAGATAAAGAACCTTAGAATTGAAGCAAAACAAAAACTTGGGAAAATACGTCCATTATCAATAGGACAAGCATCAAGAATTGCTGGTGTTTCTCCCTCTGATATCTCCATGCTTCTAATCTATCTCGAACAGATTAAAAGGGGCGGAGGCAGTCCTAGTAACCAGTAGATAAAGAAATATGGAGGTAGACTTATGACTAATTCAGGGTATTCTGAAGAATTGCGTGGATTACTAACCGATGGAGCAGGAGAATTTGGGGTAGAATTGAATTCTGCTCAAATAGATAAATTTTTTAAATATATGGAATTGCTGAAAACATGGAATGGAAAAATAAATTTGACTTCCATAGAAGACGATAGAGATATTATTTTAAAGCATTTTATCGATTCTATTAGTATTGTGCCCACTACAAATAAGAGCATTAATATTAATATGAGATCAATGACGAATACATCAGAAGGGTATTACCCGCAAGTTATAGACATAGGTACAGGAGCAGGGTTTCCGGGTATACCTCTGAAAATAATATCCCAGGAGATTAATATAACTTTACTTGATTCCATTGATAAAAAAGTTAAATTTCTTGAGGAATGTATAGCTTATCTTGATTTAAGCAAGATAAGGGCTTTTCATGGGAGAGCGGAGGATTATGCCCATAAAGCCGGGCATAGGGAATTTTATGATATAGCTGTGGCAAGGGCTGTAGCAAATTTACCTGTGCTTCTTGAATATTGCCTTCCTTTTGTTAAAGAGGGCGGTGTTTTTATAGCAATGAAAGGTAGAAATATTGATGAGATTTCTGATTCAAATAAGGCATTAGATATACTTGGAGGGAAGATAGAGGAAATCAGGGAAATAAATTTACCCTTTACAGATAACATGAGAAATATAATTATTATAAGAAAGTTTCGACAAACTCCGACAAAATATCCTAGAAAAGCAGGAAAACCTTCGAAGATACCGTTGATATAACCTGTAAAATGCAGTAATATAGCATATTATAAGGAACGATTCTTAAATTAAAAAAAAGGGATAAAAAAGCAATGCGGCGAATATGTTCTTGAGAGCTTAAAATTTTATTGTAATTTAATCGAATATACAAAGGATGGTGCCGCAATGCTTGAGAATAGGATTCAAACTTTAGACCCCGCAGGGGGTAATACTATTGAAAATATTATTTATATTAATATAAATAATATTAGACCAAACCCATATCAGCCTAGAAAACATTTCAACAAATCATCTCTTGAGGAGCTTTGTGAATCCATAAAACAATATGGAGTTCTTCAACCCATTAACGTAAGAAAAATAGGCACCAGCCACTATGAACTGGTAGCTGGGGAAAGAAGGCTGAGAGCATCTGCTATGGCAGGGTTGGATAAAATACCTGCTATTGTTGTTAATGTAGATGACAATGACTCTGCAATACTAGCGCTTATTGAGAACCTTCAAAGGGAAGACCTTAATTACCTGGAAGAAGCGGAGGGTTATAATAATCTTATTGTCGAGCATAATCTAACACAGGAGGAACTGGCATTAAGAATAGGTAAAAGTCAGTCTACAATAGCAAATAAAATAAGGCTCTTGAAGTTATCTCCTCTTATCAAAAAAATTCTTATTGATAACAATCTTACGGAAAGACATGCAAGAGCTTTGCTAAAACTGCATGATGAACAACTGCAGCTTAAAGTATTAAGGTATGTATGTGAAAAAGGATTGAATGTAAAGAGAACAGAGGAGCTTGTTGAAAAGGTAATTGAAAGGTATTCCAGTAGAATAACTACAAAAAATAGCGGGAAGAGAACGAACAAAGCAATTAAAGATATAAGAATATTTGTTAATACAATTAAGCATGCAGTTGACATAATGAAAAAATCCGGACTTAATGCGAAGGCAGCCCAATTTGACCGGGGAGAGTACTTTGAATTTGTTGTTAGAGTTCCAAAAAATTAAGCGATAAATTGAGTGTACTTTATATAATGTTTGATAGCAGGTTATTTCTTGTATGAAATATTTACCGGAGATGACCTGCTATTTTATTTTAAGCAATTATAAGCAATTAAAAGTAGACAGTACATAAAAACTTTATTAAAATAGATATTGGTGTATATAATGCATAAAAAATGCATTATATAAATTTTGTGGTCCGTAATAGATTATTTTTAGGGTTAGTGGACCACAACATTAAGGAAGCAGATTTGTAACGCTTGAATAAGAACTATAAAAACGAGATGTTACAAACTGCTAGTGCGCCTATGTTGCCTTAGTGAATACGCGAAAATCCAATTTGTTACTTGTAGAATCATTTTTGCGTTATATATAGATTGGAGTTAATATATATAAATAAAGGACAAAATATATGTTATAAACACCTGGTATTTGATTGAAGAAAAGGAGTATATTTTAAATGACAAATGGTGAAGAACGAATAGAACAAAACATAATACCTGTTGATATTGAATCGGAAATGAAAAAGTGCTTTATTGACTATGCTATGAGCGTTATTGCTGACAGAGCACTTCCCGATGTTAGAGATGGTCTAAAGCCTGTTCACAGAAGAATATTATACTCTATGTATTTATTAGGTTTTACACCGGATAAGCCTCATAGAAAATGTGCATCCACAGTTGGAGAAGTGCTTGGAAAATTTCATCCACATGGAGATGCCGCAGTTTATGATAGTATGGTAAGGATGGCTCAGGACTTTTCACTCAGGTATACCCTTGTTGATGGTCATGGTAATTTTGGCTCAAGGGATGGAGATGCTCCTGCAGCAATGAGGTATACAGAAGCAAGACTTTCAAAAATTGCCATGGAGATGCTTCGTGATATAAACAAGGATACTGTAGACTTCAAGCCTAACTTTGACGAGCATGAAATGGAGCCTGTTGTGCTGCCATCTAAATTTCCCAATTTGCTTGTGAATGGTTCCTCCGGTATTGCAGTAGGAATGGCTACAAACATACCTCCCCATAATTTAGGTGAAGTAATAGATGGACTTATACAAGTTATAGATAACCCGGATATTACTATAGATGAACTGATTAAAACCATAAAAGGACCTGATTTCCCTACAGCCGGTATTATCATTGGAAGGCAGGGTATCAGAGATGCATATAGGACAGGCAAGGGCCGCATTGTTGTCCGGGCGGCAACAAATATTGAGCAGATGAGTGGTTCAAAGCAGCGCATTATTGTCTCTGAATTGCCATATCAGGTAAATAAGGCAAGATTGATTGAAAAAATTGCGGAACTTGTAAAAGATAAAAAAATAGAAGGAATATCTGATTTAAGAGATGAATCAGATAGAAACGACCCTGTAAGGATTGTTATTGAGCTTAAAAGAGAAGCAAATGCAAATGTTGTATTGAATCAGCTATATAAGAATACTCAGATGCAGGATACATTCAGTGCTAACATGCTTGCTCTGGTTCAAACCCCGGAAGGGAAATATGAGCCTAAAGTTCTTAACTTAAAAGAAACCCTGACTTATTATATTGCTCATCAAAAGGATGTAATAAGGCGCAGAACTGCTTTTGATCTTGAAAAAGCCGAAGCTGCCGCTCATATTTTAGAAGGATTAAGAATAGCAATTGACAATCTTGACGAAGTAATCCACATTATCAGAACATCAAAAAATGAAGCATCAGCCAAGGTAAGACTTATGGAAGCATTTAACCTAAGCGACAGGCAAGCTCAGGCAATTGTTGATATGAGGCTTGGAAGGCTTACTGCTCTTGAAAGGGAGAAGCTTGAAGCGCAATATAATGAACTTTTGGAAAAAATAAAATACTACAGAGATATTCTGGCCAATGAGTCCATGGTTTTTAGTATAATAAAAGAAGAGCTTACCGAGGTTAAGACAAAATACGCCGATGAAAGACGTACTTCCATTAATATAGATGAAGGAGAAATTGACGAAGAAGACCTGATAGACCAGGAAGAAGTGGCTATTACTCTTACTCACTTTGGATATATTAAAAGACTGCCTGCAGATACTTACAGAAGTCAAAAGCGGGGAGGCAGGGGTGTACATGGAATAACCACAAGAGAAGAGGATTTTGTTGAGGACTTTTTCATTACGTCCACCCATGATTATATTTTATTTTTTACAAACATGGGTAAAGTATACAGAATGAAAGCATATCAGATACCTGAAGCCGGACGTCAGGCTAGAGGAATGGCTATAGTAAACCTTCTGGAAATAAGCCAGGACGAAAAAATTACTGCAGTAATACCGGTATCAGAATATCGGGAGGGGCTATACCTTACTATGGCTACAAAACAAGGATTGGTAAAGAAAACAAATCTGATGGAATATGACAATATAAGGAGAGGCGGCCTTGCAGCTGTAAGTTTGAGAGAACAGGATGAGCTTATAGAAGTTAAGTTAACTGATGGTCAGTGTGATATTATTCTGGTTACTTATAAAGGTATATCCATAAGATTTAATGAATCGAATGTGCGTCCCACCGGAAGAGTTTCTCAAGGTGTTAAAGGTATTGCTCTTGATGAAGATGATTATGTTATTGGTATGGGAGTATCAATGGAAGATGCATATATGCTCATTGTTACAGAAAATGGATATGGCAAAAGAACGTTGCTGGATGAGTATAGAGCTCAGATAAGAGGCGGTAAAGGAGTTATAACCTACAAAATTACCGAGAAAACCGGCAACATTGCAGGTATGCGTATTGTTAATGAAGATGATGATATTATGCTTATTAATAAAGATGGTACTATTATACGTATAAATGTAAGTGAAATTAGTGTTTTGGGAAGATCTACTCAAGGAGTTACTCTAATGAGAATTGATGAAGATAGTAGAGTAGTAGGCCTAGCGAGGGTTGAAGGGAGTTATGAAGACGAGAGCAGGAATGGATTTGATGATGAAGATGATGATGAATATGATAATAGAGATGGTGATGGATACAGCAATGGAGACGATGATGTAAATGGAGAAGGAGATTAATTGATTATAAAATTGATTTAGCAAGAATATAATAGTATTTATGAGGTAAATTAAATATATATTAAAAAAACATGTTATCCTCAGGTTGATAATGCACCTGTCAAGGTGCTATATTATAAAAGCTGCTTGCACACGCAGCTTTTGATTTTCAACCTGATTGCTGGTTAATGCCGGTTGGTGGTTGAAGCACAAAAATAGTTTGAAAAAACTAAAAAAAAAGTGTTGACAAAAAATATTCTACATGATAATATGTATAAGCTGCTCGTGAGGACAACATAAAAAGAAACAATATAATAGAGCAGATAAACATTATGGACATTGAAAAGTGAACAGTGTAAAAACAAAGAACTCGTCAATAAACACCTTGCTAAAAGCAAGGAAGAGTAATTTAAGTAATTATAAAGCCAGTTATTTGGCTGAAGCTTGGAACAAA
>Ga0116195_1001963_pt1 | contig 11324 bp, 4 predicted proteins | sample AD_SCU002_MetaG_FD_89881 | JGI IMG/M metagenome (GOLD analysis project Ga0116195, IMG submission 89881) | Active sludge microbial communities of municipal wastewater-treating anaerobic digesters from China - AD_SCU002_MetaG | ecosystem: Engineered > Bioreactor > Anaerobic > Digestate | place...
GATTGAAACCGACAAGCCCTGTCAATCGGCGTCATGGAAGATGAGTCGCGCCCCGCAGGGGCGCGTGGATTGAAACAGACATTGGAATCATGCTTTGCCCCCTGCTTGTCAGGTCGCGCCCCGCAGGGGCGCGTGGATTGAAACATCCCTATGAGCCTTCCACCATTCTGGTTTTTTATGTCGCGCCCCGCAGGGGCGCGTGGATTGAAACAGAAGCCGAAGGCCGAGTGTAGTCCCATGGACTAGTCGCGCCCCGCAGGGGCGCGTGGATTGAAACGTGATGATGGGTCTGAGTACAACATTCAGTATTAGTCGCGCCCCGCAGGGGCGCGTGGATTGAAACGCTGATGGATACGCGGCTCAAAGACTACGAGAGCGTCGCGCCCCGCAGGGGCGCGTGGATTGAAACAAGTACTGCATGATCGCAGCCCTGTACTTTTCACACGTCGCGCCCCGCAGGGGCGCGTGGATTGAAACGCCTCTTTGCCGTCCTCGTCCTCCCAGCCCCGCCAGTCGCGCCCCGCAGGGGCGCGTGGATTGAAACCCTTGCAGATCGAGAAAGACCCCACGAGCGGCCTGGTCGCGCCCCGCAGGGGCGCGTGGATTGAAACTAGATATCGTAAGACTGATATCATTATACGGCGCGTCGCGCCCCGCAGGGGCGCGTGGATTGAAACAACACGCGACCATCAACCACTATATACCGTCTAATGTCGCGCCCCGCAGGGGCGCGTGGATTGAAACTCTCCATAATATACCTCTAATACTCAAACGAGTCGTCGCGCCCCGCAGGGGCGCGTGGATTGAAACGCGCAACTCCTCGGCCTTTTCGAACAACTCAATGGTCGCGCCCCGCAGGGGCGCGTGGATTGAAACAAACGAGAGGAGGCTACACGATGAGCAAACTAAGCGTCGCGCCCCGCAGGGGCGCGTGGATTGAAACTCGAAGAACGATATCACAGAGCCCGATTGCCGGAGGTCGCGCCCCGCAGGGGCGCGTGGATTGAAACACCGCGCTTATCGCTACTTCGCCGCCCTTTCCTTCGTCGCGCCCCGCAGGGGCGCGTGGATTGAAACTTTGGGTTTTGCTTCGGCCACTACTGCGCGAAGCAGTCGCGCCCCGCAGGGGCGCGTGGATTGAAACTCCGGCGCTCATTGACCATCACGGCATAACAGAAAGTCGCGCCCCGCAGGGGCGCGTGGATTGAAACGGGAAAGTGATTGTTACGGCGATCTGCGTGGTATGTCGCGCCCCGCAGGGGCGCGTGGATTGAAACTCGGCCTATTGTACTTAATACGGCCTTGAAGTTAGTCGCGCCCCGCAGGGGCGCGTGGATTGAAACTCCGCGCCCCCCGTGGTCGAGCTACCCTCTGGGGGTCGCGCCCCGCAGGGGCGCGTGGATTGAAACTCACTATTCGGGACATGGTGCGGCAGGAGGTGGCGGTCGCGCCCCGCAGGGGCGCGTGGATTGAAACAAAGGCACCGGCGAATTATCTTACGGAACCTTTGAGTCGCGCCCCGCAGGGGCGCGTGGATTGAAACATTCCGCCGTCTACGCGACGCTCGTAGAAAACGACGTCGCGCCCCGCAGGGGCGCGTGGATTGAAACAAAGCCTTCGGGGATGCGAACCGAATCAAGCTGTGTCGCGCCCCGCAGGGGCGCGTGGATTGAAACGTAAGCCAATCGCGGGAGAAGAGACAATCGATCAAGTCGCGCCCCGCAGGGGCGCGTGGATTGAAACCGTAAATGAGCACCGTCGTGCCCATGGCGGGGCTGTCGCGCCCCGCAGGGGCGCGTGGATTGAAACTTCTTGGCGATAGTCAGGCCGACCATGCCGCCGACGTCGCGCCCCGCAGGGGCGCGTGGATTGAAACCTCGACCGGTACTGTGGTTTCAACCAACAAGATCACGTCGCGCCCCGCAGGGGCGCGTGGATTGAAACAGAAAATCAATCTCGGTATATCCTATTGCCATATGTCGCGCCCCGCAGGGGCGCGTGGATTGAAACTGTCCTTGTCTTGCACGCTGAAATATACGGTGTCGGTCGCGCCCCGCAGGGGCGCGTGGATTGAAACTTTTTGTCCCCAAACATAGGTTGATTTACAAAAGAGTCGCGCCCCGCAGGGGCGCGTGGATTGAAACACCTGTCCTTTGTCCACGCTGTCCACGACGAACGTCGCGCCCCGCAGGGGCGCGTGGATTGAAACCGTCAGGTGCTCTTGACGCTGCGCTCGAAGCGGCGGTCGCGCCCCGCAGGGGCGCGTGGATTGAAACGAATATTGGGTGCAGTCCTATGACCCGATATTGGGTCGCGCCCCGCAGGGGCGCGTGGATTGAAACAAAGGCACCGGCGAATTATCTTACGGAACCTTTGAGTCGCGCCCCGCAGGGGCGCGTGGATTGAAACATCCTATTAATAGGATACTTTAACTATATAGCACGTCGCGCCCCGCAGGGGCGCGTGGATTGAAACGTACAAGAGATAGAAAGCGTAATAGTTCCCAAGTAGTCGCGCCCCGCAGGGGCGCGTGGATTGAAACAATCGGGAACAGCTTCACCAGCTCGCCACGGATGGTCGCGCCCCGCAGGGGCGCGTGGATTGAAACATACCGCCGGACAGCTTGCCTCTGCCGTCGCGCCGCGTCGCGCCCCGCAGGGGCGCGTGGATTGAAACAAGCTGTCGATTTCGCTCTGCAAGCTCGCTATAAGTCGCGCCCCGCAGGGGCGCGTGGATTGAAACCGGCCTGTCAGGGAAGGTTGGGTCGCTCCACGCCTCGTCGCGCCCCGCAGGGGCGCGTGGATTGAAACCATATTATACGAGCCTTTGGAAAGGTTTTTCGGAAGTCGCGCCCCGCAGGGGCGCGTGGATTGAAACATTTGGAGGGTGGGATAATGATGGTAACGTTAAAGTCGCGCCCCGCAGGGGCGCGTGGATTGAAACTTATATGTACGGGCTGATTTACGTTTATTGTACGTCGCGCCCCGCAGGGGCGCGTGGATTGAAACTTGCGACGAGTATTTTACAACTGCCGAAATTGCCGGTCGCGCCCCGCAGGGGCGCGTGGATTGAAACCTCCTTTAACTTTAATTAGCAAGTGCACGAGCTCGTCGCGCCCCGCAGGGGCGCGTGGATTGAAACAGGGCCTTCGATTGTTAGGTCATTAGTAAGGCGAGTCGCGCCCCGCAGGGGCGCGTGGATTGAAACAGGCGTTGCAGGTGATAATCCATCGTTTGATATAGTCGCGCCCCGCAGGGGCGCGTGGATTGAAACCACACGCCCACGCCGTTTGAGCGCCCTGAATATAAGTCGCGCCCCGCAGGGGCGCGTGGATTGAAACAAGTCCTGCACGTTATGTCCTACAAGATATAGGGTCGCGCCCCGCAGGGGCGCGTGGATTGAAACCCGAGATACTCGGATACCTTCTTGACACTTGAAAGTCGCGCCCCGCAGGGGCGCGTGGATTGAAACTATCCCGGCAAGCCCGACCAGGCGACGCGCGACAAGTCGCGCCCCGCAGGGGCGCGTGGATTGAAACATACTTGTCCAGCGCCGCGAGTGCATCGCTTAGTGTCGCGCCCCGCAGGGGCGCGTGGATTGAAACCTTGCGCGCCTTGTCTGCCCGCTCCGCGTACCTTTGTCGCGCCCCGCAGGGGCGCGTGGATTGAAACAAGCGTCGCTCGCAATCGACGACGCGCTGGATTAGTCGCGCCCCGCAGGGGCGCGTGGATTGAAACAGCGTAGTTCATGCGAACAACCCTGGCGCGACTTGTCGCGCCCCGCAGGGGCGCGTGGATTGAAACTCACCATATCCTTCCACCACCAGTGGAATGAGGTGTCGCGCCCCGCAGGGGCGCGTGGATTGAAACCGGCGTTATCGGCGGTCCTTATGCCGACGAAATGGTCGCGCCCCGCAGGGGCGCGTGGATTGAAACGCCAAGGGCGGGGTATTCGCCGAAGCAGGACCAGGTCGCGCCCCGCAGGGGCGCGTGGATTGAAACACGGTGATAAACATCCTGGGCACGACCTACAAGATGTCGCGCCCCGCAGGGGCGCGTGGATTGAAACCTATTGTGTCAGCGGCGGGGATAATGTCGAAATTGGTCGCGCCCCGCAGGGGCGCGTGGATTGAAACACGCGATCATGGGCCCGGGTAATCCGAGGCCGCGCGTCGCGCCCCGCAGGGGCGCGTGGATTGAAACCGATCACGGGACTTGAGCCACGCCGTTTTTATTCTGTCGCGCCCCGCAGGGGCGCGTGGATTGAAACGCGGAGCTTAAAATAGCTGTCGACCCAGCGCCCCCGTCGCGCCCCGCAGGGGCGCGTGGATTGAAACCGCCGTCGCCATCACTAGAGCCGAGGCCATGACAAGTCGCGCCCCGCAGGGGCGCGTGGATTGAAACGTATTGCCCGGCTGTAAGTGTTCCTGAAGTCGCGGTCGCGCCCCGCAGGGGCGCGTGGATTGAAACCGGTGTGTCGCACTTTTGCGCCGTAACCGATTCCGTCGCGCCCCGCAGGGGCGCGTGGATTGAAACTCGCTTTGTTTGTGCCGTATTAAATCTCTCGAAACGTCGCGCCCCGCAGGGGCGCGTGGATTGAAACCTTTCGGCGTGAAGGGATTCGCCGAGGCTTGGGTGTCGCGCCCCGCAGGGGCGCGTGGATTGAAACACTGGATTACCAGGAAGTAACGGGCTATCGCCTTAGGTCGCGCCCCGCAGGGGCGCGTGGATTGAAACAACTATAATCTTGACTTTCCATGCAGGCATTCCACGTCGCGCCCCGCAGGGGCGCGTGGATTGAAACCAGCCGATTGTGCTGTAACGCCGAGTCTGCCGGGTCGCGCCCCGCAGGGGCGCGTGGATTGAAACCAGAGAAGGACGGCGAAACGTCCTTACGGGAGCAGGTCGCGCCCCGCAGGGGCGCGTGGATTGAAACATGCAGGTGGTGAGCAATGAGCGGCCAGCAGACTCGTCGCGCCCCGCAGGGGCGCGTGGATTGAAACAGGCGGCGCTTGAGGAAATAACTGCACGGAACAAGGTCGCGCCCCGCAGGGGCGCGTGGATTGAAACCCCGTGTATCACGCCCCTTATTACTTTGGTATATGTCGCGCCCCGCAGGGGCGCGTGGATTGAAACAGGCGGCGCTTGAGGAAATAACTGCACGGAACAAGTCGCGCCCCGCAGGGGCGCGTGGATTGAAACATTTCTCCTCCTCCCCCCGTTGGCTCCGGGCGTGGGTCGCGCCCCGCAGGGGCGCGTGGATTGAAACTTCGAAAACCGCGGATCGATCGGCCACTCTTATTGTCGCGCCCCGCAGGGGCGCGTGGATTGAAACTTAACGATGGTACCGGCAATGTCACCGGGGTATCGTCGCGCCCCGCAGGGGCGCGTGGATTGAAACACCAGCATTATTGAGGCGACACCAGTAGATAAGGGGTCGCGCCCCGCAGGGGCGCGTGGATTGAAACACGGTGCCCTTGTGAGAGTTATAATAGCAATATGGTCGCGCCCCGCAGGGGCGCGTGGATTGAAACTACCTCTACTCGCCCCGTGGCGGGCGCAGGGAAAGTCGCGCCCCGCAGGGGCGCGTGGATTGAAACTGGCTCCACACATTAAGCTGGTAGGCAAAGAATGAGTCGCGCCCCGCAGGGGCGCGTGGATTGAAACCGATCTGCGGTGGCAACTGGACCAACACGTCCAACGTCGCGCCCCGCAGGGGCGCGTGGATTGAAACCGATAGGCCGTTGTAGAACCTTCCTGCTGTGCAAGGTCGCGCCCCGCAGGGGCGCGTGGATTGAAACCAGCGCGTGGGAGTGGACAACCGACCCTGGCGAGTCGCGCCCCGCAGGGGCGCGTGGATTGAAACATATACTGTCATTTTTCTCTCTCCTTTTAATTTACGTCGCGCCCCGCAGGGGCGCGTGGATTGAAACCTGCCAGTCGATATCAGCGGGGAACGTCACGCCGTCGCGCCCCGCAGGGGCGCGTGGATTGAAACTTCTTCTGTCGGGAATAAATACCCATTATCATAAAGTCGCGCCCCGCAGGGGCGCGTGGATTGAAACATCTTGCCCTTCGCCCGGGATCGACGATGAAAGTGTCGCGCCCCGCAGGGGCGCGTGGATTGAAACTAGCTTTTTAACCGGTTCCGGTGCCACGTCTCGCGGTCGCGCCCCGCAGGGGCGCGTGGATTGAAACGATATGTTGGTTAGGATCGCCACGCCACGCGCCGGTCGCGCCCCGCAGGGGCGCGTGGATTGAAACGGCAAGCGTCTTTTCGGCCTGTAGTCCCTGCTGTAGTCGCGCCCCGCAGGGGCGCGTGGATTGAAACTATCCCGGCAAGCCCGACCAGGCGACGCGCGACAAGTCGCGCCCCGCAGGGGCGCGTGGATTGAAACATTAAATGCGTCTAATGCTTTTTTTAATGTCGGGGTCGCGCCCCGCAGGGGCGCGTGGATTGAAACGGGTTGAAGGGGTTGGAACCTCCGGACGCAATCTGTCGCGCCCCGCAGGGGCGCGTGGATTGAAACTCAAGCAGTTCCTTGTTCTTCTTCTTCAACCCGGCAGGTCGCGCCCCGCAGGGGCGCGTGGATTGAAACATCGGGGGTAAGATATCCCTGCTTATCTATATCAGTCGCGCCCCGCAGGGGCGCGTGGATTGAAACTGGGTTTCAGCGACGACGAGGTTGCAAACATTGTCGTCGCGCCCCGCAGGGGCGCGTGGATTGAAACATTGTCAGTAAAATCTACGGCTGGCATCTCTATATGTCGCGCCCCGCAGGGGCGCGTGGATTGAAACTTTTTATGCTTGACATATCCTAACGATAGGTATAGTCGCGCCCCGCAGGGGCGCGTGGATTGAAACATATCGTCCTCCTTAAGCTCTCATCGCGGCTGCTTGTCGCGCCCCGCAGGGGCGCGTGGATTGAAACCACCAGTAGGCTTCTCCGGTCACGCGCTTATAGAGTCGCGCCCCGCAGGGGCGCGTGGATTGAAACACGAACAACTTGATTTGTATGAAAAAACAAAAGCGTCGCGCCCCGCAGGGGCGCGTGGATTGAAACTAGCCTGGCTTGAATTTGTGAAAGAGACTCCTTGGTCGCGCCCCGCAGGGGCGCGTGGATTGAAACTGGGGTGAGGCTGCGAAATTCGCGATGTTTGGCCGTCGCGCCCCGCAGGGGCGCGTGGATTGAAACCTGGCAGTTAAAGAAATTCTCCGCGCTTGCCTCAGTCGCGCCCCGCAGGGGCGCGTGGATTGAAACTCATAATAGTTACTCTCTTCTATTTATAGCAGAACGTCGCGCCCCGCAGGGGCGCGTGGATTGAAACAATATTCTATCGGCATAAATTTGATAGGGGGCTAGTCGCGCCCCGCAGGGGCGCGTGGATTGAAACTGGAGCAACTGTATCCGCCCCGGAGATTGCACAAGTCGCGCCCCGCAGGGGCGCGTGGATTGAAACATTTTATCTTGATAGCGCGTTATCTTGCGCTCTAGTCGCGCCCCGCAGGGGCGCGTGGATTGAAACTAAACACTTTAAGAAAAGGTACGGTGTAGACAAGTCGCGCCCCGCAGGGGCGCGTGGATTGAAACTGGGCCTTACGTCTGTCTTGGAGGTTGAGTGTCGGTCGCGCCCCGCAGGGGCGCGTGGATTGAAACGTCGTTGGTCCCATACCCGTAAATGGGGTTGTATAGTCGCGCCCCGCAGGGGCGCGTGGATTGAAACTTAACTGTATCAGGTAAGGCTATGGCGAAACATCGGTCGCGCCCCGCAGGGGCGCGTGGATTGAAACCGAAACATTAGCTGGCACCAATTTAAAATTTTCGTGTCGCGCCCCGCAGGGGCGCGTGGATTGAAACACCAGCTCCGCGACCTGGGCCCCAAGCAGTTTTGGTCGCGCCCCGCAGGGGCGCGTGGATTGAAACATAGCGGCGCGCTTCATCCAAGAGACGACGCGCATGTCGCGCCCCGCAGGGGCGCGTGGATTGAAACTCTACCTACTGCGTTTTCTGCGGACCGTCCGCAAGTCGCGCCCCGCAGGGGCGCGTGGATTGAAACACCAGCTCCGCGACCTGGGCCCCAAGCAGTTTTGGTCGCGCCCCGCAGGGGCGCGTGGATTGAAACTATCAGTATTTTACAGCCATGCGTACCACTAAGCGTCGCGCCCCGCAGGGGCGCGTGGATTGAAACATCGATTAAATACCATATTCCAGCGGAATTCCTTGTCGCGCCCCGCAGGGGCGCGTGGATTGAAACAAGCGATGCGCTCTTTACGGTCCTCCGTACCGACGTCGCGCCCCGCAGGGGCGCGTGGATTGAAACCAGCCCATCTTGAATGTGTCATACCGTTCCATGCGTCGCGCCCCGCAGGGGCGCGTGGATTGAAACATCGCCCTGGTCCAAGTCCCCCACGAGGGTGGCGGTCGCGCCCCGCAGGGGCGCGTGGATTGAAACTTCCTCATCTTCCGGCTCCGGCTCGGGTGGTAGACGTCGCGCCCCGCAGGGGCGCGTGGATTGAAACTGGATCGCAGAAGTCATCAAGCGTGCATCCTGGGTCGCGCCCCGCAGGGGCGCGTGGATTGAAACAATCATAATCCATAGATTAAACCCATCAGATTGGGTCGCGCCCCGCAGGGGCGCGTGGATTGAAACACTCGCAGGGAAAATTTTGTTTATCAAATATCGCGTCGCGCCCCGCAGGGGCGCGTGGATTGAAACGTCTGTTGTGCGAATAGCGCCGCTTTAACCTTGGGTCGCGCCCCGCAGGGGCGCGTGGATTGAAACAAGGCTTCGATGGCTATCCGCCCACTCTCGGAGGAGTCGCGCCCCGCAGGGGCGCGTGGATTGAAACAACTGATAAATCATCGTCGGAATATTTTTCTGCCGGTCGCGCCCCGCAGGGGCGCGTGGATTGAAACTGTTCAACGAGGATATCGCGCCAGGGTACGCGGTCGTCGCGCCCCGCAGGGGCGCGTGGATTGAAACGTTTAAGGAGTAGTGCTCCAGGACGGCGGCCTCGGGTCGCGCCCCGCAGGGGCGCGTGGATTGAAACGATGTACGCCCGCTGAACCTTGCGCTCGGTGAGCGTCGCGCCCCGCAGGGGCGCGTGGATTGAAACCGCTATATGTTCTACGCGATAATCCAGCAGGATTGGTCGCGCCCCGCAGGGGCGCGTGGATTGAAACCGCCTCGGCTTCGGGCGAAATGTCATTCAAATCCACGTCGCGCCCCGCAGGGGCGCGTGGATTGAAACCTAACAATGACGCAATAAAACATATCGAGGCCCGGTCGCGCCCCGCAGGGGCGCGTGGATTGAAACTTATCCGTATAAGGGATCGATACGAAGATTGTTTTGTCGCGCCCCGCAGGGGCGCGTGGATTGAAACTTGAGCTCAACATCGGTGATCTGCATATTTGATGTCGCGCCCCGCAGGGGCGCGTGGATTGAAACTGACATGGGAAGGCGCGAAGGTTGAAAAGCTGGCCGGTCGCGCCCCGCAGGGGCGCGTGGATTGAAACATCGCCTCCGCGAATATGAGTCCCTGGGTCGCCGGTCGCGCCCCGCAGGGGCGCGTGGATTGAAACAGGTGCCCGGTTACCTGTCTCCATCTTGCCACCCGGTCGCGCCCCGCAGGGGCGCGTGGATTGAAACACACCTGCGCTCGACCCTCACGGTATGTATAAGCTCGTCGCGCCCCGCAGGGGCGCGTGGATTGAAACGCAAGAGGAGGTCAACATCATGCTCAATAATGCGGTCGCGCCCCGCAGGGGCGCGTGGATTGAAACTGATAGTGGATCTGTTTGGAATTTTATTTCGGCTTGTCGCGCCCCGCAGGGGCGCGTGGATTGAAACTCCTTTCCGCCCTGTCCACTGCCGAGCAGGAGCGGTCGCGCCCCGCAGGGGCGCGTGGATTGAAACCTATGGCGTGCCGTACTCCCTGCTTTCCGAGCAAGTCGCGCCCCGCAGGGGCGCGTGGATTGAAACTGTCAAAGGTGCGCTATGAGTACGGCGCGAGCGCGTCGCGCCCCGCAGGGGCGCGTGGATTGAAACCTGCTGAGATTGTAAACTTCGCCTACGAGCATGGGTCGCGCCCCGCAGGGGCGCGTGGATTGAAACAGGTAGGGATCCTGAACAATCTAAAATACGCGAGGGTCGCGCCCCGCAGGGGCGCGTGGATTGAAACTCCTTATATGCTTTTTGATACAGTTTGATTATAAGTCGCGCCCCGCAGGGGCGCGTGGATTGAAACTATTTCTGCGCCTATACTTATGCAACAAAAATTTAGTCGCGCCCCGCAGGGGCGCGTGGATTGAAACATTGATGCCCTGATTGCTTACCTGTACGACTAATGTCGCGCCCCGCAGGGGCGCGTGGATTGAAACAAAGGCACCGGCGAATTATCTTACGGAACCTTTGGTCGCGCCCCGCAGGGGCGCGTGGATTGAAACATTCCGCCGTCTACGCGACGCTCGTGGAAAACGAGTCGCGCCCCGCAGGGGCGCGTGGATTGAAACTAAGCTCCGGGAAAAGGTTAGGCGCGGCGACGGATAGTCGCGCCCCGCAGGGGCGCGTGGATTGAAACTTAATACCGGCGCGTAAAATCCACGACAGGCCGGGTCGCGCCCCGCAGGGGCGCGTGGATTGAAACATGTCTCTTCCGGTGTACCCAAGGATCCCATATCGTCGCGCCCCGCAGGGGCGCGTGGATTGAAACTTGGGGTTCAGCGACGACGAGGTTGCAAACATTGTGTCGCGCCCCGCAGGGGCGCGTGGATTGAAACCGCATATCTAGCTTATGCACCCGCGTCTTCAGGTGTCGCGCCCCGCAGGGGCGCGTGGATTGAAACGTCGGGGATAAAATAGGCCTTATATCCAGAGTATGTCGCGCCCCGCAGGGGCGCGTGGATTGAAACAGCGATAGCAACTGCGCTAGGCGCTATCTGGGCAAGTCGCGCCCCGCAGGGGCGCGTGGATTGAAACTACGGAGGGGGTCTGTGCCCCCTCCTCGATAAACGTCGCGCCCCGCAGGGGCGCGTGGATTGAAACGAGATTCGAAGGCTTCGACGTATATCCAGCGCCGGTCGCGCCCCGCAGGGGCGCGTGGATTGAAACGACATAGCTGCCGAGCAGATTTTGAATATGTCCAAGTCGCGCCCCGCAGGGGCGCGTGGATTGAAATAGGTTTTGAGCATGTAACAAAATTTGTGTAAACGGCTATACTACTTTAAGGAGCGAGTATGGCCATATCCAAGGAAGTTCTGGACGAACTGCTGAAGGATTACAAAGGGCCTGAGGACATTACAGGTCCGGAAGGGCTGTTAAAA
>Ga0116195_1001969_pt1 | contig 11301 bp, 9 predicted proteins | sample AD_SCU002_MetaG_FD_89881 | JGI IMG/M metagenome (GOLD analysis project Ga0116195, IMG submission 89881) | Active sludge microbial communities of municipal wastewater-treating anaerobic digesters from China - AD_SCU002_MetaG | ecosystem: Engineered > Bioreactor > Anaerobic > Digestate | place...
ATCAATGCACTCAGTGTGTTAGAACTGGCGGGCGCAACGCATATTCCGGTAGCCAGGGGTATGGACAAACCCCTGCTGTTGCCCGTGATCAATGCAGAAGTGACCCATGGAAAAAGTGGCTTGGGGTATGCGGAGCTGCCGCCCCCGAAAACCAGCCCAACTGAAAAACACGCGGTTGAATTGATCCGTGGCTTGGTTTTGCAGGATCCAGGACAGGTCAACATCGTCGCTATCGGACCGTTGACAAATATCGCCATGGCAGTTCGTTTGTACCCACAGATCGTCGACGCGGTGCAACATCTGTACATTATGGGAGGTGCCATCAACCATTGTGGAAATATGACCCCGCAAGCGGAATTCAATATCTATTGTGATCCGCACGCCGCTTCCATCGTGTTCCATTCTGGCATTCCATTCACCTTGGTGCCTCTGGATGTGACCTATCAGACGTTGATGACCAGGGATGATCTGAACATGTTTGCTCCACTACAAACCCCGCTCAGCGATTTTGTGATTAAAGCCTCCAGCTATGTCATGGAATACCTGTCGGAATCACAAGAGGTGATGGGATGCGCTTTGAACGATCCGCTGGCATTGGCAGCCCTTTTCCAGGATGACATATTGGAACTTCACCATCTGGTCATTGATGTGGATACCAATTATGGGGTCAGCATGGGGAAGACTTTTGCTGATTTTTACAATTACGATCACAAACCCGCCAATGGATACGCCGCTTTGGGGGTGGACTCTCGCCGTTTTGTGACGCATTTTTTAGAACGAATGATTAAATTTGTTCAATAACAAATGTCATATTATTCATATGATATTAATACTGAACCTTGACAAATCTTTTTTTCCTTAGTATATTTGCGTCCAATATGCAACATCGAAAGCATGAGAACAAACCGACAACTTTCTACGACTCCCAACTTGGAGGAGCTGTTCTCGTGCTGATTCGGTGCTAGACCAGGTGCAGGTAAAGAGAGGCTTTCCAAGAGCGGAAAGCCTTTTTTGTTATCTGCACATAGGAGGTGCCCCGGAGAGAGGAACGATTAACATAAAAAATCTTGAAAAATGCCAGAAAAATGCCAAAGGAGAAAAAGATGAAAAAAGTCAATTTTTTTGTAGCTCTCATGATCATTGCCGCTTTACTGCTTGCTTCCTGCTCCACCGCAGCATCACCCGAAGGGGTGGAAGAAAGCGCTGGTGAAGAGGTGAAAAGTGGTATGGAAGGTCAAGTCTACGAGTGTCTTGGGACGGCAGAAGATGCGCTGGTAGACCTTGAATGTAGAGAGATTACCATCGCTGTTGAGAATGCCTATCTTCCTTTCAACTATATCTCATCAGAAACTGGTGAGGCGGGTGGTTGGGATTATGAAGTATGGCCTGCAATTTGTGAACTGCTGCACTGTAAACCGGTTTTTGTAGAAACCGCCTGGGAGGTCATGATCCAATCGGTAGCGGAGGGACTGATGAACACGGCAGGGGATGGCGTGACCATCAGTGAGGAACGCCTCAAGCAGGTCGATTTCTCGATTGGGTATATCAATGTGGAACAGCGCTTGTTGGTTAAGAAGGGTGAAACCCGTTTTGCCAGCATAGAAGATTTTGTCGCCAATCCAGACCTGATTCTGGGCACTCAGGCACAGACCACCAATTATGAAACGGCTGTGCAATATCTTCCAGAAGATCGCATTCAAGCTTTTGAGCAATTCCCCTTCGCTGTTCAGGCTTTGATCGCAGGGGATGTGGATGCTGTCTTAATTGATGAAACGGCTGGTCTGGGGTATACGGGCACCAGTGCCGAAGAAATAGAGTTGATCGGTCCATCCATTTCGAGTGACGAACTTGGTTTCCCCTTCACGAAGGGCAGTGACCTGGTCGAACCGGTGAATCTCGCAATCCAGGCTTTGAAGGATAGCGGGAAACTGGAGGAGATCAATATGAAATATTTTGGTCCTACGTTCACACTCACCTACGACGATGTTCAATAAGAATCAATAAGAACAATAAATAGAAGTCCGCCAGACCGGCGAATCAACCGGTCTGGTGGGTACCCTAGATTGGAGTAGTAGATGGCAGTAAATGATCGATTGGTGACACAAAAGAATAAGAATGGATTGCAAACGACCAACGAGATGCAACTGACCAAAAAAGATTTTCCATGGTGGATGGTCGCGATTGGGCTGCTGATTGTAATTACCTTTTTGCTGATCCGGATCAAACCCGATTTTAAAGATGCGTTTAACATCATCCGGGCAGGTATGAGTGTGACCATTTCAACGACCCTCATCGCCTTCACCATTGCGACGATGTTGGGTTTGTTTATTGGGCTAGGAAGGGTTTCGGAGAGCATTTTTTGGAGAAATGCTTCTACCATTTATGTTGAGATCATTCGCGGTATCCCCCTGCTGGTGCTCATCTTCTTTATTGCTCTGGTGTTGATCCCGGGATTGACCAACCTGCTGAGCGCTCTCGGCACTGTTCTGATCGATGTGGGGATGGGGAGTTTCGGCGCAAAGCTGGCTGCCATTGAAAACAAATCTATATCGATGAACGTGCGCGCGATCATTTCATTGGCAATCACCTACGCGGCTTTTTCGGCAGAGGTCTTCCGCGCGGGCATTCAATCGATCGATAAAGGGCAGATGGAGGCAGCCCGTTCGCAAGGTATGAGTCGCTGGCAGGCGATGCGCTATGTCATCCTGCCGCAAGCCATTCGGAATATCCTACCGGCACTTGGCAATGACCTCATTTCCATGTTGAAAGATTCATCGCTTGTTTCAATACTTGCCGTGCGCGATATTACACAGGTTGCCAGATTGTATGCTGGTCATTCTTTTAAATTTGCACAGGCTTATTCGATTCTGTGCGTTCTCTATTTAACCCTCACCCTGGTTCTTTCTTTGTGCATGAAGGTGATCGAAAGGAAGTTAGGAAATGAGCGAAAATAACCGCCCTATGATCGAAACAGAAAATCTGTCGAAAAGTTTCGGCACGCTTGAAGCGGTGCACGGGGTTAGTTTGAAAGTGTACCCCAAGCAGGTGCTGGTTATCATTGGTCCCAGCGGGTCGGGCAAATCGACTTTGCTGCGCACCATGAATTGGCTCGAACAGCCCAGCGAGGGCGAGGTTTACGTTGATGGAAAGTCGCTATCTGAAAACCAGCACCACATCAATGATATCCGTTCGAACATCGGAATGGTGTTCCAGAACTTCAATCTCTATGGTCATCTAACGGTCACCGAAAATATCACCCTGGCTTTGCGCATCGTAAAGAAGATGAAGAAAGAAGAAGCGAAAAAAATTGCCATGCGGCAGTTGATGAAGGTGGGCATAGCCGACAAAGCCGATCGTTATCCCTCCGAACTGTCGGGTGGGCAGCAACAACGCGTTGCCATCGCACGGGCTTTGGCTATGGAACCGAAAGTGATGCTCTTCGATGAACCAACCAGTGCATTAGATCCTGAAATGATTAAAGAAGTATTGGATGTGATGCAACTGCTGGTAAAGGAAGGGATGACCATGGTGATCGTCACGCACGAAATGGGTTTTGCCAAAGCTGCGGCAGATGAGGTCATCTTCATGGATATGGGAAAGATCGTGGAAAGGGCAGCGCCGGAAGAATTTTTTGAACATCCTTCTTGTGAGCGGACCAAGCAATTCCTCTCACAAATTTTAAAACACTAGCTGGCTGATGCTGGTATTGACCGATGGTGGTTTATTTACTATAATACGCCGTCCAATAGTAGGACAATGTCCTAAATTACAGGACAACAGGTGTTGAATGCAGAACGGATCCTATCACTTCTACGAAGAGAAAATTGTTCTACGGGTGCGAAACCGCGTTTGCAATAATTCGGAAGAGTTGATACAAAGTGAGTTATTTGCAAAGGTCTTGCAATGCTTTCTGGAGGATCTTGCGCAGCGCCAATCGCCGTTGCTGACCGTTTTTCCTGATTCGCACATCAGCCATGACTCGGTGAAAAAGTTGACCGAAGTTCTGTTCTATTTGATCCACCTGCCGGCTGCGAAAGTGGAAAAGATCGTTGAAGGATCAGCCGCTTTCCTGGCAGACCCTTTTCTGTTGAATGAATTCGTCGAGCAGCTCTATAATTACTGGCGTTCCCTCCACCGACTTATCATATGTGACTCAATTTTTGACCGCTTTGACCAAAAACCATACCGGACGTTCAATGACTTGGTGGAAAGCCTCATGCATATTGTGCGCTCCACTTACCGCACCATTCAAGAGAACATCACCGGCAATCACCCCAAGATCTACCGCCAGGTGAGCGCCGGAGCAGAGGTTGGGGCGATCGCGCTGCCTTACCACATCAACTATCCGGATGGTCTGTACGATGTGCTGCAAGATGTGTTCATCATCCGCCAGGCGTTGATCTATCCTCCCATGATCTTCAAGACGCCCATGAACAAGCGCAATGGGCAATTCGAACGAGTGGATCAAAATCCACTGGAAAAGATCCATCTTGAACACGCTGAATGGCTGTGTTACCCCGCCAAAGTGGGCGACCTGCTGATCATGGTCTATTTTTCTTTGGATCTGTTCGAGTTGGGTTTTTCTCTGTGTAATTTATTCGAACTGGCAGAAGAGGATGACCTGCAACGCAAGCCGGATGCTGTGTTCCTTTATGGGGTTCCTCCCGAATGTGCATTGCAGGTGCATGGGAATGAAACGATCTTTTATGAAGATACTGAAAATGACCTTCTGATCGGTACCGTTCCAAACAAGGATGAATTTGGGTATTTTGGCTATCTTAAAAAGATGATCCTGACCCTGCACAATATCAAACGCATGCGCACTGGCTCGTTGCCCTTCCATGGCGCCATGATTCGCATTACTCTCAAAGACAGCCAGCCGTTCGCCCTGGTCATTTTGGGTGATTCGGGGGCGGGTAAATCAGAAACGATTGAAGCGTTGCGACGCATCCGCACCAAGGACATTGAAGAAATAGTGATTGTGGCAGACGATATGGGTTCGTTCTCGATCATGCCCGATGGCAAGATCGCGGGGTATGGCACAGAAATGGGCGCTTTCGTGCGGTTGGATGACCTGCAAGCCGGTTATGCTTTCGGTCAAATCGATCGCACCATCATCATGAACCCCGACCAGGTCAATGCGCGGGTGGTCATTCCTGTAACCCGTTACGAATATCTGATCAAAGGCATTCCTGTGGATGCTATTCTTTATGCCAATAATTATGAGTCGGTGAATGTTGACCATCCTTCCATTGAAGAATTCAAAACGCCGCGTGACGCTTTACGGGTATTTCGAAGAGGGGCTGTGATGAGCAAGGGTACAACCACCACTACTGGCATCGTCGAAAATTATTTTGCCAATATCTTCGGTCCCGTACAATACCAGGAACTGCATGACAAGATCGCCAGCGACTATTTTGGAGCTTTTTACGCTGCGGGCATCTATGTCGGTCAAATTCGCACCATGCTAGGCATCTGCGGGCAGGAACAGCACGGACCTGAAAATGCTGCAATTGCTCTGCTCGATCTGATCCGCAGCAGGGCATGACCTGGGCGCGCGATGCCCATTGTCTGTAATCCAGATTCCGCTGTTCGTCCTATAATGGTCTTACGGATGTACTAAAGATCATGAACCTGGCGACGTTTCGCTTTTATGCGGAATTGAATGATTTTCTTCCCGTCAAATGGAAAAAGACGAATTTCACGCTCCCATTTTCCCGCGGGCAGACTGTGAAACACATGGTCGAGTCGTGCGGAGTGCCGCATACAGAAGTGGACCTCGTTCTGGTTAACGGCAATCCAGTACCTTCTTCCCATCAATTGCAAAACAATGATCGGGTTAGCGTCTATCCGGTGTTCGAGTGCATTGATATTTCAAACATATCAATGTTGTGCCCCAAACCACTGCGCCATCCGAGATTTGTCGTCGATTGCCATCTGGGAAGGCTGGCGGTATTCCTTCGGCTGTTAGGATTCGATGTTTTATACAGAAATGATTTTCCTGATGATGAACTGGCAGAGATATCGGAGAAAGAAAAACGAATCTGCCTGACCCGCGATCGAGGATTGCTCAAAAGAAATCAGATTGAGCATGGTTACCTGGTGCGGGCGCTGGATCCAAGAGCGCAATTGATAGAAGTATTGAAGAGGTTTCAACTGAACCTGCAATTGAAACCGTTCACTCGCTGTACGCGCTGCAATGGATTTCTGCGACCAGTGGAGGAAGAAGAGATATCGAGCAGGCTGCTGCCCGGAACGCGTGAACATTTCCATGAATTTTCGTGTTGTGAGAGCTGCGGCTGGATCTACTGGCGGGGAGCGCAGTATGAAAGGCTGCAAAAGCTCGTGGATTTTGTTTTGAAAGAGTTAAAAATGGAACGAAACGGTTTGGGAGCGTTGAAGGTAGAGAATCATGACTGATCGTCCATTCAATGCGCATATTCCAACGTGATCGCATTTCTTTTCATCCATCTTGCGATTTTAAGAATTGGTAGTATCATTTCCCCCCTGTGCTTTATGAACTGTAGATTGTTCTGAAAGAATGTATCATTAAGGAAGATGTGAACGCGTTACAAATTGATCGAAAAAAGCTTGCGACTCTGCAAGCGAAAGATATATACCCTTTGCTGGAATCTTTACCTGATGGATTGGCGAGTGGGGAAGTGCTTGCGCGGCAAAAACGATTCGGTCTCAATGTATTGCAAAGCGAGAAGAAGACCCCTCTCGTGATAAAACTCCTGGCGAATTTTACCCATCTCATGGCGGTACTGCTTTGGGTGGGCGGAATCGCCGCCCTAGTTGCACGTATGCCACAACTGGCAGTTGCGGTGTGGATGGTCAACATCATCAATGGGGCGTTCAGTTTTTGGCAAGAATTCCGTGCCGAGAAAGCCTCGGAAGAATTGCAAAAATTGCTCCCGACATACACGCGGGTGTTGAGGGAAGGCAAAGAAGAAAAAATCCTGGCAGAGGAACTGGTGCCGGGCGATGTGGTGTTATTTGCGGAAGGAGAAAAAATCTCCGCTGACTGTCGCCTGGTCGAACAAGCTGCTTTTCGGGTTGACCAATCCACATTGACCGGCGAATCGCGACCTGTCGGCAAAAGCGCTGATGCTTCAACCATGGAAGAAATTACCCTTACAGAACAACCCAACCTGGTATTTGCGGGAACCAGCGTTGCCGCCGGCACGGCGAAAGGCATTGTGTATGCTACTGCCATGGAAACTGAATTCGGCAAAATTGCGCATCTCACCCAGAGTATGAAGGAGGAGTTGAGCCCGCTGCAAATTGAGATGAAATCCGTCACGAAAACCATTACGATCATTGCCATCATGGTTGGTATCGTCTTCTTTATCCTTGCTTTGTTCCTGGCAAAGATCGATCTGGCGGAAAGCTTTGTTTTCGGCATTGGGATGATTGTGGCTTTTGTGCCTGAAGGGTTGCTCCCAACCGTCACGCTGGCATTGGCAATGGGCACACAGCGCATGGCAAAACGACAGGCGTTGGTAAAAAAATTATCTGCCGTTGAGACCCTTGGTTGTACCACGGTTATCTGCACTGACAAAACAGGCACTTTGACCCAAAATGAGATGACGGTGCGTCGAATGTGGATCCCGCAAAAAGAAAGCAAACGAGAATTCCATGCAGATGGAAGGATTGAAGTAAGCGGAATTGGGTATAACCCCAGCGGTAGTTTTCATTGGAAGGATAAACCAGCCTCGAGTGTGCAGGACGAGGATGTGCAAGAGATTCTGCGAGCAATTTTGTTGTGCAACAATGCCCGGTTGATAGCCCCGCAGGGAGAGGAAACTGCGTGGAAAATCCTGGGCGACCCAACGGAAGCGGCATTGAAGGTGGCTGCCCTGAAAAACAAAATGAACGAAGAGGAAGAACTGCAGGCGCATCCTCGCATCGTTGAGATCCCCTTTGACTCAAGACGAAAACGTATGTCCACCCTTCATCTGGAACAGGCGCATGGATTGCAGGGTGCGACCTTCGTTCAAGCACCCCGTGTCGCGTTTGTAAAAGGGGCGCCAAAGGAATTGTTGGACCTTTGCGCCCACATATCCATCTCCGGTGAAGTTTTCCCATTATCCGAAGAACAAAAACAGGCTGCCATTCTGGAGAATGACACCATGGCCAGGGAGGGTTTACGCGTTCTGGCAGTGGCGTTTCGCAGGTTGCCCAAGGACTTTGGCTCACAAAGCGCAGAGGACATCGAGCGTGACCTGACCTTTTTAGGTCTGGTGGCGATGATGGACCCACCGCGTGAAGAGATCAGCGCTGCGGTGCAAAAGTGCAATCAAGCGGGCATCCGCGTCATCATGATCACAGGCGATTATGGATTAACCGCTGAGAGCATTGCCCGGCGTGTTGGTATCGTGCGGTCAGCGAATCCAAGGATCATCACTGGTTTTGAACTGGATAAACTGTCGGATGAAGAATTGAAAGATGCCTTTCAAAATGAAGTCATTTTCGCGCGGGTTTCTCCCGAACATAAACTGCGCGTGGTGATGGCGTTGCAGAACCTGGGACATATCGTGGCAGTGACGGGTGATGGAGTGAATGACGCCCCTGCGTTGAAACGAGCCAATATCGGCGTAGCCATGGGTATCACAGGCAGTGATGTAGCCAAAGAAGCGGCTGCGATGATCTTGCTGGATGACAACTTTGCTTCTATTGTGAATGCAGTAGAGGAAGGTCGCGCCGTGTACGCGAACATAAAAAAGTTCACCACCTACATTTTCACGAGCAATACCCCCGAAGCAGTGCCATTCATTCTCTACGCGTTTACCGCCGCCAGGATCCCTCTGGCTTTGAATGTGATGCATATTCTTGCGGTGGACCTTGGCACCGATATCGTGCCCGCCCTGGCATTAGGAGCCGAACCCCCAGAGCCGGGTATCATGCAGCAACCCCCGCGCGATCTGAACACGCACATCATCACACCCAAACTTTTAAAAAGAGCATACCTGTTGTTGGGACCAATGCAGAGCCTCGCCAGCATGGCAGCTTTTTACTATTATTATTGGACGAATGGTTTTGCCGGACAATGGATGGATTTACCCGCTACGGGTGCTCTTTACCAGTCTGCAACTGCTATGGCGCTGGCTGCAGTTGTAACAACGCAGATCGGGAACCTTTTTGCACAGCGCGCAGAAAGCACTCCTATTTACCAGATGCCGCTTTTCAAGAATAAGATGATTTGGGTAGGTATTCTGACGGAACTTGTCGTGATTTTCGCGATCGTTTATGTTCCGTTCTTCCATCAATTTATTGGGACGAACAGCTTTTCACTGAAATATTGGCTATTCTTGTTTGCATGGATACCCTCATTGATCATGGTGGATGAGATCAGAAAATGGGTTGAAAGGAAAAGAACTTTAAGGGGATTGAGCAAAGGAGGTGTGCGATGAAAGTGATTGTTATTGGTTGTGGCAGGTTGGGCATCAACATTGCACGTGAAATGGATCAGCGCGGCAACGAAGTAGTTGTGATTGATAAAGACGCGTTGACTTTTGAAAATCTTGGAAAGACTTTTCGTGGCAGCACTGTGGTGGGCATCGGTTTCGACCGCGACATTCTCGCGAAAGCAGGGGTTGATTTAGCGGACGCACTGGTTGCGGTGACTTCGAGCGATGAAGCCAACGTGGTGACTGCGCGGATTGCCAAGTTTGTGTTTCGAGTGCCCAAAGTAGTGGCGCGCGTATACGATCCACGCAAGGCAGAGATCTACCGGCGGTTGGGGATTCCTACCATTTCTCCGGTTACCATGGCAGGCGAGAGGATATCTGAGATGCTTTCATTTTCGCAGTTGAAGACTGTCATGACCATCGGTTCTGGTGAGGTCTTGATCACCGAAGTGGAAATGACCGCCCCTTTCCAGGGAAAAAAGATGGCACAGCTTGAAATTCCCAATGTGGCGCACCCCATCTCATTGACGAGAGATGGAAAGACCATGATGGCAATGCCCAATCAACAATTGGAGATGGGTGATGTGGTGCACCTGGCGGTGGTGGCAAGTATGACCGACCGTATCAGAGAAATGCTGAAATAGTGTTGGAGGAAACCATGAAAGTATTAATCATTGGTGGCGGTAAAGTTGGGACCTACCTTGCCTCACATCTTTTGGATGGCAGCCATGAGGTGACCGTTGTTGAACCACGACGTGAAGAATTGGAACGCTTGCAGAGCGAGTTGGGGGCAGAACATGTGATCTTGGGCAATGGAACGGACCCGGTTGTGCTTGAATCAGCCGGAATACGCACCATGCAGGTGGTAGCTGCGGTGACCGGTAGTGATGAGACCAACCTGGTGGTGACCAACCTTGCCAGATTTGAGTTCAATGTGCCCCGCATTATCGCGCGCGTCAATAATCCGAAGAATAACTGGATGTTTACCGCTGATATGGGCGTGGATGTGGCATTGAACCAGGCGGATCTCATGGTTCATCTCATTTTGGAAGAAATGTCTATGGGAGATATGATGACCTTGCTGAAGCTTCGCCGGGGTAAGTTCTCCATCGTGGAAGAAAAACTTGCGCCGCAATCCAGCCTGACTGGAGCGCGGTTGGAACAAGCCAAACTGCCGCAAGATAGCGTTCTCCTGGCTGTTATGCGCAAAGATGATATTTTGATCCCGCACGGCAATTTGGAGCTGAAAGCCGGTGATGAACTCATTGTGCTGGTGCATAGCGCTCAACTTGACCAATTGGAAAAAATCCTGAATTCATAAGCAGAAAATCTTTCAGCTATCCCCTGGGTGGAATGACCAGGGGATAGCTTTTAAAAAATCATACCAAAGTCTTATAAATTGTTTTTCGGATTACGATATGATAATGCTGGAATCATCATCACTCGTAAAGCTGTTTCTAGAAAGGTGTGCCCACCGATGCACAATACCAGCCGAATTGGCGTTGTTTTTCTGCTTATTGTCGTCTCTGTAGTAAGCGGTTTCTTGGGAGCATATATTGGCGGAAATATGGTTGCCGCGAACCTGGCAGCAGATGCAGAAGAACAGGTGATCCCCACGCCTACCTTGAATACGGGTGAAGTTCAGGTTGTGAACCAAACCATCACGATCAGCAGCTCTGAGATAGACACCGTGATCACAGATGTGGTGGAACAGATCGAACCGGCGGTGGTCACTGTGGTGGGAACAATCCCCGGGCAACAAACTTTCTTTGGTCGGACAGCTGATTCTGAGGTGAGCGGTAGCGGTTTTATCATTTCGTCGGATGGATATATTGTCACGAACAATCATGTGGTCGAGGATGCCAGTGCGCTTTCTGTTGTGCTCAGC
>Ga0116195_1001999_pt1 | contig 11165 bp, 9 predicted proteins | sample AD_SCU002_MetaG_FD_89881 | JGI IMG/M metagenome (GOLD analysis project Ga0116195, IMG submission 89881) | Active sludge microbial communities of municipal wastewater-treating anaerobic digesters from China - AD_SCU002_MetaG | ecosystem: Engineered > Bioreactor > Anaerobic > Digestate | place...
AAGAAATATCTGCTTTAAGCAATGCAGAAAAAACATCGGCAAGCTGTTTGTTTGAGTATAATTTTCGAGCATTATGATATCCGGGTAAGTAGTATGGATGTGTTCCTAAAGCTCTGGCAATCTGATATTCATTCGTTTTCGATGCAGTAAGTTCTGTTAATCTTGCTAATCCTGTAAAATATTTATTAAGCATCCCAATTATCTGTATTGGATCAATGCCGTTTTTTAACAGATTGTGCGCAACTTTTAATGCACTACTTTTATTTCTTTTTGCCAAAGCGTTTTGTAAATCGAAAATAGTATATTGTTTCAATGATGTTGAAAGTCCTCTTATACTTTCGATTGTTATTTCTTTGTTTTCACCAATATATAGAATTATTTTTTCAAGCTGCGCTTCCAGTGAGCTTCTGTTTTCACCTGATATATCCATTAGCAGCTGTGCGTTTTCATAGGATATCTTTTTATTATTCTTTTCAGCAGTTAAGATTATCCACTCAATTAAAGAATTTCCTTTTAACTCTTTAGCTTCAAAAAGATAACCCAGACTTAAAAGCGTTTTGTATGGTTCTGATTCGATATTACTAATAGAGCCTTCATGCAAGAAAATAATTACAGAAAAGTCTGCGGGTTCTTTCAGATAATTTACCAGCTCTTTTTTTTCTTTCACTTTTTCTGTTTGTTTAAGAGTAATAAGTTTTTTTTCAGAACCGAAAGGAAATGTTGAAGCTAATCCAACTATATTGGCAAAGGTTTGTTTTTCTCCGAAATAAGTTTCTTTATCAAAGTCAGAAGTAATATAAGGACTTAAAATTTCTTCAATAGCTTTATGTGTAGTTTCAATGCTGTATGTATCTTCTCCAAATAAGTAGTAAACAGGTAAAATCTTTTTTTGTTTTAACTGTTTTTGTATTTCCTGAATTGTTGGAGCTTTAGTTTTTGCCATTGAATATAAAAAGATGACATCGGTTTAAGATGTCATCCAGTTTTTCTTTAATTATCTTTTTTCTATTGTCACGCTTTCCATTACTACATCTTTTAATGGTCTATCCTGCGGATTTTTTTCCACTTTACCAATTGCTTTAACCACATCCATTCCCTTAATAACCTTACCAAAAACAGTATGATGATTATTAAGCCAGGGAGTGGGAGCCAGTGTAATAAAAAACTGACTGCCATTAGTGTTAGATCCTGCATTGGCCATTGATAAAATACCTTCGCTGTCGTGTTTTAATGAATCAACAAATTCATCATTAAATTTTTTGCCCCAAATACTCTCGCCGCCTCTTCCGGTTCCAGTCGGATCACCGCCCTGAATCATAAAGCCATCAATAACCCTGTGAAAAATTACACCGTTGTAATAACCTTTATTTGCAAGTCCAACAAAATTTTCTACAGTTTTGGGAGTTGCCTTTTCAAATAATTCTAATTCAATAACGCCCATATTTGTTTTGATTACTGCTACTGTTAAGCTATCTGACATTTTTTTAGTATCCTTATTTTGTGATATTATATTTGAAGTAAAAACAAGCGAAAGTAAGATCAATGTTAAAAAAAGTTTTTTCATTTTGCCTCCTTTATGGGTTTATAACATTTGAATAAAGTAAAATTAAAATCAACACACCAAGGGCTATCCGGTAGAAAATAAAAATGAAGGTTGTGTTCTTTTTTAGATACTTTAGTAAAAAATCTATTGCAAGATAACCACTAATACCAGAAATCAAAGTGGCAATAATAAGATTAATTGCAATATCAAAATTAATAAATGCAAAAGATTCTTTTAGTTGAAGCAAGCCGCTCGCAAGCACAGCTGGTACACTTAAGAGAAATGAAAATCTTGCAGCAACATCCCGCTTTAAACCTAAAAACAAACCTCCTGTTATTGTTGTTCCTGATCGAGAGGAGCCGGGTATTAATGCAACCGCCTGGGCAATACCAATCATAATAGAATCAAATAGTGTAATATCCTTTAAGTCTTTTTTAAATCTTGCAGTTTTTTCTGCGGCTGCAAGGATAATTGCGAGGATAATCAAGCTGCCGCCAATCACATACAGATTTTTTGTTAACGCACCTTCAATTGCATCTTTAAATAATAATCCAATTATAACAATCGGTACCGTTCCAATAATTATCATCCAGCCAAGTTTTGAATTAAGAGTTTGTTCAGAATATTTAACTCTGCTTTGCAGATTGTTCCGGATGAATTCAATAAATATTGACCATAAATCTTTCCAGAAATAAACCAGAATTGAAACCATTGTTCCAAGTTGAATAACAGCAATAAAAGATGTCCACTGCTCAGGATGTTCTTCAGAAATCAGACCCATAAATTTTCCGGCAAGAGTTAAATGACCGGTACTGCTGATTGGAAGAAACTCCGTAATTCCCTGAATTAAACCAAGAATAATTGCATCAATAATACTCAAACTATCTCCTTAAAACTGATAAGAAATTCCAAGTCTAACTCCAAAAGACAATGAACTAAAATTTGTATTCTCAACTTTATTGTTTAATGAATTACTGTCTGGCTTACCAAGTGCATCATAGCGAATATCAGCAGCAATGTGTGCATAAACATCCTGTGCGATAGCAGTATTTCCTGCAGCTCTTAACAAAAATCCAAACCCTAAAGAAGAATAATCATAATTATTTGGATCGGCAGGAAGCTTTTCTGTAATAGACAGAAGCCTTACACCAGCACCACCTCCAAATTTTAGATTATATCCATTATCTGCTATTACAAAATTATACAGCAGCGATGGCATTATTAAAGAATAGCTCAAATCGTAATTACCGCTAAGTGAACTTCCATTGTACGAGTTTAATAAATATCCGATTTCTAATTCAAGCTGTGAATTATCAGAAATCATTCTGCCGTAAGAACCTGAAAAATTTACAGCGGAACTAAAATCACTAAGCTTGTCTGTATAATTTGCTTCAAGATAATTTTTTAATTCAGGAATACTGATAAAATCAATTCCCATTGACGCTCTTACTTCATTTCCTTTTTGTGCCATAGTTAAAAATGGAACTGTAATCAATGCTACAACAAAAATAATATTTTTCATACTTCCCTTATTTCAGTTTCAACTACTTTAAATAAATTATCACGATGTTTGTTAATTATAAAGAACATTATGAGAGCAGTGCAGATGAACAAAATGTATCCGATTATATGTGTTAAAAATGCATAAGCTGCACTTATAGTTTCATCAAATCCGAAAATTAAAACTAATGATGACTTTGCAAGAGTATGATATGAACCTGTATTTCCGGGTGTAGGAATTATAACACCTATCGCACTTACGCTCATAATAACCCATCCCATTCCAAAAGTAACAGGCTGTACATTTTGCATATCAAGCATCAGCATTCCGGCATAAGAACCAAAGGCATATAAAACAATAATTGCAATTGACCAGAAAATAGTCCAGAAATAATTTTTTGTTCCTTTTATACTAGCAAAACCTTCGGCAAGCGTTGTAAAAATATAAGCAGCTCTTTCAGCAAACTTGTTAGAGATTTTTCCGGCAAACTTTAAGATAAACACAGAAAATTTTTCTTTAATCCGTAAAACAAGATAAACTAAAACGATAGAAATAATAGTAACTCCGCCCATTATATAAAGAGAAGTAACCAGCCATGGAAATTTTATTGATAAACTTACTCCGGTTAAGAAAAGTGCAATTATTATTGATACGCTAATCATTATAATATCAATAACTCTTTCAAGTATAACTGTTCCAAACATGGAAGAGCGCGATAAACCCTCCCACTTACCTATCAATACAGCGCGAGTAACTTCTCCAAGTTTTGGCGTAACACAATTAACTCCGTATCCAACCATCAAAGAACCAAAAAGATTTTTCATTGATGTATTTGGTTTTACAGAGTTTAAAATATATTTCCATCTTAGTGCACGAAAATAATGCCCAAGCATGGTAACTAATATAAAAACTGATGTCCAGAAAATATTTGCACCGGATACAATTTCAAGCACTTCACTAAAATCAACATCATTAAATGCTATATATAAAAAAACAACGGCAAGAATTATAGAGATCCCATAATTTATCAGAGTGCTGATTCTGCCAAATTTATTCTTTTTATCTGAGGTCAACTACGGCTGTTCCTTCTGGAGCTGTAAAAGTAAATTTTGAGTTCTGCAAATTTTGATTGAGTTTGTAATTTGAAAAAATAACTTCCATTGTTCCGGTAGATTGATTTTCTATAACAGTTTTATCAATAAGATTTTCTTTATTGATAACTAATCTAACTTCGCCAAGATTATTTCTTTTTGATTTTGGCTTTAATATCAATACTGTTTTGTTTCCTTCTGAAGATAAAGACAAATTACATTCTTCAGGATAATCATAAATAAGATATTTAATCGATAAAAACCCTGCTCCGTTTTCATCATAATTGCTGATAATCACCTTTTTATTTTTATGGTCATAATTCCATGAGGTTTTTCCATCTGCAACAATTATTTGGTTACCAAGCTCTAATCTTAAACTATTTTCTTTTTTAAAAAACAATTTGCCAGATAAAGCTGATTCGCCATTAATTTTTTGTGCAACATCAGCACTTAAATCAGCAATAGTATTAAATTTTGTCTGTAATGATTTTAAAACAGATTCGGCACTCTGGCTGAAAGAAACTGTTGAACAAAAAAGTATAATCAAACTTAAAATCGTTTTCATTTTCAACTCAAATTTTTTACAAAATAGTTTAATGTTTTGACTACAAATTACGCAGAATTGTTTCAAGCTGCTCTTCATTTTCAACAAGAACAGTTCTTGCTTTGCTTCCGTCATTTGGGCCAACAATACCGGCTTCCTCAAGCTGATCAACAATTCTTGCAGCACGGGAATAACCTAACTTTAATCTTCTTTGCAACAAGGAAACCGAACCTTGCTGATGGCGGACTATTACTTTAGCCGCTTCTTCAAACATCGGATCTAAATCTGCAGATACACCTGACGAAGATCCTTTTTTCTTATCATACAAAGAGGGCAAAAAATATGGTTTAGAGTATGCCTGTTGTGAGTAAACAAAATTAGTAATTTTTTCAACTTCGTCTGTAGAGATAAAAGCATTCTGCACACGAATTGGTTTTGGTGAACCAGTTGGAAGAAACAACATATCGCCTCTGCCAAGTAGTTGTTCAGCCCCGTTCATATCAAGTATTGTTCTGGAATCAATTTTTGTTGCAACCTGATATGCAATTCGTGAGCTGAAATTTGCTTTGATAACACCGGTAATAACATTTACTGATGGACGCTGAGTTGCAAGTACAAGGTGAATTCCAACTGCGCGTGCAAGTTGTGCCAATCTTGTTATTGGTTCCTCGACTTCTTTTCCTGCTGTAATCATTAAATCAGCAAGCTCATCAACAACAACAATTATGTAAGGAATTGGATGATGTTTAATTGTATCCGTATCGTTTGGTTTTGTTTTAGGATCTTTTACTTTTTTATTATAATCAACAATATTTCGCACGCCGGCTTTTGCCAGTTTATCATATCGTCTTTCCATTTCATACTCAACACTCTTTAACATTAGAACAGCATTTTGAGGTTCGGTAATAATCTCTTCATCAAGATCAGGTGAAACTGCCAAATAATGTTTGCGTAGTTTATTGTAGAAAGACAATTCAATTTTTTTGGGATCAACCATTGTAAACTTAACTTCGGAAGGGTGCTTTGTGTAAAGCAAGCTGCTGATTATCATATTAATACCAACACTTTTTCCAGATCCTGTTGATCCGGCAATCAGTAAGTGGGGCATTTTTGCAAGATCTGCAACATACACATCACCGCTGATGGTTTTGCCAAGCGCAAGAGGAAGTTCTACCTCAGACTCATTTATTCTGCCAATGACCGAGCGTGCATTTACCAATGATGCCTTTGCATTTGGTATCTCTACTCCGATAGCACTTTTACCGGGAATCGGGGCAATGATTCTTATTCCGCGTGCGGCAAGTGCTAGAGCAATATCGTTTTCCAGACCAACTATTTTACTAATCTTAACTCCGGGTGCTGGTACAATTTCATACAGCGTAACAACCGGACCAGGAGTAACCGAAATATCTTTTATCTCAATATCAAAAAGTTTTAGTTTATCTTTAAGCAGTTCTGCATTGCGGGTAAGTTCTTCTTCGGCAACTTTATAATCTTCTTCCGGTGCCATATCCAGTAAATCCAATCCGGGCAATTTATATTCGATTTCTTCTTCCCACTGATTTGGCAGTTTCATTTCGTTTTCAGTTTCTTTTTTCTCTTTCTTTTCAGGCAGTTCGCCGGTCTTCACAATATCAACTTTTTTGTTTTCATCATTAACAACTTCATTTTCAGGTTCAGGAACAGGTACATCATCTTTCCTGATTATTCTGATATTGGTTTGTTCTTTAGCTTCAGTTTCCATTAAATCTGCGGCAGATAATTCTTCTTTATCATATTTTTCTTTTTTCTTTCCTTTATCGCCGCTCAATTTTTTAATCTTGTCAAGATTTTCCATTTCTTTTTTATCGGATTTCTCTTTCAGTTTCTGATCCTCTTCCACATTCTCATTAAATGAAAAGATATCTTTAATGAACAAAAGAATATTTTTTATATCAATATCAACTGCAAAGATCAGCAAAGTAACAAAACCAAATCCTAATAAAAGAATACTTCCGATTCCGCCTATCAATCCGCTTAAAAATCTACCTATATAATCGCCAATAAATCCTGAAAGCTCATAAGTTGATCCGAATAAATCGTAATTAGAGCGCAACACACCAAAAAATGCTGCAATTATTAAAGTGCCGACTAATAAAATATTTGAGAAGTGTAATCTGAATTTGAAATCAAGAGTTTTAAAAAACGAGATGCCCCATAATAACAGAACAATCGGTATTGTGATAGAGAAATACCCAAATGTAGCTTTAACAAAGAACTTTGCAATATGTGCGCCTGTTACTCCAAGCCAATTTTGTATATCAATTTTTTCATCAAATGATTTTATAAAATCAGCGGGCAAATTAGTAAGATTAGCCTCATCAATGCGGTCAAAAGTTATTATACTAAAGAAAAGTACAATCGAAAGAATTATAAGAAACAAACCAAGTATCTGTTTCTTATTCTTTGATGTAAAAGTTAAGTAGCTTCTATCAGAGCTGTCCTTAGTGTTTTTCCCTTTTACATTCTTTTTCTTTTTCAGTGCCATTGAATTTTATCTGCTAATCAACTTTAAGCTTTTTTAATACACCATTTGTATAAAATGGTATAATATTTAATATACCAGTCTGACTGCAATACTCAAGGTCTGCTTCAAATCCATTTTCTAAAAGGATTTTTCCATGGTCCGATTCGCGCATCATTTTAACAAGGTTGTCTTTATATTTTTCATACAAAGCCAAAGCTGCTGTACCTGAATCATTTAACGAGATATCTTTTTTCACTTCCTTTATCCTGGAAATTAACATCCCTGCACAAACAGAGTCTTCGATCGAAAAATAATTATTTCTTCCCGCACAAATAATTTCGATATCAGTATTAAATGTCGTCAGATGATCAGCAACAGCATCAATATTGATGAATGAACAGGTAAAAAGATTTTCAGAATATCTTGTTTTAACAATTGCCTTGCTTCCGTTTGTAGTGAAGAAAACAATCGACTTGCCTTCAACTACTTCTTTTGTATATTCAAAAGGAGAGTTTCCAAGTGCAAAACCTTCAATTTTTTTTGTATTTCTTTCACCTCCAAGCAAAGTTTGTCCGCCAAATATTCCACCAGAAACTTTAACAGCAAATTCAACAGATGCAACAGGAATAATTTCTTTTGCATTATTATTAACCGCCGCTGCAATAGTTGATGTGGCACGAAGTACGTCTATTACAACAGTAGTTTTGCCTGTAAAGTAAAGTTCATCAACAACAACTGATGAAAGAAAAACATTTAGTTTCATATCAATAATTATCTTTTTACAAATGGAAGTTTAACAACTTTAGCCGGAATCTCTTTTCCGCGGATCAAGAAGTTAACATCAGTTTCAATTTCCGAAAATTCAGTTTCAACATAACCCAATGCAATTGGTTTATCAAGCATCGGGCTAACTGTCCCGCTGGTTATTGTCCCAATCTTTTTATTATTTACAGAAATATCATAGCCATGTCTTGGAAAAGTTTTTTCGTCAGAAGTTATAGCAACAAGTTTTCTTTTTAATCCTTTTTCTTTAATCTTAACCAAGGCATCTTTGCCGATAAAGTTTTGTTTTGAAAGTTTTGTTATCCATCCCAAGCCGGCTTCCAATGGATTTGTATTTTGGTCAATATCATTACCATATAAACAGAAACCCATTTCTAATCTTAATGTATCTCTTGCTGCTAATCCAACCGGCTGAATGTCAAACTCTTTTCCAGCTTCAAAAATTTTATTCCAAAGGTTCTCAGCAGTTTTTTCATCGCCTTTAAAATAAAGTTCATAGCCAACTTCACCTGTATAACCTGTTCTGGATAATATCATATCAACACCTGCAAGATTTAACTTTGTGAAATGATAATATTCCATATTAATCTGTGTATCAGTTAATTTTTGCAAAGTATTTAATGAATTTGGACCCTGAACTGCAAGCAAAGAATAATCATCGCTTTCATTTCTTAGTTCAACACCAAAGTGATTATGCTTTTGCATCCAGTTAAAATCCTTTTCTATGTTGGATGCATTGACAACCAGCAGAAATTCATCATCTGCAATCTTATAAACGAGCAAGTCATCAACAATTCCACCGTCTTCATAACATAATGCAGAGTACTGCACTCTGCCTGTTTGCAATTTTGAAGCATCATTTATAGTAACATACTGAATAAAATCCAAAGCCTTCTCCCCCTTTACAAAAACTTCGCCCATGTGTGATACATCAAAAACCCCGACCGAGTTTCTAACTGATTTGTGTTCTGAAATAATTGATGAATACTGTATAGGCATCTCGAATCCGGCAAACTCTACTAATTTAGCACCCAGTTTTTTATGAATATTATAAAAAGTTGTTCGTTTCATTTTATCATTCCAAAAAGTTAATAGAATTATTTATTTTGAGATTTCTTCCAATCGCTTAAAAACTTTTCCAATCCTGCATCTGTTAAAGGATGACTGAATAATCTATCAATAACAGAAAAAGGCATAGTGCATACATCAGCGCCCATCAAAGCGGCTTCAACAACATGCAAAGGATGTCTGATACTTGCAACCAAAACTTCAGTTTTAAAATTGTAATTTTTATAAATTTGAATTATCTGAGAAATTAAATCCATTCCATCGTGGCTTATATCATCAAGTCTGCCAACAAAGGGACTTATGTAGGAAGCCCCTGCTTTTGCTGCAAGCAAAGCCTGCGACGGTGAGAAACAAAGTGTAACGTTAGTTTTAATATTCTCTGAGGATAACGTACGGACTGCTTTTAATCCCTCTTTTATCAACGGTACTTTAATAACAATGTTATGATGAATCTTTGCAAGCTCGTGTGCTTCTTTTAATATACCATTATAATCTGTAGAAATAACTTCAGCACTTACAGGACCATCAACTATTGCAAGAATTTCATCAAGTAATTTTCTAAAATCTTTTCCTTCCTTAGATACAAGCGATGGATTAGTTGTAACGCCATCAAGAATACCAAGCGCTGCTGCTTCTTTAATTTCATTTATATTGGCTGTGTCGATAAAAAATCTCATATCAATTCTCCTTTTAATTTATTTAAACTTTTCAGTCAAATCTACTCCTGTTCTTTTAGAGAAGAATTTAAACCTGCCAATTGGAATACCCTGATCTTCTTCAATTGTAAATTTAACTAAAAACTTAAACTGAATTTTTGTAAATCTTTTATTTTGTAATCTCGAAGCATCAGTCGGATGACATCTGATTATCAGACTGAACCCGCCAAAATATTTTCTGTATTTCTTCAGCCAATCTTCAATATCATAAACAAGGTGCGATTCTTTAGTCACAAAGCCGGTGCCGCCGCAAACAGGGCAAACATCCTTCATCGCCTGCATAATGTTTTGTCTGATTCTTTGTCTTGTAATCTGCACTAATCCAAAATCACTCATCGGCAGAACAGAAACTTTAGACCTGTCTTTTCTAAATTCTTTTTTTAGCTCATCATAAATCTTTTTGCGGTTTTTTTCTTCTTCAAGATCAATAAAATCTACTACTATAATGCCGCCAATATCTCTTAACCTTAATTGTCTTGCAATTTCGCGGGATGCTTCCAAATCAGTTTTTAATGAATTCAACTCCTGTTCTTTACTCTTTGCATAGCGACCGCTATTAACATCAATTACTACCATTGCCTCAGTATGCTCAATTATAAGATAGCCTCCGCTTGGCAAGGGAACCTTTCTGCCCATCAAAGTTGTAATCTGTTCTTCAATTTTAAACTCATCAAAAATTGACGAAGAAGATTTATACAATTCAATTTTCCCTAAAAGATCCGGTTGGACAATCTGAACATAACCCTTGATCTGTTTAAAAAGTTTTTTTGAATCAACAAATACTTTGGACACATCAGAAGTCAGCAGATCTCTGATAACACTGTCGGTCGTACTTAAATCCTGATGAACAATTGTCGGAGGCTCTTCACTCTTTGCAGTTGATTCAATACTCTTCCAGGTTTTAACAAGATTTGTAAGGTCATCTTTAACAGCATCTTCGGTTTGATCTTTTGCGACTGTTCTTATTATAAGTCCGTAATTTGGAGGAATAATCCCCCGGGCAATGTTTCTTAATCTTCTGCGTTCTTTGTAATCGGAGATTTTTTTTGAAATACCTATCTTGTTATCAAAAGGGAGCAGCACACAAAATCTGCCAGCGATAGACACAGAAGAAGTAACACGAACACCTTTATTATTAACAGGTTCTTTGGTTATCTGAACAAGGATTTCTTCTCCTTTACGGAGTTTTGGAACTTCAGGCACCGTTGCGTTTTTTGTTCCATTGGTATCATTGGATTTTACTAATTCATCATCATCTGCATCTTCAACATCAGAATCTTCATCAACAAGCATATCCTGAAATTGTTTTGTTCGCTGTCCAATATCTGAAAAATGCAGAAATGCATCCTGCTTCATTCCTACATCAATAAATGCAGCTCTTATCCCGGGAAGAACTCTTGCAACTCTCCCAAG
>Ga0116195_1002004_pt1 | contig 11149 bp, 5 predicted proteins | sample AD_SCU002_MetaG_FD_89881 | JGI IMG/M metagenome (GOLD analysis project Ga0116195, IMG submission 89881) | Active sludge microbial communities of municipal wastewater-treating anaerobic digesters from China - AD_SCU002_MetaG | ecosystem: Engineered > Bioreactor > Anaerobic > Digestate | place...
TAGGCGCATAAAGTATAAATACCTTTCGCCACGCAAGGCTAATATGAGTTATTTCTCAAAATAGAGGCTTCATAATTGATATTGATCGGTTTATGCTCCTATTTGATCCGGGAGGTTAGGTTAGTACTTGTGCAGCGGTTAATAATCCATCGAGCATGGACATATATAATGGCGGGACATATGTTTATGTAGCAAATGGACTCACGGGGGCAGTTTTATACACTAGAATATATAGCACGAACGATTATAATGCACTCGTATATGCAAAGGATAACCTGGATGCTACGAGATCTGGTATAGTCAGGATTTGTCCCGTTAACTACCGATTAGGTACCACGTTCCATTTTAGTCAAACGGCAGCGGCGCACCCCGATGCAAGCATCGGGGTGCGCCGCTGTCGTTTTGACTTCCCACGAAAACTCTGCCAAAGGTTTTGCATTTTAAACGCTGCGTGCCCTTGGAAGTGCGGCCATATCGAACTATGTTCCCAGGATCCACTTTGCCATAGTCAGGACAGTCTTTTTTCCAGCAAAACGAACCAGCAATTGCCAGTCTACCTGCCTTCATTTCATTCCCCAAGCTAAATATGAGATACAGGAATATAAACTTAATTAGGGGAGGCCAACCACGAATGCTGATGAAAGGAAAAGGTATTTTACCTAAGCATGACTTAAGCAACCGGATAGTAATTCGGCTGAGTGATCATCGTATGGTAACTCTAAACAAAATCTGCACATTAGCTGATTGGGAAGACCCAGACCTCTATAACATGATGCTTGAGATCTTCCCGCTAAACCCGCCATTCCATCCTTTTCATATATCAAATTTTGAGCCTTATGACAAACCGGTCATGCATAGGAAGATCTGGGAATGGGCCATCGGAATGCTAGCGTTAAGGAAGCTGGGGAAGCTCAACCGCAATTCTCTCGCCCTGGGCATCGGCTGTGGCTCAGAGCTCCCATCCTTTTATCTTTCCAATATAGTGAAATACGTCTTCTGTACAGATCTGTATCCTGTTGGAGAAAAAAGCAATTGGCTCGAAGCAAACAGAGATATGCTCACTCATCCTGAGAAGTACTCGCCAATCGAATTCAACCGCCGCAGGCTGGGCGTTCAAGTCATGGATGGAAAGGCCATCGCCTTCGAGGATAATACTTTTGATATCGTCTTTAGCTACTCTTCCATTGAGCACTTCGGAAGCAAAGATGAAGTATCAAGGACTATGCAAGAGATCTATAGGGTCTTGAAGCCTGGAGGAGTCGCGAGCATAACCACAGAGATCATGGTAAGCGGAAACTACGACCAGTTAAAAGGCTTGAGAGATGAAGCATTGGCATCAAGTCAGAACTCGATAATGCTGGAGATATTCACTCCCGAAGAGGTGGAGAAATATATTATATCTACTGCGGACTTCAGGTTGCACAACAAAGTCGATTACAATGTGTCGGATAGTCGCGGCATAATCAAGTTTCCTGACGAGGCTGCCAAGGTGCCGCATATATTCTTGGAATACAAAGATATCCTGTGGGGCTCCCTTCATCTGGCCATGACTAAGAAAGGCTCAAACCTGGAAGAGGTTTGGAGCAGATTAAGGCACTGGCTTCGATCTTCTTTAAGGCCGGAATTACCTGCTTAACGATAGATGGTTGGTGTTTAGTCGCTGATGGGTGGACAGATTTCCCAGATCAAGCCCTCGTATTTTTCTGATACATTTGTCCAACACATCTCTTCGATCATCGCCTTTGCCCCGTCCACAATCCTTCTCTGCAGGGCCTCATCTTTATAGAGATCTAATACCCCCTTTGCGATCTCCTCTGGGGAGCATTGGGGTATCCTATAAACGCTGCTTGAAAACTCGTCGAAGATGTGGTTGTCTGTGACCAGAACCGGCCTTGAAGAGGCTAAAGCAAATCTGACAGCTGCGCTCGAAGATTCTTTGGTCTCCTGATATGGCATCACGATTATGTCGGATGCCTGAAGCAGCTCGATGATCTCATCGTCATCAAGAAATTCCGTGATGAATGCTACATTGCTCTTCAAACCCAGCTCTTCCACATCTCTCTTACAGGCATCGAAGTAATCTCTGGATATGGGCGCGGGGTAGAGCGAGCTTACAACTAGAAATAAAATGTCAGGGTATGTGCTCTTGAGTAGTGGCAGGGATCTTATGGTCTCTCTTATGCCTTTTGGTGGCAAAAAGAAGCCAAATGTGGAGATTATACTGGACCTGGTGAATATTCCCTTACGGACAGAGCTTTTCTCTTTATCAGGAAATGCCTTCATTCCCTGAGGAATATGTATCACATTTTTCAAGACTCCAACGCTAGAGAGGTTTTCGACGTCCCTTTCAGTGTGTACCCATACCCGGTCTATGGAGTTCAATCCATCCCTAAGCGTGTCTGGACTCAGATGCGCTCCTGTGGCATTTTGAAGCCCCAAAGTAGAGTGAAAGGTCACGATAGTCTTTACTCCATCCGCTTTTAGCCTTTTTAAAAGCTCTAGCATGGCACTCAATTTAAAGAAGCCAAAGTTATATTGAATATGCACAATGTCAAAAGTTCCCCGTCTTATCTCCTCATAGAGATCCTTCAGATCGGTGCTATCCATATTCCAGCATCTGACTGCGTTCCCTTCATCCTGGTGCACCAGCTCCTCCTGGCTCATCCGGTTAGCCAGGATGGTGAATCGTAGCGGGCGATTGCGTGCAGCCAGAAGATATCTTGTGTACTCGGCTATGCCGCATCTGTTATTCCAGGTGGAAACCACGCCTACCTTGACGTGCGACCTGAGCTTCTCCAAAAGCACGATCGTCTTTTCGGCTGATTTATTCCAGGTAAAATTATTTATAATATTATTATAAGCTTTGTCCACTTTCCCTCTAATCTCTGCACGGTCTCTGTTCTCGTATACATGCCTCATCAGCTTTCGCAAATGCATTATATCAGCCTCAGCCCACATGGAGCCATCCAGCTTATACTCCTTTCTGAGATGAGTCATCGATGGCCTGAGGTGGCAGTCAATAAGATATGCGGTCTCTGGGCTGCAAAATTCCAAATGCCCGCTATGGTTGGTAACAATGACCGGCTTTTTACAGAGCATTGCCTCAGCTATGGGCAGACCGAAGCCTTCTCCTCTAGTTGGGGACACGTAGCAGTTGCATCTACTGTAAAGGGCAGCTATCTCCCGTCCATCCATATCCTCATCGATGTGAATTATCTGAGGACTTCTTGGCTTCAGGGAGCTTTGGATCATCATGGAAACTTTATTATGTATATTGGGGAATGTTTTTATTACTAGGCATACATCGTCTCCCTGACTGAACTCCTCTAGGTAAGCTTTTAAAAGCAGGTCTAATCCTTTTCTGGGGAACCCTGAGCTCACATTCAGGAAAATAAAGCCTTTATCCGTATTGAGCTTCATAGGCTTCGCTTCGGTACAGAACTGCTGCACATCGATGCCTGGGTGAACGACCTCTATTTTGGCAGTGACTCCCGAGTTCCTGAGCACCTTCTTGACGAACCTGCTGGCAACGATGATTCCGTCCAGCTTATTAAACTCCCCCACCCACTTATCAGGAATGAGAGACTCCTCCCAATAGAAGTTGATTAGGTTATACCTGCCTTTCATATCGTTCACCCTGGGAGGATATATATTTCTAATGGCATACTCCGGATTATCCATCCGGGTCCGCCAGAGCGACTTCACCTTTGGGTCCGTTATCTTGTCCTCATCAGGAGTGTAGTCCCCTGAGCCTGTTGTGGCAAATAAAGATACATTGCAGCCTGTACTGTCCAGGGCTAAAGCCAGATTGCGGTTCACTATGGAGAGGCTATAAGAGTCCTCAAAAGTCCCTTCGATCCTGATATTGAGCGGATGCTTCTTTGAGAGCATACCCTGGATTTGTCTTATTAGTATCTCCTTTGCTTTATCCCTGCTGAAGTCCTTCAGCCTTTCTCTTTGCCTCCTGACAATTTTTTGTCTCAGCTCATCATTTTCCACCAGAAGGTTGATCAGCTCTGCGATCTCTGGGTAGTTCTTCTCGTTTACCAGTAACCCAGAGCCGCCTAGAGTTAAAGGAATTGCAGTGGAGTTATAGGCAATAATAGGTATGTCGAAATGCATGCTCTCAATGAGGGGGACGCAGAAGCCTTCATGCTCGCTCATTGTCAAAAAGATATCCGCAGATTTGTAGTAGGCCACAAGTCCTTCGAAGCTGACATGACCTGCAAAGTTGACATCACTGAGGTCAAGCCTCTTGACCAGCGATTTCAAGTCTTGATAGTAGCTGCTGCCTGGGGAGTAGTTTCCTACTAGGTGAAGTCGTGATCGATCATTTATATATCGTTTATAACAATAAAACGACTTTATGACGTCTTCGATCCTTTTATTAGGGGCAATCCTCCCTACAAACAGAATGTTTATCTGACCATCTTTGTAATCTTCAAGTATTCTCCTATCAGCAAGTATATCATATTTTTTTGGATCTACCGGGATCGGAAGGACGTCCGTCTCCCCAAAACCCTGTTCTACGAGTTCCGCTCGGTTGTACTCCGAATCACCCAGGGCAACCTCTACGATCTCACGGATCTCCCTGAGTTCCTCACGACCCTTTTGGGTATAGTATTCCAGGGTGGAATCGATCCCCCTGAAGAACCTGGATGGCGTAATGTTATGATATATCAATATCTTTCTATCGGGAAGGGACTTTATGAAGTTTAACAATTCTGGGCCGAACCCGATGGAGTAGTGCAAGAGGAGGATATTTTCCGGAGAACTGAACCTCTTGTATTCCCGGTAGTCCTTCACTCCATTCATCCTTGGGTCGATGTCGCGAGAGAAGATCTCAGAGGGATATCCTAACTCTATTAAAATATTTCTTATTTCCACCATATCGTTTCCTATAGCATCGCCCGATTGAGCTGATTGGTGGAACTGATGCACCTGGGTCATATCATCGCTCTTTTATCTACTTCTTCCCGATTACAACATAATCCTGAGGCCCGTATAGTATTTTGTTTAGCTTATCAATATTGGAATTATATATATTTGAAATATTTTTAATATTTCCATCCATATACTCTATGGGAGGTATCGCCTCCAACCTAGCATAATCTGGTAGTGGAGAGTGGAACTCTATCCTCACTTCCCGGAAGCCTGCCGATTCAAAGAGATAGCTCAGTGTCTGGGGGTGCAAGGGTTTCTTATGACTCATATCAATATAGAAGTTGGCGAAGGATGTGAATGATAGGGGGTTCACGGTCTCTGCCACTATGTAGCTTCCGTATATCATCTTTTGGTAGCTGAGCCTCAGCACCTTCATCAGGTACTCATTCTCCAGGTGCTCTACCACCTGATCCAGGAAAACTCCATCCAGACCCTTATCCTCGATCTCTTGCAGATAGGAGATAGCGTCGATTCTCTCCACACATAGCCCTCTGGATCGGCAGTAGTTCACCATATCTTCGTCTACATCTATCCCATATGATCCAATTCCCTCCGTCCTTAGCAACTCCAGGAACTCTCCTCGGCCGCAGCCAATGTCCAGAACGTTTTTGCAGCCGGTGAAGTGCCTCAGAAAGACCGACTGCCTCTTCATTATCTCTTCTCGAGATCCGCGGAACCTTTCCTCGAAGACGAAGTAGCTGCATTCTGCTGTATCGATTGGAGTCTCGCTCACCTTCTTTTCCAGCACCTTGAGAAGAGAAGCTCGGGCCTCTATCTCTTCGTTCATCGCGGCCACAACTGCCATGACTCTCTCTTCTATGTCCTCTTGAACCTCTCTTCGTACCTTCTCTATGTCCTCTTGAACCCCTCCTCGTACCTTCTCTATGTCCTCTTGAACCCCTCCTCGTACCTTCTCTATGTCCTCTTGAACCCCTCCTCGTACCTTCTCTATGTCCTCTTGAACCTCTCTTCGTACCTTCTCTATGTCCTCTTGAACCTCTCTTCGTACCTTCTCTATGTCCTCTTGAACCCCTCCTCGTACCTTCTCTATGTCCTCTTGAACCCCTCCTCGTACCTTCTCTATGTCCTCTCTAAGCACATCGAGCTCCTTAGTGGCTTCCAATTGGCCTTTATGCAGGTTTGCTTCCAGGTATGCAAATCTCGTCTGCCGTTTATCCATAGCCTCAATGGTCCTAAATACAGCAGCATTAACCAAGCTCTGTTTCAGAAGAACAGGATCTATGTAGCGTCTAAACTCTCCACTAACCAGCTCCCGTCCCTTTACTAAGACGGTTCCCATGAGTGGCCGGTGGGAGCTTATAATGTAGCCCTTATTCTGGATATCCCAGTTTTCGTAAATGTAACTGAGATCTCCTTTTATGTCACATTCATCCAGAGCGGCTGGCAGGCATAGGGTGGCAGAATCATTATAAGCTCCCATTTCTTGCCTCTTCTTGACTCGCGCTCTAACCTTCTTCAGGATTTCCTCCTGACAAATTTCATCATCATCAGCCATTATCTCAATTCCAAAATCGTTTGTGGCATTTAGATATGTAAAAGGCTTTTGGTATGTGTTTCTATAGCGGCTCAACTTCAGCCTGAGCATCTGTAGACTATCAAGTCCCAGCTGTGGCACATAGCCAGCACAGTCATGAGCCGTTCGTGAATCGATGTCCCTTTGCTATTACACATTGAGAATGCAAAGGGTCACGGATACCCCGACCTTCAGATTGGAGATGAAATGAACTATCGCCCGTTTTTCTCGGGTGCTACCTATTGTCGAATTGATGATACATCCAAGTGCTTTATGCAAGATCTCAGGAGAAAATGAATATAGAGCATCAATTACACAGACCAAGGGGATTCGAGCAAAGAGGGCTCCGCAATTTCTGGATTCCAACCAACCGAGTATGCAGCCCGAACCATACTCCCTTCCGATAGGGCGGTGTGGCCGCTCGCAGTTTGATTTTTTGAAATTCCATATAGCTCTGCTCATTTAATGTGTTATGCATTATGGGAAAGACTTATCTATCTAAAGATACTTTAAAACTATTTAATATTGTGAGGTGCAAGAAGTCATGCATACATGCTGGTCCAATTATGTGTTCGCAATCCTTTTTGGCGCAATTCTTATAGTATCGATGATGTCTGGGTCGGCAGAAGTTCCCATCATCAACTCCTCGCCAGATCATTCAGATTCGCTCTCTGGTGGGAATTTCAGCATATCCACTAGCACCGAACTAGATAGCAGCCCTCATAGCAGTAACCAATCGATCGACTCGGCCATGCTCAAGCTGCCCTTGAGCTTTATAGAAAATCGTGGTCAGTCCCCCGAAGATGTGAGGTTCATGGTCCGGATAGAGGGCCCAACGGTGTTCTTCACCCCTTCAGAGGTCATATTCAGTTTGTCCCAGGGCAACAACTCCTCTGCAGTCCATATGGCCTTTGAGGACTCCAATCCGGGACAGATAATAGGGGAGGAGCAGCTCCCTGGCCGGGCCAACTTCTTCATCGGCAATGACTCCACCCAATGGATTTCCGATATCCCCACCTTTGGGTCAATAAGGTACAAAGAGATCTATCCAGGAGTGGATCTGATCTTCAAGGGTAGGGAAGGATACCTGAAGCATGAACTGGACTTGGATCCAGGTGCAGATTTGTCTGGGATAATTCTGACCTATAGCGGCCAGGATAACCTCAGCCTGGCAGAGGATGGATCTCTGCTGATAAGAACCTCTGCGGGCAACCTGACCGATTCTGTGCCTATATGCTACCAGGAGATCAATGGTAGCAGGGAGATGGTTGAAGGACGGTACCGCCTGGTTGGAGACAATGGAGTTGGATTTGAGATCGTAGACTACGATCGAAAATATCCTTTGGTGATCGATCCGACATTGGCCTACTCCACATATCTAGGGGGAAGCGGCGATGATTCTGGCTTGAGCCTGGCACTTGATAGCAGTGGCAATGCATATGTCACAGGGTATACTGCTTCCACCAACTTCCCGACAAAAAATCCATTGCAGGCATCCAATGCTGCATCTAGCGATGTTTTTATTGCCAAGATCAATTCCGCCGGGTCGGCACTATCTTATTCCACCTACCTGGGAGGAGGAGGTTATGATTATGCCAAAGGCATCGCTGTTGATAGCGGCGGCAACGCCTATGTAACAGGGTATACTGCCTCCACCAACTTCCCGACAAAAAATCCATTGCAGGCATCCAATGCTGGTTCGAATGATGCTTTTATTGCCAAGATCAATTCCGCCGGGTCGGCACTATCTTATTCCACCTACCTCGGAGGGAGCGGCGAGGATAATGGAGAAGGCATAGCTGTAGACGGAAGCGGAAACGCTTATGTCACCGGGTATACAGGCTCAGCCAGCTTCCCGACAAAAAATCCTATCCAGGCATCGAAGACTGGGTTGTGGGACGCTTTTGTATCCAAGATCAATTCCGCCGGATCAGCGCTGGTCTATTCCACATACCTCGGAGGGAGCAGCTCTGATTATGGCCTTGGCATCGCCTTAGACGGAAGCAGCAATGCCTATATCACCGGGCCTACATATTCAACCAATTTCCCGACAGGAAATCCATTGCAGGCATCGAATGGCGGCGAGATGGACGCATTTGTATCCAAGATCAATTCCGCCGGATCGGCATTGACTTATTCCACCTACCTTGGTGGAAGCTTCAATGATTTTGCTGAAGGCATCGCTGTGGATAGGAGAGGCAACGCCTATATAACGGGGTATACCATCTCAAATGACTTCCCAACCCAAAATCCGAGACAAGCATTGAAGATCGGCTCTTTTGACGCCTTTGTCGTCAAGATCAACTCCGCAGGATCGGCATTGGACTATTCCACATTTCTTGGAGGCAGCGGCGATTGTTTTGCTCATGGCATCGCTGTGGACAGCAGGGGCAACGCTTTTGTCACCGGTGATACCTCTTCCGCCGACTTCCCAGCAAAGAGACCATTGCAGGCATCGAATAGTGGCTCATATGATATTTTCGTCGCCATGATAAATGCTGCTGGATCGGCTTTGTCCTTTTCCACTTACCTTGGAGGAGTCAACTATGATTATGCCAAAGGAATCGCTATAGATAATTTTGGAAAAACCTATCTCACAGGATATACAGAATCAAACAATTTCCCAACCCGAAATCCATTGCAGCCAGCCAATGGCGGATACAAAGACGCTTTTGTGGCAGTTATAGACTGCTCTGACCTCCCCAACAATCCTCCAAATACTCCTTCTGTTCCTCTCGGCGAGAATAGCGGCTTTGTCGAGGTTGGTTACATCTATTTCACCTTTGCATCTGATCCGGATGGAGATCAAGTGAAATACACCTTCGATTGGGGAGACGGAAGCACCACAACCACCAATCTTGTCGATTCAGGGGCAACTGCAAGCATGTCTCATAGCTGGATTAATGCTGGAGTCTATCGGATAAAGGCAATGGCTACGGACAGTAAAGGCGCCACCTCTGGATGGTCTGAAGCTGCAACCATTAAAATTATCGAAGGAGAAGAATGGACCCTTTACTATCCCGACTTCACAGATACTGTCTATCCCAATAGCTGGAGATCCTGGCTGATGCTTCAAAATCCTGCTGACGAGGCAGTAACCATGCATCTAGAGCTGCGCGACAGGACAGGAGAATTGCGATATGCGGGCAGTCAGACCATTCCTGCTAACAGCGTGGCTGCCATCCGGCCACGAGATCTAGCAGGCTTGGACTTTGCAGGGTCCGCGGTGGTGACATCGGATCGGCCCATCGCCGGCAGTTGCCAGATCAACAGGAACAGCAACGAGATGTGCATGAGCTATAATCCCTTGGACCGTGCAAGTACCACATTGCACTATCCGGACTTCACAGATACTGATGATCTTGAAAGCTGGCGGTCCTGGTTGGTGCTGCAGAACCCCGGCCCGAGCCAGGCCAACCTGAACCTGGAGATCAGATCGAGATCAGGAGCGCTGTTGTACTCGGGCGGTGCCATCATCCCTGCTCATGGGGTAAGTGCCATAAGGCCCCGGAATCTAGCCGGTTTCAATTGCGCGGGATCGGCTGTCGTCTCCTCAGACCAGCCAATCGCAGGCACCTGCCAGATAACCAGGAACAACAATCTGATGTGCATGAGCTATACGGCAGCAGACCAAGGTTCAACTGCTCTCTACTACCCCGATTTCACTGATACCACCAATCCCGAAGGCTGGCGGTCCTGCCTGGTTCTGCAGAATCCCGGCGCATCACAGGCCAGTATAAACCTTGAGATCAGATCAAGAGCGGGCGATCTGCTCTACTCTGGAGCCCAGAGCATACCGGCCCAGAGTGTGAGTGCCATTCGCCCCAGGAACCTGGTGGGCTCGGACCTGGCCGGGTCAGCAGTAGTGACCTCGAATCAGCCGATAGTCGGCACCTGCCAGATCAACCGAAACAATAACCTGATGTGCATGAGCTTCAATGCTCTCCTCCAGGGCTCGACGACACTCTTCTATCCTGACTTCACAGATACTGCCAATCCCGATAGCTGGCGCTCCTGGCTCCTCCTGCAGAATCCGGCGGACTATGCTGCCAATGCAGCTTTAGAGATCAAGTCCCGAGAAGGGAGACTGCTATACTCCGGAGTACAGGTCATTCCAGCTCATGGGGTGAGCGCCATCCGGCCACGGAGCCTGGTGGGCACAGATTGTTCGGGGTCTGTGTTCGTGGCATCAGACCAGCCGCTTGCTGGCGTCTGCCAGATCAACCGCAACAATAACCTAATGTGCATGAGCTACTCGGCAGCTGACTGAGGCGCATTCGATTGCAGGGGGACTGATCTCAGTTTACGATCATTCCTCCTGTCTTTCCTTTCTTGTCCCTTCTTGAAGAGTCCCTTCTCGAAAGTTATTTATATAAAGATAATTCTAATGTTATTGGTTAGACGAGGAGTCTGCATTATCCAGAAATCCTGGCTGATTTTGCCGAACCACCCGATCGCCTGCACCAATATGGGATTGAAGATCGGCTCCGGGAAATGGGTTCTCTATAAAGCCGGAGCTATCCTGTCAGATGGAGCTGACAGCATCCTTCTTTGCATTGTCTGATCGGTCGGCAGAGGACTTCGGATGCATCGGATCATACCATCTGTGCATCAGACGAAAACCTGGATTGACAGCATAATATGCAGGACTGCTCGCAAAGTTGGGGGCAA
>Ga0116195_1002007_pt1 | contig 11139 bp, 11 predicted proteins | sample AD_SCU002_MetaG_FD_89881 | JGI IMG/M metagenome (GOLD analysis project Ga0116195, IMG submission 89881) | Active sludge microbial communities of municipal wastewater-treating anaerobic digesters from China - AD_SCU002_MetaG | ecosystem: Engineered > Bioreactor > Anaerobic > Digestate | place...
ACGACAAACCGATGATTTTCTACCCCCTGTCGACCCTGATGCTGGCCGGAATCAAAGACATTCTGATAATCACCACCCCCGAAGACCAGGCCGCCTTCAAAAATCTGCTCAAAGACGGCTCCCAGTGGGGCATCAGCCTCAATTACGAAGTTCAGCCCAGCCCGGATGGTCTTGCCCAGGCTTTCATCATCGGTGCAGATTTCATCGGCAAAGAGCCCGTCTGCCTGATTCTCGGCGACAACATCTTCTTTGCCCAGGGCCTGGCAAAGAAGCTGCAGCATACCGCCAGAAAGACCGCCGGAGCGACCGTTTTCGGCTATCTGGTCAATGACCCCGAGAGATATGGCGTCGTCGGCTTCGACGAGCACGGCAAGGCCAACAGTCTCGAAGAAAAGCAATGCAATACCAGCGTCTTTAAAAAACCCCGGCCTCGCAAAGCTCGAAGAAGCTCTGAACAACTTAAAACAACTGGTCAGTATTCTGCTCATTACAACAAATAACCAGCATCAACAGCTTACTGATCCCTATGGTAATCGAGAAAAGAGGCATCTTTTCTTATTTTTTCTATTTTCTCCGGGGTTAATTTTTTGAGGGCGGCAGAAATGTTTTTCAAAGTGATAAGCTTCCTATACTTATTGGGAAGAGGAGATATGGTAGTTCTAAAATACTCGCTAACCAGGGCATCGGGTTTAATTAAATAATCGAACCACTCCATATCAAATGGAGCCGCTTTTTCTTCAGAAATCGCTAATAATAGAATGTTTGAAAAAAATTCAAACCTCGGAAAAGGCTCTACAATGTTAAGTTTTTTCACGATCATGTTATACTCCTTATCAGACCTACCTTTCGTATCTTATTACGAAACTAAAAGATCACTTAAGCAAGCATTTTTCAAAGCAACAAAAAATGCTGTCTCAATAACCGAGGTATGATATATTTGAGAGCAGTTTCTTTTTTTTGTTCTGCAGTCAATAACCGCATCGGAAAACCTTTGGTGAAAATGACGACTACAAGCTTGGCGTTTCAACAATATAGGAGCGATTTTGCTGCAAGAGATCCGGACCTTTCCCGACAAAGGAGCGCCGATGAGTTGCAAGCTATCACTAAAGCAGACGGGCTGTTGGAACTGAGCATGGCTCCGGCACCAAATGTAGCCAAAGGCTTGTGATGAGTCTCTGGATTGCAAATACCTTTGGGTTGTTTGCACAGACACAGTTCCCTATGCCCTTGAACTCGGAGACAATCGAAATTGTTTGAGAAGAGGCTATTTATCACATACCAACCTTACCGGCGGCGAACCAGCTCATGCTGGAGGCGAAATGTGGTTTATCAACAGTGAAACACTTGTTTTCAACGGCGCTTCCAGCCGTTACCAGCCAAGAAGTCCGCAAGAGCTTGATTCTCTTGCCAGGGCATTCAAACAGTGTGCTTATAAGGTTGCTCATATGGGCTGGGACGAGGGCTGCGGCAAACCAGCCCGGATACTTAGAGGAGAACCTGAATGGATATGAAGCCAAACCACAAAAATACCAAGGATATCGAAGAGATTTTTGGTGTTATATCCGCAGACAATTTAACTTCTGAGGAAGCTGCACTCAAATCTGACCGATTATTTGTAAGAAGCCAGGATCACCTGGCTTTCGACAATGCAGCCGCAAGTGGAGTAAGACTTTCGGCTTATCAGGCACTGACAATATTTGGCCTGGAAAAACTTCGCGAGGTCATCGACTATGGTTCTGCAATCATACCGGTTGCCTGCAGTGAGCCTGCAACAAGCATAAAACAAAGGCGAGAGAGTCTTGGGTTGTCCACTGCTCTTGTTGCCAAAAAAGCTGCTGTAACAGAAGAAGATGTCCTTAATGCTGAAGACCCGAACCGCAGAAACTCCATGCAGATTCTTTGCAGGATTGCCCAAACCCTGTGCATGGACGATATGGCAATCGCTTTTTATAAAACAGGACAAAGCGATGTTGAATTTGCCTACCGTCTCCGTGACTGGGGAACTCTTGCCGGCAGCAGAAAACAGCTTACTCTCGGACTGAACGAGGCTGCCTGGGTCATTAAGAAACAGCTTGAACTTTCGGCTTTCAATCGATCGGTCAGACACCAGGAATTTGAACCAAGCTCTATTTATGGGGACAGAAACTACCCTGTATGGCAGCAGGGTTATTATCTTGCCGAAAAAACGAGAAAATTGCTGGGGCTCGGGCACGAACCTGTTCAATCAATGCGTGCCCTCCTGGAAAAGACACTGGGCATCCCACTGGTACAATTGGAACTTCCAGACTCTGTTGCCGGGGGAACGGTTTCTTTCGATCAGGGGAGAGGCGTATTTTTAAATATAAAGGGCAACAACAACGAGGTTGGAGCCAGGCGCTTCACACTCGCCCATGAGCTTGGGCACCTGCTTTGGGATCCAGAGCAAAGATTGAGAAGAATTATCGTCGATGAATACAAAATTCTTGAACCCACTCAAACGCTCGACGACCAGGTAGACCATGATTTTGTCGAAGCCCGAGCCAATGCCTTCGCGATAGAATTTCTTGCCCCCGGCAAAAAGGTTGCGTCAGTGTTTCGCTCAGAAAGCTCAGCCTCAGCCGGCTTGAAAAAAGTCATGGAAGTCTTTGGCCTGAGTTATACAGCTGCCAGGTTTCATATTTTCAATTCCTTGAGCAAAACTATCGACCTGGAACAACTTACAAGCACTGGTTACTCTATTGCAGACAATTGGCAAGCTCAGGAAAACTTTACAGTAGATTTTTTTAAACCGGAGTCTGTGCCATTTTCCAGAAGAGGTCGCTTTGCTTACGAAGTTGTTAAAGCTGAGGAAACGAGAAAAATTTCGACCAATGCAGCAGCGATATGGCTTGGTTGTTCTACTCTAGAATATCAGAAAGAAAAAGAAACAATAAAAAGCTTTTTCGAATAAATCATCAAGGTTATCTACATCATCAATTTATGCCCCGAAGCCCCATCGGTCGTACCGACCGAGAATCAGCTGCAAGGATAAATTTTCTGAACCAGGCGGTGGCTTAGGCTGGTCCGGCACGGTTGCAAATGCTTGAATTTTCTTGACCTGACGGGCTGTTTGTGGCAGACAGGTAGAATACTGCAATAAATACGGCTTCAGAAAGGTCTTCAAGCATGAAGGGAATCATTCTCGCGGGCGGCTCAGGAACCAGGCTCTACCCGATCACTAAAGTAGTCAGCAAGCAACTCGTGCCGGTATACGACAAACCGATGATTTTCTACCCCCTGTCGACCCTGATGCTGGCCGGAATCAAAGACATTCTGATAATCACCACCCCCGAAGACCAGGCCGCCTTCAAAAATCTGCTCAAAGACGGTTCCCAGTGGGGCATCAGCCTCAACTACGAAGTTCAGCCCAGCCCGGATGGTCTTGCCCAGGCCTTCATCATCGGTGGAAAGTTCATCGGCAAAGACACTGTCTGCCTGATTCTCGGCGACAACATCTTCTTTGCCCAGGGCTTGTCGAGCAAGCTGCAGCAGGCCGCCAGAAAGACTGCCGGAGCGACCGTTTTCGGCTATCTGGTCAATGACCCCGAGCGATATGGCGTCGTCGGCTTCGACGAGCACGGCAAGGCCAACAGTCTCGAAGAAAAGCCGGCGAACCCGAAGTCCAACTATGCGGTGACCGGACTGTATTTTTATGACAACCATGTGGTCGAATACGCCAGAAGTCTCAAGCCTTCCGCCCGTGGTGAGCTTGAAATAACCGACATCAACCGTATCTACCTCGAAAAGGGTCAGCTCGATGTCGAAATTCTCACCCGTGGCACCGCCTGGCTCGATACCGGCACCTTCGCCTCACTGCTCGACGCTTCGCAGTTCGTCAAAGTCGTCGAAGACCGGCAGGGCCTCAAAATCGCCTGTGTCGAGGAAATCGCCTGGCGCATGGGTTTCATCGACAAAGCCAGGCTGCTCGAGCTGGCGAAGCCGCTCGCCAAAAATGATTATGGCAAGTATCTCTACCGCATCGCCGGGGAAAAAATATGAAAATCATTCCGACCGCGATTCCTGATGCAATGATCATCGAACCGCAGGTATTCGGCGATCATCGTGGTTTCTTCATGGAAACCTGGAACCGGAAGAAATTCCGGGAAGCCGGCCTGGATTTCGACTTTGTGCAGGACAACCACAGCAGTTCAGTGAAAGGCACCCTGCGCGGCCTGCATTACCAGACGGTCAACACCCAGGGCAAACTGGTAAGGGTTACGGCCGGCAGAATTTTCGATGTCGTGGTCGATCTCAGGCGCAGCTCGCCGACCTTCGGCCGGTGGGTCGGTGAGTATATTTCAGCCGAAGACAAAAAAATGTTCTGGGTGCCGCCGGGCCTGGCGCACGGGTTTCTGGTATTGAGTGACATTGCCGAATTTCAGTATAAATGCACTGATTTTTACAATCCGGCCCACGAAAAATGCATCGTCTGGAACGATCCGCAGCTGAATATCGCCTGGCCGCTGGAAAACGGCCTGCAGCTGATCCTGTCTGAGAAAGACAAGGCGGGCCGGGCTTTTGCCGATGCCGAGGTGTTTCCGTGAAGAGGGTCATGATCACCGGAGCAGACGGGCAGCTGGGCTTCGAGCTCAGGCGCACCGCCCCGGAAAACTCTGTTTTGCTGGCTCTGACCAGGGCCGACCTCGATATAACCAGCCGCGATTCGGTCTTTGCCTGTATCACCAAAGAAAAGCCGGCGGTCATAATCAACTGCGCGGCCTATACGGCCGTGGACAAAGCCGAAAGCGAAATAGAAAAAGCCCATGCGGTAAACCAGACCGGCCCCAGGTATCTGGCTGAGGCTGCCAGGCAGCACAATGCGTTACTGGTTCACATTTCGACTGATTTTGTTTTCGACGGCAGCCAGGGCAGGCCTTACGGCATTGCAGACAGGCCGAACCCACTCAGTGTTTATGGCAAAAGCAAGCTGGCCGGCGAAAATGAGGTGATGAGTTCGGGCGCCGCGGCTTTTATCGTCAGAACCGCATGGCTTTACAGTTCACAGGGCAACAATTTTGTCAAAACCATGCTGCGGCTTATGAAAGAGCGTGAAAGCATCGGTGTGGTCGCAGACCAGACCGGCACCCCAACCTGGGCCAATTCTCTCGCCCGGGTGATCTGGCAGCTGATCGACCGTAATGCCCGGGGCCTTTTTCACTGGTCAGACGCCGGCGTGGCCAGCTGGTACGATTTTGCCGTGGCCATTCAGGAAGAAGCGCACGCTCTCGGGCTGCTGCAAAAACAAATCCCGATCAAAGCAATCGCTACTACAGATTACCCGCTGCCGGCACATCGCCCTGGTTTCAGCGTCCTGGACAAAACAGCAGCCTGCCGACTGCTTGGCCATCAACCCGACCACTGGCGCACCAACCTGCGCCAGATGTTGAAAGAAATAACCGGCCAGTAAGCGCATTGTCTCCAGTCCAAAAGCCGCGAATGAAAAGAGGATTAAAATTATCAGCGCGGGTTGGCATCCGGCTCCAGCTGAGCTCCCGAATTGTAGGCATGCCAGCAGGCAGCCGAAACCGAAATCCCGTAATCCCCGGCAAGGATTTTAATATCGTCAAGGCTCCAATAGCGGGATTCACGAGAAAAAACCTCGCTGGGGAGTATCAGTTCGGCCGCAAAAGCACTGGCCCTTGCCATTGGAGCATACCGGCAGTAATCTCCGATGACATGAATTCCTGCTGTGCAGCTTGGATCGGAAATTTCCTCGAAAAGCATCCGACCGAGAGCAGAAGCAACTGCAAATCGTTTTCCTTCAAACGTTTTATTGCGCTCCTCGCGTGCGGAGGTGATAATCGTTGGCTTGCCCGGCCAATTCCTTGCACCGGCTGACCTGAAGCCCATATCTAGATCCTGCATCAGTCCAACTCCGCTTTTCTCGATCATATTTTCCAGATCTTCAATGGGTCGGTCGATATTGCCGCTTTCCCTTCGGTAATGCCTGGCCATTTCATAACCCTGCTCATACCGCAGAGGACTTTTTAAATTATACTTACTGAACATATCAAAAGCCTTGACGTGCTTTTTCGCAGTCTGTCTACAATTCCCAACGAGCTCAGTTAACATTGAAATGTCGCTTAAAACCGTATCGGGGTCAGAATCAAGAAAAAAAGCATACAGAGTTCTTTGCTCCATCGCGTTTTGCATGAGCATTCTTCTGAAAGATTCATACAATTCTTCCCCAAGTGCATACTGAGGCATTTTTTCATTGTCCGCCTCAATTCTACATATTTCTGCAAATCTGGACTGGTAGTGGTCAGCCAGAGAAGATTGCGGCAAACACTTTTTGATCTCTTTGATACAGTCAGTGGAAAATTTCCGAAAAACCTGCAGGCACTCTTCTCGCCTCAAAGAAACTGCAAACGGGCGGATTCCGACATTTTTCTCATCGACAAATTCGACAGATGGGTTCAGGCGAAATGGCAAGGGGGAAATCAGCAGATCGATGTGATCAATGTCCGGCAGAAACACAATATTCGGAATAGCAAGATCAGAACAGTTACAACCCCACAGGTGTGCTCCGAGCCAATCGTAAAAAAGCGAACAGTGCGTTTCATCATCCAGCTCGGCATTTGCAACTGGAGGAATAAACCCTTCTTTTATGGAGGATGGAAATCTGGTCTTGATCTCGTAAAACGCCCTGAGCCAATTGTCAGACAGCCAGTCAAGCAGCCCGAACAATGAGCCGGAAACAGCGTCAGAGACTTCGCCGGGTGGTTTTCTCATTTTATTTCTGGTAATCCACTTTTCACCGGAAAAAATCGAAAACTCTCCCCAAAGGGCGCTAATCGGCTCGTGGACAGCCACATTGCCATTTTTCCACTTAATATCAAATTTCATCATGACCACTTCCGATGTCATCAATTGCTCTTTTGGCAAGCTCCAACACTTTTTCTCGAACGTTACTCTCGGGGAAATCCGCGATCATGCAATTATAAACCGGCTCAGGAACTTGATTGGAAATCCCGACGAAAATACAGCCGTTAACAGCGTTCCAGATTTTTTTGGGTCGTCCCTGACAGTCCTTGCCTCCATTTTCAGAGAAAACAGCACTTTCAATCAGTACTCTTTGCACGACCTCTTTCTCGGCCCAAACCGGGCATCGAGACTTTTCGGAAGTCTGGCTTCTGGGCTTGCCATCAGGTAACCACACCCGACCTTTATGATAATTTTTACAAAAAACCACTGGCTGAATGCCAAGTTCCTGTATACTTCGAATAGTCATACCACCCTCTGTTCTATTATGATAGCATACCCTCTTTTCGCAGGCAATAAGGCCTCTTTGTAGGATTTGTCCTGCGTTCAACTATAAACCGATCTGCCATAGTTGCTATCTGGCAGCCCGTTTCAGCACTTCTCTGACGACTCTGACAGTGTCATCGATATTCTCTGCGGTCAGAGTCGGGTGAACGAGCAGCATCAGGCTGGTTTCGCCGAGTTCTTTCGCTACCGGCAAACGGTTCTCCGGCCCCGGCACCCTATCGTCATTCCCGCAGCCCTTACCGTCATTCCCGCGTTTATGCCCCAGAGGGTACAGGCGGGAATCCAGCTCTTCCCTTCCCTGCCCTCTAAACACATCAAACGCCTTCTCAAGATAAATCTCACTGCAACTGCCGCTGTAGCACGGGATTCCGGCGGCATTCACCTCTTCCATGATGCGGTCACGCGACCAGTCGGGTTTGAGCAGTTCAGGCCTGACGAACATGTAGTATTTGTAATATGAATGATATATTTCAGCTGGCGGAAGCGTGAGGCGCAGGGCAGGCAGAGCCGCAAACGCCTCATTAAAGCGGGCCGCGTTGGTGTGACGGGCTTCGACCCGTTTATCGAGTTTCTGCAGCTGCAGTCGGCCGATAACCGACTGAATTTCGGTCATGCGCCAGTTGGTTCCGAACGATTCGTGCAGCCAGCGGAATCCGGGTGCGTGTTCCTTGTGATACACGGCATCATAGCTTTTGCCGTGGTCTTTATAGGCCCAGCATTTCTTGAAAATCTCCTCGTCATCGGTAACCAGCATGCCACATTCGCCACCGGTTGAAATGATCTTGTCCTGGCAGTGATTTCGCATCTGGGTATAAATTGCGCGTTACCAGATAGAAACACTCTCATTCTGTAGAATTTTCAATGTGAATGAAGTATACTGTCAGAATGGGTGACAAGGATAAAAGTTACAAGCTTTTGTTTTCGCATGCGCAGATGGTCGAAGAACTTCTGCGCGATTTTGTCAGGGAAGACTGGGTAAAGCTCATTGATTTTTCAACCCTCAGGAAATACAACAACTCCTTTGTTTCTGATGACTTGAAAGAGCGTTTCGATGACGTCATCTGGACTGTAAAATGGGGAAAACAACGGCTTTACATTTACATTCTGATTGAGTTTCAATCCGGCATAGACTACTTCATGAGCGTTCGCATGATGACCTATCTCGGGCTCCTCTACCAGGACCTCATAATGTCCGAAAAAGCAAAACCTGGACAGAAGCTGCCGCCGGTTCTTCCGATAGTTCTTTATAATGGCTCACAAAGATGGGAAAACGCTCCGCTTGACATCAGAGACGCCATAGGGAAGTCGCCACGTGGTCTTGAGCAGTATCTGCCACAATTGCGCTATCTGCTGATCGACGAAGGCCACTATGACAACCACGAGCTCGAAAATCTAAAAAGCCTGGTTTCTGCTCTTTTTCAGTTAGAGCGCCAGCAGACGCCTGAAGACGTTTGCAGAATAATTACGACTCTAATTGACTGGCTCAAGTCTCCTGAACAACAAAGCCTCAGACGAGCCTTTACCGTGTGGCTTGGCAGAGTATTACTACCTGGCCGCTACCCTGGTGAATCAATACCTGAATTTCACGACTTGCAGGAGGTGCATGCAATGTTATCAGAAACCGTAAAATCATGGCCCGCCCAATGGATGGCCAAAGGCATCGAAAAAGTTGCTCTAAAAATGCTCGCCAAAGGAAAGTCTTTTGAAGAAATCGCCGAAGCAACTGACCTGACCATTGATCAAATAAAGGCCGTTGCCAGCAACAACAAGTTCTGTGAGCCTGCTGCACCCTATAAAGCCGCCAGGAAGCGAAAAACCGCCACATAAACAGCCCGAAAGGCCTGCTCTGTTTCAGTTAAAATTCTCTGACAAAAGACCGCTCTTTTCATAATTGTTTCGGCTTGACCCGGGCTGGCATGTTTAAATATACTGATCAGGGTTTGAAACGTTCACTGAGAGGAATCGACATGCAGCAGGCTACCTACCTTAATCCTTTTACCGACTTCGGCTTCAAGAAGCTGTTTGGCGCTGCTGAGATAGCGAAATTCACCCCGGAACAAGCTCTTGGAGGTCGAGGGTGACAGAAAGCAGGCGTATTGAAAACAAACGAGAACTCACTGACAATCTTGAAAAAGAAGTGGTCGGGTTTCTTAATTCGCATGATGGCGGCGAAATTCATATAGGCGTTGATAATTCCGGCAAGGTTACTGGCCTGGCTAACCCTGACTCGATACAGCTGAAGGTTAAGGATCGCCTGAAGAATAATATCCAGCCTTCGATAATGGGGCTTTTCGACATATTTCTTGAAAAAATTGAAGAAAAGACGATTGTTCGAATCATTGTTGCCAGTGGTCTTGAGAAACCCTACTTCTTGAGAAAATACGGCATGACCGAGAAGGGTTGTTTCATGCGCATTGGCAGTTCTACCGAGCCAATAGCACAGGAAATGATCGAATCTTTGCTCAGTAGAAGAGTTAGAAATACCATCGGCCGCATGCAGTCAACCAGACTCAATCTTACTTTCGAGCAGCTCAAAATTTATTACGAAGCCAGGGGCTTTCATCTTAACGAGGCTTTTATGCAGAATCTCGAATTGCTCACGCCTGAAGGAAAGCCAAATTTTGCTGCCTACCTGCTTGCCGATGAAAATGGGGTATCGGTTCAGGTTGCCAAGTATGCCGATAAAACTCGCGTTGAACTGGTTGAAAACCGTGATTTTGGCCGATGCTCTCTGATAAAGGCGTTAAAAGATGTCCTGGCCCGCATGGATGTCGAAAATACCATCTTTACAAAAATTGGCTACCCTTTGCGCCATGAGCGAGAAATGATCAACAACAGAGCTATGCGCGAAGCTGTCGTTAATGCGATTGTTCATAACGATTATTCGAATGGGGCCGTTCCTAAATTTGAATTTTTTTCAGATCGTCTCGAAATAACGTCGGCAGGTGGACTGCCTTTTGGAGTTACTGAAGACGAGTTTTTCAGCGGCTATTCAACCCCCAGAAACAAGGAGCTGATGAGAGTTTTCCGCGACCTTGAAATTGTTGAGCAACTTGGCTCAGGAGTGCCGCGTATTGTAGAAAAGTATGGTCGCAAAGCTTTCGAAATCAGGGCTAATTTCATCCGGGTGGTTTTTCCTTATGCCGTGCAAGCCACAGAATTGCCCGCTGATTCAGGCAAGACTGTGGAAGAAACTGTGGAAAAAACTGTGGAAGAAACTGTGGAAAAAATCATTCAAGCAATGAAAGGTGACCCCGGCATCACCATCGACAAGCTGAGCCAGATAACCGGTTTATCTACAAGAGGTGTCGAATGGAATCTGAAAAAACTAAAGAAAACTGGCCGAATAACGAGAGTTGGCCCCAGGAAAGGTGGTCAATGGAAAGTGCTGGAGCCAGAAAATGAATCATGACTTCATTGACGGCAGGCTCCCCCCCTCTGTCATACAAACCGATTTTGCGATTGGCGCAAAGGCAGTAACCGCGTAAAAGAACCCGCCGCAGCCTATAAAACCACCAGAAAACCCAAACGCCCACCGGCTCACCCAAAAAAGTAATTGCGCGTAGCCTCGGGCGAAGTCGCAGAAGCCACCTTTTCTTTTGACCATTCCGGCGATTTATGGCAGAAAAAGAGCGTACAATCACAACATCGCGAAAGGTTCATAATCATGAAAGGCATTATTCTCGCGGGCGGCTCAGGAACCAGACTCTACCCGATCACCAAGGCGGTCAGCAAACAGCTGATGCCGGTATACGACAAACCGATGATTTTCTACCCCCTGTCGACCCTGATGCTGGCCGGAATCAAAGACATTCTGATAATCACCACCCCCGAAGACCAGGCCGCCTTCAA
>Ga0116195_1002008_pt1 | contig 11136 bp, 10 predicted proteins | sample AD_SCU002_MetaG_FD_89881 | JGI IMG/M metagenome (GOLD analysis project Ga0116195, IMG submission 89881) | Active sludge microbial communities of municipal wastewater-treating anaerobic digesters from China - AD_SCU002_MetaG | ecosystem: Engineered > Bioreactor > Anaerobic > Digestate | place...
CCGCTAGCCGCCCGCCCTCCCCTCATTGGCTACATTGGTCGGTTGAGCTGGGAGAAAGGTGTCCAGCACTTGGCCCGGGCTCTCCCTGCCATCCTTAGTGACCGGCAGGATCTCAGGGTACTCATCGGCGGGGATGGGGCGCTGAAAGAGACGATCACGGCCTTTCTGCAGGAAGAAGGACTTACCATCCGCGTCGACCGTCCGGGCTGGATCTCCCACGATGACCTCCCCAGGTACCTGAACCAGCTCAGGCTTCTCATCCTCCCTTCTTACACCGAAGGGCTCCCGAACATCATGCTCGAGGCCATGGCCTGCGGGACCCCGGTGCTCGTAGCGAAGGTCGGGGCGATACCTGATATCATAACCGATGGCAAGACTGGATTTATCATGGAGAATAACTCGCCGGAGTGCATTATGGAGAATGTCATCCGGGCGCTGAACTCCCCCAATCTGGAAGAGATCGCAGAAAACGGAAGGAGGTTTGTAGAGGCGAATTTTACGTTTGAGTCAACAGTTGCCCGGTGGAACGGGGTGCTTGAGGGCGGATCATCTCATGTCTATGAGTTTTCTCGAATAAAGATGTAGTTCATAATCTCTCGATAGATCGGCGATGGCCTCCGGGAAATGGTTTCGGTTCCGTTCTTCTCCTTTGATGGTAAGGTTCCAGCGGGCAAGGGAGTTCGCCTGACAGCAGCGGATGTCTCAGATTTGTAATCTTTGTCTTCAAGCCTACATTTCGCGGGTCGCCTTCACAACATAATAATTTTCAAACGTTGATCCCATAACCTTCAGGATCTGGAGCATTTCCTCATTGAGATTCACGATAAACCGTCGTATCTGAGCGTTCATGGAAACGGTCACCTCTGCCGGTCGCATGAACAGGGTAAAGATCCATTTCAACGTCGGATTCTGACTGGGTTTCTTCAGCTGGTTGTTCACCGTCGTTCCGGTCTCTTTCAAGCGCGAACGCAACTGCCATTCAGCAATCGCATAGATGAACAGGCAGAGCACCATGATCATCGAGAGCGCCTCAATCCGACTTTCTTTCTTCAGGAACACTTCCGCTACCCGGAAACTCTTATCCTTCAGAAACCGGAAGCCCCGCTCCACGGATTGCTGCCCCTTGTAATACTGCAGGATCGTTGTGGCCTCCAGGTCCAGATCGTTTGTTGCCAGGACGAACCGACCGAGCCGGTGTTTCTCCTGCTCGATCACCGCCGGATTCACGACGATTGGCGCATCGACGGAATAGACCGGGACAACCGGTTCGTCTTTCCCCGGACGGCCGCGTTTGCCGTTGGTCTTCTTCATCCGGGAGAACACCACAATGTCCCCGTTCTGTAAGAACGGGTGATCGGCAAACCAGCGTTCCGCTGCCTGCCGGGCATCGGGTTCACAGGCAAATTCTCGTGCTCTCAGTTTCCTCAGGGATTTCCGTGCGGTCGCGATGCGTTTCTCCAGGTTTCTCGCATGGGTCTTCTCCTTGCTTGCCTGACCTTTCTCCGACGAGACCAGAATCCACTTCTGCCGGATGCCACCATACTCGGTCACGTCCTCGAAGAACGAGTAGCCGTCATCCTCACCCGGTATCAGGGGAGGATCCGCATCCAGAAGAACCTTTGCTTCCGTGATGGTCGCTGGTACGTGGCTGATCCAGAACGTCTGCTGTCCCAGCGTTGCGAGGTTGTGCTCAGTATAGAAGGCACTGTCCGCGACATAGTAGACTTTATCCTCGCTATTGAGGTTCTGGTGCACCTGCAGGATGGTTTCTAAAAGGATCTTCTTGTCAGAGGCATTGCCAGAGGAGGGCTGGGTGAAGAGAGGAATGCCATGCTGGTTGGTCACCATGGAAAGCACGAACTGCTTGAGATCCCAGCGATGATCTTTGGGATGACCATGCGTGATCTGGATGGTCTGAAAGTCGTCTTCGGCTTCATCCTCGGCATACTCCCCATGGACACTGAAACTGGTGGTATCGACATGCAGGAGCTGGGTGCCGAGCGGCAGGTGCTGCATCACGGCAAAAACAATGCGGTTGAAGAGATCGGTCGACCCAGAATCATAAATCCGGTCCAGGGTTCGGAGAAGGACGTCGTCGTTGAAGTGCTCGGGCGTGATCCCGGGACCGAATAACTGTTCGGTGGCAAGGTTGTCAAAGAACCGGGAGAAGAAATACATGCGACGTTCGTTAAACCCAAGTCCATTGAGGAGCATTGCTTTGACTACGGCAGAATGGGGCAGGATGTGCTCTCGGGTTTTGGGTAGGGCTTCGTCAATGACGGCGGAGATCCCGAGCTCGTCGATCATACCGGCAACCAGACCTAAATGCCCGATTTGCCGGGAGGAGAGATTTTCTGACGTACATTCTCCCAAAAAGTCCATACGAAGAAGTATCGGGGCACTCAGATATAAATCTAAGTGAGGGAAATGCGAAAAATCGATGCGGTCACGTGCGAAAGGTCGGTTCAAGGTCTTTCTTCAAGATCTTTTCTTGAAGCGGTTCTGGTCGAGCATGATGGCCGACCCATTGACGATAAACATCTTGGTGTCTCGTCGCTTTAGTTTCCGGCACCGGGTGCGCAGAAGAACGTTGATCAGGGCAACAAACTGCGCCTCGTCGATCCTGCCAACCGATGCACCGCCTCGGTCCGGGGGTATCAGGTCGATATGAGCGAGTCGTCGAAGGTCGTCCCGGTTCTGCAGTTCTTTGATCACGTGGGTGACATCGGCGGAGAAGAAGATTGCACCGAGCAGGAGCCGAAGGATCGAGCCGGTATTCATAACCGAGGGGATCCCCTGTTCGGCCATCTCCTGTTTGGCCTCCAGGTACAACCAGTGGCCAGGACATAGAGAATCCCGTTGGACATCGCCCGATGGTCGGTTCGTGGTCGCCCGACATGAGGTTTCTGAGAGGGAGATGGGGCTCAGTAATTACCCAGAGATAGCACCGGTTTCCCGGAATACCATGCACCCCGGGTTTTATTCAAGACCTCATATAATTTGGGGTGACCTCATAATTTTGAGTTACTGGAATGACTACCCCTGACCGTTCTTGCCACCGAACCCAAGAGGCCCCATAACCATTCCTCTGACCCATACGCCCGATGAGGAACCTCAGGAGCGCTCATGTATTGATTAAAACTATCTTCAGAAAACCCAAGTTTCTTCATCACGAAAATGCGATCCTGTTCCTCCTGCTCAGGATCCGGATAAGGGGAACTTTCCAGCAATCGCATCGCCTCATCACGCGTCATTTGTCCACTTACAATGAGATTGGAAAGATGCACCCGCCGTTTATCATATCCAAACTTACGCGGAAGGATATACCCCTGGTAAAATCTGGTGAATACCGATTCATAGTGTTTATAGGGGTAGGGTTTATACCCAAACTTTTTTTGTAATAACTCCAGTGCCTCAAATTTATTATACGGGAAGTAATCAAGGAATGATAGTTCTTTGATCCTGCGGATATATGTATACCAGAGATAGTCTACTGTTGATAACAAAGGATGTGTTTTTATTGGAACACTCCCAAAACGTTTGTGGATCTGCCGGATGTTATAAACATCCCGTTTGTAATTGATCCATCGTGGAGGTATAGCCATACCTTCTGTCGCCTGATTGTATCCAAGCAGCATATGCTGGACTCTGTGTTTAGCCGCCTGCTGATAGTTTAGAGCAAGCATGGCGTTATCCATCAGTAGTTCGATGTCAACGACGTTCGCCTTAAAGAAAGACAGCTGTAAGTCTCGGTTTTCTTCCCAGTTGATCACATGAGTATAGAGGTCTACGCCTAGACTGTTTACTAGATTGGCAATATTATGGGATGCGAGTTCCGAGTTCCAGCCGTTATCCAGATGTACTGCCAGTGGGCGCAGCCCATGTTTCACTGCGAGGTACAATGCATACGAACTATCCACACCGCCAGATACTCCCACAATGCAATCGTATTCTTTACCCTTCCCGGTGGCCTTAATTGTGGAGATGAGTTCATCGCAGTGATACTGGGAATCTGCAGCTCTCGCTTCGGAACCCTCCATCCCTCTCAGAAACGCTGTGCAATAATTGCACCTGCCCTCCTCATCAAACACTATATCCTTTGCTGTAACATCCATTACACAACGGGTACACAGTTGATAACTAGGCATGCTTAATGACCTCACAGCAGTTGTCGCGTATGGACTATTAACTATCATTTAAAAAGCTTTTGTAAGTGATCTCGCCTTGGATAATTGATCATGACCGCCCGATGTTTACCCACATAGACAAACATACTACCCGCTGCTACTGCAGATGCACCTGCAACAACAGCCTCTTGGAGATGTTCCAATTTGCCCGCTCCTCCACAGGCGATAACAGGAACATCGACATTGGCAGTTACCCTGCGCACCAATTCAAGATCATAACCACTACCGATGCCATCACGCACCACATCGTTGACGAAAATCTCCCCGGCACCTGCCGCCACCGCTCGTTTGATATGCTCAACCGGATCCATCTGGATCTCTCTCCCGGTTGCAGAACAAAACAGGTGATATCGTCCCCGCCAGTTTTTCTTTACATCTACCGCAACAACTGTGCTTGAAGACCCCAGATGATCGGCTATTTCACGAACCACGTTGAGGCCCTGCAGAACGGCAGTATTCACCACAACCTTCTCAACACCCAGACTCACCAAGCGTTGTGCCTGCTCCACCCCCGTCACCCCGCCGCCGTACGCAACCGGCATGAATGCCTCACTGACAATATCCTGAATCCGCTTAAAGTCCGGTTGACTGCCTAATCGAGAGGCTTCTATGTCAAGAAGAATCAACTCGTCAACTTCCTTCTCATTAAAGATACGCACTGCATTGATAGGATCGCCTACGTATTTCGGATTCGCAAAACGGATTGTCTTAACTAGGCTGCCGTTCTTCAGCAGAAGGCAGGGTATGACACGAATGTGCAGCATAGTCAAGGCTCTAGAAAACGTCTTAACAGAGCCATACCAAAGTGATGGCTCTTCTCCGGGTGGAACTGCACTCCCGTCATTCGCCCGCATTCGAACGCTGATGTAAAATCATGACCATAACGAGTGAGGCCTGTGACATCACTGGGCTCTACGCATTCCACATAGTACGAGTGAACGAAATAGAAGCGGTAATCTTCGGTGCCTGAACCAAAGAGTGTTGAGGGACGCACAGGTCGAACTTCGTTCCAACCCATGTGCGGCACCCTGAGTTTAAGATCATGCACCTGAAATCGTTTTACTACCCCTGGTACCAGTGCCAAGCCCGGCAAATTCCCTTCCTCACTCGATTCCATCAACAACTGCATGCCCAAGCAGATCCCAAGGAGAGATGCGCCGCGTTTCGTTACTGCTTCATGTATCGCTGCATCCATACCAGTTTCCTGCAATGCCCTCATACCTGTGTCGAAAGCCCCGACACCAGGGAGGATCAGCGTATTCGCTGATCTCACCTCATCGGGAGATGTAGATAATCGTGCATCTCCACCGATGAAATGAATCATGTTGATTACGGAGCCACAATTACCCATCCCGTAATTGACGATGGTTACCGGCAATAAACTCATGATAATTGCAACTCTAAAGCCTGAATTTGATAAGCAGCAAGATTGTTTCTGCCGCTCCCTCAATCCCCCAGCACGTAAACCCTGTCGTAATCCGGGTATCCACTTCAACCACGTTTATCGCACTCACCGCCGAGTTCATGCTCGTGATGGCCCCTTCAAGCCTAGCATCGAGACTACATCAGTTTCCTCGTTTCTCAGAATGATCCCGTCAACATGTATCTGCATAGTACTCCATCTACATAGCACATTCTTGAATCAGATGCGAAAACATAACTTCCAACTATATAAGTATTTCCTATTTAGTGCCGTGTTGTATAACCCTAGTCCTTCGACCCAAACGTAGAAGATGCCGGACGCCCCTGCCGCCCCTTCATGCCACAGAAAGTACGTTGGGGGCGCCGGCACCCTGATACTCGCAACTGGAGTATATATAATGAACGCCTGGTGCGGCGCGGCGAATTCTATCTCTCGCTTGACTTCATCGAGCAGTGGGACGTTCTGCTTGCCCGGATGAATGCCGGCAAACACGGTCGGCCGTTTCAGTATCCCGAGCCGTTCATTGCGTGGATGACCTGCATCCATGTCTTCCTGCAGATGCCCTATCGCCAGATGGAGGGATTTGTCCGGAAGCTTGCGTCATTCATTCCCTTTCTCAGGGCAGCCGACTATACCACCCTCTTCCGCCGGATCCAACGCCTGGATCTCTCGCTCAGGGTCGCTCCAGAGCTCCTCGCCGAGGATGTCATCATCGCCGTCGACAGCACCGGGATCAAGGTCACGAACCGAGGCGAATGGCTGCGGGAGAAGTGGAAGGTCCGGCGCGGGTGGATCAAAGTCCATGCCATGATCGACGTCGAGACCAATCAGGTCCTCGGCCTGGAGGTCACCGACGAATCCGTACAGGACGACCAGATGTTCGTCCTGCTGCTCGATCAGGTCCAGCAACACTGCGGTGAGGAGCGTCCGGTGTTCCGGGTACTTGCAGACGGTGCCTATGACCGGAATGAACTCTTCAATGCCCTCGAGAAACGGAATATCCTCGCCGGCATCAAGACCCGGGCGGATGCAGCAACCTATTCGACCGGGTCACCCTACCGGGCTGAGTGTGTCAGAGACCGGAACCGATGGGGCGGGTATCGGCTGTGGGCATGGATAACCACCTACGGGATGCGATGGAAGGCCGAAGGAGCCTTCTCCAGCATTAAACGGATCTTCGGCGAAGGTGTGCGAGCAACCTCCCGGGAAGGGATGTTCCGCGAGATCCGGATGAAAGTGAACGCCTACAATGTGCTGATGGCTATGGTGGCCTGAGCGAGAGTGCAGCAGATACTGGCAGGGGGACACGGCGGACATTATGCAACACAGCACTATTTAGTGAGGTTGTAGGATCAAACCCAACAACCTGCACTGCTTCACTAAGGGATACACGAAAACCCGTTTCCCTCAGATAGCCCGTTATAACCTAGCAGATTGGGATCGGAGGCGATTGCCCCACAATCGTGCAAAAATGGACAGAATAACTGTCTGAAATAAGAGACGAAAGACTGCAACAAACACATGCTCTGTCTGCAATTCTAGTCACTGTAAACAATCATGAATAAACTGCCTTAATCTTCCCTTTACCCCCATGACCAGCGGAGCGTGCGACTAAGCCTTCAGCTACTCAGACGCCCTCTACTCCCCACCTCGCCACCCCCATTCGGCCCCCTCCCCTCAAACCGCGCCCTTCCCCGGGAACCCCCGTCTCCCTGTGATCCCGAGAATCCCCGCGACCAGGAACAGCCCGTGCCGGCGCTTATACGTTTCGCCAAAGATCGCCTCCTTCTCGCCCTCAGGAATACCGGCGCCGTCGTCCTCGCAGAGGAGCAGCAGGTCCTGCCCGGCCCTCGCGCAGGAGAACCGGACCTCTGTCACCGTACCCCCATGCCGGACGGCGTTGTCGATGAGGTTATAGAAGACCTTCTTCACTACCTGGTCCGTACAGATTCTCCAGATCTGCAAGATGCTTGCGAGATGGAGGAGGTAAGGTAGTACTGGAGGACTCCACAGCGTGAAAGGTCTACCTCTACACCCTCTTGTCTGTCGCGCTCATCCCCGCGACCGAGGGCGCCGCGAACCTCCTTGCGGTCGCAATCGAGGTCTTTGTCTACCCGCCGCCCCAGCGCTACCCGGTGCCGCAGGTCGTGGTGGGGCTCATCGTCTGGGGGTATCACTGGAGGGTGCTCTTGAGGGAGCAGTGAGGGGTGTTATCCGCTCCGGTTTGAGGATGACCCTGAGGGTTTTTCTCTTTTCGTCGACGGTGGCGTGCTCGATCCATGTCGGTCGCCCCGTCCCGAGCGCCGCGAGCGTAGCAAGGAGGCTGCAGACCGGGCAGCCGACCATGGTGCAGCATTTCGGCGAGGCCGCCCGGACGGCCCGACAGCCGGGGCTGAGGCGGTAGTCAGAGAGGGTGACGATGATGTTCTCGCCGTCCTTTGCGGCCTCCGTCTTCTCCGCGACCTCGAGCAGGTCGTCGCAGACCTCAGTGATACAGGCGAGGAGGCCTTCCTCCTCCTCCGGAACCTCGAGGGAGTACTTCTCTCGTAGCCGTACAAGGAACAGGGCGCATGTCGGGACGAGCCGGACGGCGCACCGCCCTATACCTTTCCCTCCCGGTGATCGACCCTGTTTTACATCCTGCCTGAGCCAGATCCCCCGGGGGAAAACCCGGATCCTGTCGGGCATTGCCCTGACGACAAGATCCAGGTTTTTCCGGGATGTTTCTGCCGGAGGTGGCCTGCTGTTGTACTGACGTGACACATATCTATCGGGTGCCGCAGAAAGTTTCCTCCGGCATTTGTTGAGGTGGGGCGCCGTGATCTCCAATGCAGGCCGGTTTAATTCAAATAAGTTATTTTGCATTCGCCACCCGGTCGAACGGCACTGCCTGCCGACACCTCCAGGAGACTTCCCGCCAAACCCGGATCCGCACCGCCCATCGAAGAGGATTCGGGCGGGCCCTGACCGACAGAGTTTCCCAATGCTCCCTGAAGCACGATCCCAGGGTACCAGCATCCCCACGTTCGAGAGATTTTTCCGCCTGTCGCCAGTTGCCAAGAGATGAAATTGCTTTCCCTTTAAGGGGGTAATTCAAAAAATTGTTCCTAAAGCGATCGCCACGGGAAAGCGACCTGACTTCCCGCTCAGTTAAGCACATACTTCTAGAGCATCCAGGTTTGTGCGTTGTTTTTCAAGTTCTCCGTCGTGATAACCCCACATTCGTCAGCCGGGATATGCTTATCCATTAAGCACATTATAGGATATAGATCTCGTGGTTACAGGCGATTAGGGGGATAAGAGGAATTTATGGTAAATTCTATGTGCTTAATGCAATGGGAAGTCAGGAAGCGACTATTAGAGATGTTAGTATAGTAGAGTTTATGAGTCCCCGGGGGAGAGCCATCTCTACCCGGATGGCGCTAACGCGGTAATTTCACGAGAATAAACACCACTGAAGCAATGATCTGCGCCCCCTGCACAAATGGGATCACCCCCGCCTTGAGCAGGCCAATGAAAAATTATATATAGTATAATCAACACAATGGCCCCAAGGCCCAGGTGCCAGAGCCCCATCCCCTTTCCGGTCATCCCTGTCCGGAAGAGGGCTGCCTGCTTCATCCCGGTAGGCAGTGATGCGGCTGGACGAAGGCCTGCGTATGGGCGTGATTCTGTGGAATCCGGGTGGATACCTTTCTATTTGGAGAGCGTAGCCCAGTCAAGGCCGATTGCGGTTGAAGACCGGGTCCAGGTAGCCGGGGATGTGAGGGGATATCCTCATCAGCAAAGACCATCGTCGGTGCGCAGCAGCACGCCGATGCTGTCCTCGTCGACGACGGGTCAAAGGATGATACCGTCTGGATTGCCGGGGCGCTCGGGGCGCTCGTCGTCACTGACTTCAGTTCAGAATTCCGCGTCCTATCAAGGAGGGTCATTGAGCCTACGATAATAAGCAGAATGCTTGAGGACTATGGGAGTGTTATCGATGATCGCGGAATTCATCCTAAATTCGTTCGTATTGCTAACGAAGCAGAGTGAGAGGGTAGAGGTGTAATGAAAATTGCATTTCTTGATGTGTATAATCCAATTCCAATTAATAGTGGCGGAGACTGGTACCGATTCCACCTTCTGAATGATATGGGACAAAGGCATGAAGTAACAGAATACTTCATGTATGAAGAAAATGGGAAAACAGGTTTTCTCCCTCCGTTTATACCTTTCAGTACCAGGCACATCCCTTCTATTTTACCTTGGGGGAAATTTACGAAAATTCTAGAGATTTACAAACCGGAATATCTAGTTCATCGGGCTTTTTTTAAGGATATCCCTGCAGACATTGTCTTCACTACCATTTATGGTTATCATTTTGGAAAAATTATTTCAAAAACTCAAAAGGTCCCTCTAGTGTTAGTGATGCATAATATCGAGTGGCAGTACTTGAAAGGGAACAAGTCCCTTCTCTATGGACCTATGAAAATATACGAGCACTATGTAATGACACATGTAGATGCAATCATCGCTCTTTCACCAAGGGACTGTGAGTATGTAAGAGGTAATTTCCCTAAGAAAAAGCTATTCTACATTCCACCAAATGTAGATACAGCAAAGTATAGATGTGGCGGATCTAGATATGACTTCGGGAACGATAAATGCAATCTTCTTTTCTATGGCGCTTTGGATAGGGAACAAAATGTTGACGGTTTAAAATTTATTATATCTTCGTTGATACCAGCATTGAAACAATCTGGATTAATGCCCAAAATTCGGATGAACATTTTTGGATCAGGGAGACCACCAAAAGAAATTGATCTTAGGGGAAACCCGGATATAAATTATTTAGGCTATGTGGATAATGTGGAAAGATATATCCGAGGTGCAGATGCCATCCTTGTACCATTAAAGAATTCAGGTGGGATAAAAATCCGGATCCTCGAATCTCTTGCGTGTGGTAAGCCGGTTATTGCTTCTCCAGAGGCAAAATCTGGTTTGCCGGATGACGTAAGCATGTGTATTCATATAGCCTCCTCAACAAGTGAGTTCGTTCATAAAATCAATCAAATACTAACGAATGAATGTCCTGTGAAGATAGACCTCGATTTCTCCAAAGGGTACCTATCAGAGAACTCTACATCGGATATTATTGATTATTTCGAGGAGATTAAGGAGTCATCCCATAACTCTCCAGATCATAATGGCACATGCCAGGCGAATCAACCCGAGGAATGAGTGCTCATAGTGTTCATCTAAATGGGCAAGGAGACCCCCCTTCGGGGTGGGGAGGAATTGCCCGTCACCTCCGCTATGTTTTCCTCCTAATATGCTCAGTATATGAATATGATTAGAACAATCACCTTCAGCCTTCGGTTGCCCGATGGCAGTTCCACGGCGCTCCTCGATACGATGAGAGCCTATTCCACGGCGTTCTCTCTGTCCGCACACTGGGGATTCGAGAATCGCTCGTGGAACAAAGTGGAGAACCACAAGGCGGCCTACAAGGCTGTTCGTGAGTCCGTTCCTGATCTTCCG
>Ga0116195_1002016_pt1 | contig 11115 bp, 9 predicted proteins | sample AD_SCU002_MetaG_FD_89881 | JGI IMG/M metagenome (GOLD analysis project Ga0116195, IMG submission 89881) | Active sludge microbial communities of municipal wastewater-treating anaerobic digesters from China - AD_SCU002_MetaG | ecosystem: Engineered > Bioreactor > Anaerobic > Digestate | place...
ACCCGAAAGCGGATATGGCGACCCGTGATGTCGCCAGCAGAGCAATCTTTTCCGAGGTCGAGGCCGGGCGCGGTGTAAATGGCGGGGTCTATATGGATCTCTCCGCAGTTCCGAGTTCGTCGCTGGAACTGAAGTTTCCCACGACCCTGAAGCTGCTGAAGGCGCACCGCATCGATCCCGCCAAGCAGTGGCTGATTGTGTCGCCCGCGGTCCATTTCATCATGGGAGGCGTCTGGATCGACTCCCGGTGCAGGACAGGCATTGACGGCCTCTTTTCGGCCGGAGAGGCGGCAGGCGGAGTCCACGGCGCCAATCGGTTGGCGGGCAACGGCCTGACTGAAACGGTGGTCTTCGGCCGTAAAGCAGGTTACGAGGCAGCGGCATACGCTGGGAGAATCAAGAGGCCGCCTGAGCCACCCGAAGCCCGCGTGGAGATGCCGCCTGAAAGCAGGAGCGGCGTCGCGGTGGCGGAGATAAAGGCCCGGTTGCGCAGGACGTTGTGGGACCACGCGAGCATCGTTCGCACGAAAGAAGGACTGACGAAGGGCCGAGCGACGCTTGCGGAATGCCAAGATGCCCTCGTTTCCTGCCGAATCGAGGGCCCCGCCGACGAGGCGGCTTATCTGGAGGTCTCGCGGATGGTGCAAGTCGGCAACGCTGTTGTGGCCGCCTCCTTGATACGGCAGGAAAGTCGCGGCGCCCACTACCGGAGCGATTATCCGGATCGCAACGATGGGGAATGGCTCGGCAGCAGTCGTGTGGAGAAGTCCGGAGATACCTTGAAGGTAAGCTTTGTCCCGTCTCAACAGACATAACTTAGGAGGTCTCGACCTCCCCCACCGGTCCGGGGGCACCGGAGAGGCGCGGCAGGACGGCTGTTGCGCTGACTGAAGTGAAGATCCTCGGCCGGGGGGCCTGTTCTCTCCGGCAGGATTTTTTTTGCAGCTGACATCAGGCCTCTTATGCCCCGCGGCTTGCCGTGGGAACCCTTGTGCTGGGTTTCCAAAGGGGCGCTAAGCACTCCTCCTTTGATCAAGGGCGGGGTTCAATGCCCTGCCCGCGACGCCGAGCGCCGCGGGCCGTGCGGCGCGAGTTTGCTCACGTCGAAGGGTGGTTAGCTCCCGAAAGATCCTATCTGGTGGATTCCTTCGCCCATTGCATTTCCGTGTTTGTCTGCCGGAGTGTGTCGGGATGGCCTTCCGCAGGTTCGCTTCATCTCGCAAGCTTCCCCCATCTGCAGACATTCCATCAATAGGCATTCAGTCTGTCCGTCGGACCGGCCCTCCGATGAGGGCAGGAAGAGAAATTTCTCTGGGTTTCTGTTGTTTTATTTTTCTGCTTGACTTCCCGGCAAAAGTATGTAGTATGCGAACAAAAATATGATTTCAGATACGATCTGAGAGGCAAATCCTATGGCACCCCCGCCGGCCGCCGGAAGCAAGAAGAAGGCGAAAGCTCAACCAACCACTCCGTTGAGGGCCATGATCTATAATCAACTGGTAGACGACATCATGCGAGGCCGCATCGGTGCGGGCGAAAGGCTGTCGGAAGCGTCGCTGGTGGAGAGGTTCGGGGTCAGCAAGACGCCGATCCGGGAGGCCTTCATTCAGATGGAGCGGGAGGGCTACATTCTTCTGAAGAAGAATGTCGGGGCGGTCGTCCAGAAGGTGTCCAGAAGAGCGGTGGAGGAGATCTTCACCATCATCGCCGTGCTGGAGTCCTATGCCACGGAAGCGGTGGTTGCGGAGAGGAAGTTCGACAAGCGCGATATCGCGCATCTTGCGAAGTTGATTTCCGCGATGAAGCATCGCGCGCAACGGCGGCAATATCCGGAATACCGCGCGTTGAACGTCGAGTTTCATGGTTATTTTGTGGAGAAACTGGGAAACGAGACGATGAAACTGAAGATCGTTGAGCTCCGGAGGCGGCTGTACGGCTTTGTGGTGGCAGGATTGACCCTCTCTATGCATATCGATCGATACGTGGAATGCCACGAGCAGATTCTGGAAGCGGTGAAGAGGAACGATGCGGCAAAGGCAGCGAAGCTCATGCGGAATCACCTCATGGAGTCCAAGAAATTCATGGTTGCGAACTTGGTGCAATGATTTGGAGTGACGCCCGGATGTTCCGGCGTTCGAACGGTCATCAAACGGCATAAGAAAAATCAAAAAGCAGCAAGGCACGTTACAGGGAGGAGATAGGGGTATGTCATATCCTGCGGGCATGAGGCCTTCAGTGGAAAAGGTGGCTCAGCGGCGGAAGGAACGTTTGAACAATTATGAATTTCCGAGGTTGAGTCCGGAGGACAAGGCGGCGCTTTTGAAGAATCATCATCCCGATTTTCGGGAGGGAGACAAGGTTCTTTTGCGGTGCGGCGCGAACAAGGGAGAGCGAGTTCCGAAGGTGATGGCGGCGGTGATGGAATCTCCGAGCCGTTTGAATCTGGAAGCGGTGGATCTGACGAAGCCGGACTACAGGACGGACGTTCTGGTGATCGGGGGAGGCGGGGGCGGCGTCACGGCGGCGCTGACGGCGAACGAGCAGGGGGCGAAGGTACTTCTGGCGACGAAGCTGAGGTTGGGGGATTCGAACACGATCATGGCGGAGGGAGGGATTGCGGCGGCATCCCTGCCGGAGGATTCACCGGCGGCGCATTACATCGACACGATGGTGGGGGGTCGGTTCAAGAACATTCCGGAAGTGGTGGAGGCGCTGGTGAACGAGGCGCCGTCGGTTTTGGAGTGGCTGACGAAGCTAGGGGTGAATTTCGACAGGAAGGCGGACGGGAGCTACTTCAACCACATGCCGGCGGGTCATTCGTTCAAGCGGTCGCACTCGATCAAGGACCTGACGGGCTTGGAGTTCATGCGGGTTTTGGGGGATGAGCTGCGGAACCGGAAGGGCATCGAGGTATTGGAGTTCTGTCCTGCCGTTGAATTGCTTTTGGATTCGGAGGGCCGGTGCGCGGGCGCGGTTCTGGAGGACCTGGACACGGGAAGGAACATCGTTGTGGAGGCCGGAGCGGTGATCCTGGCGACGGGAGGGATGGGCCGCCTTCATCCGAACGGATTTCCGACGTCGAACCACTACGGTGCGACGGCGGACGGGATCGTGATGGCATCGCGTGCGGGGGCGAAGCTTCTGTACATCGAGTACATTCAATATCACCCGACGGGAGCCGCGTGGCCGGAGCAGATCCTGGGTCTGCTTCTTTCGGAAGCCATCCGGGCGGAGGGGGCGCACGTGGTGAATTGCGACGGGGAGCCCTTCGTGAATCGTTTGGAGACGCGGGACGCGCTTTCGGCGGCGATTCTCCGGGAATGCGGTCCGCGGGGGAAGGGTGTGGAGACGCCGACGGGGACGATGGGGGTGTGGCTGGATACGCCGATGATCGACATGAAGGAGGGGGGCAAGGGGAAGGGCACATTTTTGCGGAGGTTCGCGGGGATTCATCATCGGTACAAGAAGTACGGGATCGATCCCATCCAGGAGCCCCTGCTGATCTATCCGACGCAGCACTACCAGAACGGCGGCGTGGCCATCGACGTGCACGGGCAGTCGAACATTCCGTACCTTTACATGGCGGGGGAAGTGGCGGGCGGAGTCCACGGCCATAACCGTCTGGGTGCGAATTCGATGAGCGACGTGTTCGTTTTCGGCCGCCGTGCGGGGCGGCATGCGGCGGAGAACTACCGGAAGAAGCCGGTTACGAGGTTGTCGCTGGACCACGTGAAGGCGCATCACGAGGAACTGGCGGCGTTGGGGATCGTTTCGGGATTGAGATCGCCGATGCTTTTGCCGGATTACCGGTTCGAGAAGGCGTTGACCAGCACGAACTATGTGAGCGAGATCGTCGAGGCGGAGAAATGAGCAAGAAGAACCTGAATATGATTTCGATTTATGTGATGGGGAAGCGGTTTTCGGTGCCGGAAGACCTGACGATCCTGAAGGCGCTGGAGTTTTCGGGATTCAGGATTACGCGTGGCTGCGGCTGCCGTGGCGGCGTTTGCGGGGCCTGCGCGACGGTGTACCGGAAGCAGGGGGATTACCGGATTTATACGAGTCTGGCCTGCCAGACGGTGATCGAGCCGGAGATGAGTCTCGTACAGCTTCCGTATATTTCCAACAACAAGCCGTCGTATGCGGTTTCGGAGATGGATCCGGAGAGTCTGGACATCGTGAAGACGTATCCGGAGCTTCTGCGGTGCATGGGTTGCAACACCTGCACGAAATCCTGTCCGGTGAATTTGTCGGTGATGAACTACATCTCGGCGGCGATCCGTGGTGACCTGGAGCGGGTGGTGGAGTTGTCGATCGAATGCGTGATGTGCGGTTTGTGCGCGGCGCGGTGCCCCGCGGAGCTGTCGCCGTACAATATCGCGCTGTTCATCCGTCGTCTCTATGGTGCCCACATGCTGAAGAGGTCGCCGCAGCTGGAGAAGCGTGTGAAGGACATCGGTCAGGGGGTCTACAGCGCGGAGATTGCGGGGCTGAAGAAAACCGACAACAAGAGGCTTCAGGAAATTTTCGGTGAGATGCAGGCGAAGAAGGGTGCTTCGGTATGAAAGACGAGAAAGCGAGCAGCAGGAAGGAAGAGGGGAAGACGATCCAGCTTGAGACGCCCATTTCGGAGGAAGCGGTACGGGCACTTCGGGTCGGGGATTTTGTTGAGATCAACGGGACGATCCTGTGCGGGCGTGACGCGGTTTTGCCGAAGATGGTGAATCTGGCGGAGAGCGGTGACGTGAAGGTTCTCACGCTGCTTCGTGGTTCGGTGATCTTTCACACGGCGGTGAGTCCGGCGGGGATCGGTCCGACGACGAGCGGGAAGCTGGAGATCGAGGGGAGCATCCCTGCGCTGTCGAAAGCCGGGGTGAAGGTTCATCTCGGGAAGGGAGCGCTGACGGCCGAGACGATGGAGGCGCTGAAGGCGCACAATTCGGTGTTCGCGGTGACGCCACCGACGACGGCGTATTTTTCGGCGAAGATGATATCGCAGAAAGTGGCGATGTTTCCGGAAGAGGGGATGGAAGCGCTGTACGAAGTGAAGGTGAAGGGATTTCCGGCGATCATCGCCATTGCGAACGGGGAGTCCATTTTTTCGAAATAACCGGCAGATAGAGGACGATATGCTCACGATAGAGAAGATTCGGGAAGGCGTGGGGAAGTGTCTGGTGAAGGCCGGTACGACGTACCGTGCGGACCAGTTCGAGGCTTACCGGTCGGCGATCGGGAAGGAGACGAACAAGAACGCGCGTTGGGTTCTGGAGCGTCTGGTGGAGAACGCGGAGATCGCGGAGAAGGGGAAGTATCCGTTGTGCGACGATACGGGGATTCCGCATGTTTTCCTGGAAGTGGGGAACGAGATCGATCTGCCGAAAGGGTGGCTTCCGGCGATCCAGGAAGGGGTGGCCGAGGGTCTGCGGGCGATGCCTGGCCGTCCGATGGCGATCAAGGGGAACGACGTTGAGCGGGTGGAGCAGTCGGGGGGTCTTGCCGAAGACCCGGCGGCTGTGGTTCCGCCCTCGATGATCACGAAGGCGGTAGCGGGGAACAAGCTGTCGGTGACGGTTCTGCTGTTCGGGGGCGGGCCGGAAATCCGCGCGAAGACCTACCGGATCTACCACAAGCGAAGCATGAAGCGGGTGGTGGAGGAGGCGGCGGGCTGGGTGGCGGCAGAGGTGGGCGGACTGGGCTGCACGCCCGGTACGGTTGCGATGGGGATCGGCCGGTCGCACACGGAAGCGGCGATGCGGATGGTGGAGGCGATGCGGCAGGGAGACCTGAGGAAGCAGAGCGAATGGGAGATGCGTGTCACGGAGATCGTCAACGCGACGAAGGTGGGTCCGTTGGGGATGGGAGGAGACTACTCGGTCCTCGGGACGTTTCTGAATGTGGGCCCGGCGCGGGCGAGCGGGGTGCGGATAGTGTGCGTAAGGCCCTGCTGCTGCGTGGAACCGAGGCGGGCGACGGTTTCATTCGACGCAGCGGGGAACGTGACGCTGGAATAACCGTTGTCATGAAACAGGAAAGATGGAGTTCCGTTATGGGAAAAGAAACGCAGTTGAACGCCCTGCACTCGCAGCGTCTTCTGGATGAGGCCTGGAGCCCGGTAGCGCGGTTCCGGCTGCTTTCTCTGGGCGTCAACGAAAATACCCGTTTGCTGGAGGCCTCCCAGGCGGTCGGGGACAGCGGCTGCCTTGCCTGCGGGAATTGCATCGACAACTGTCCCGTGGTGAAGGCGAACGTGGGGCTGGTTTTCGAGCAGAACCAGAGGACGTCGATGAACTTGGAGAATGTGGTGCAGGAGGAGTGCCGGCGGTGCTACCGCTGCGTCAAGTCCTGCCCCCAGGTCAGCAAGAGCCTGAAGGAATATGCGGCGGGATTCAGGAGGGCGGAGAAGATCGTTCATCTTCTGGCGGCCTTCACCATTGTTTCCCTTGCCGCGACGGGCGTTACGCATTCCCATTACGTGGATGTCCTGCCCGGTCTCGAGGCCGATACGCTGAAGTACGCCCACCGCACCATCGGTGTGCTCTCCATCGTGATCCCCTTCCTGTACTATAAACTGGATATCGGTCACTTCCGGCGGACGATCCGGAAGGTCTTCACGTGGGGGGCTTCGGACGTTCAGTGGCTGAAAGACACGTGGGCGCACATTTTCAAGCCTGGGAGCGGGAAGGCGCTGGCGAGAAACGAGTTCAACCCGGGGCAGAAGGTCTGGTACACCTTCATCATCTCCTTTTTCCCCATTCTTTACCTGTCGGGCCTGACGGCGATGGTGATGGGTTCGGGTGCGGGGGAGAGCACGCGGCTGGTGGACCTGAAGGTGTTCCACATGATGTTTGCGCTTCCCTTCGACATCATGCTGTTCATCCATATTTACATCAAGTACATCCGGGAGTGGATCAGGGACGGTTTCAAGATCCTCAGGAACTACAGAGAGACGAAGTCCTTCGTATTCACGAGAAACTAGTCGGATCAACCCATTACACTACTGGAACGAGGATAACGTATGGAGAAGAAACAGGCGTTTGCGGGGAACAGGGGTCCGAAGGTCAAGAACGACTGCTACATCTCTCTGGAGCTTGCGAAGAGCGGCGGCATTCAGTTGCAGCTGGACAGCAAGGTGGGGGTTTATTACGGCGGCAGCATCGAGAAGTTGTGCAAGGAGGTCCTGGTGCATCTCGGCGTCAGGCATGCCTCGGTGACGATCGAGGATGTCGGCGCCTACGACTTCGTGATCGCCGCCCGGCTGGAGGCCTGTGTGCGGCAGGTGAAAAAGGTTGAGAAGGCCTATGTTCCGGCGTTCATCCCCGAGAACCGATATTCTTCGAGTGCGGAGAGGATGCGTTTTTCCCGGCTCTACATTCCGGGGAACACCCCCGGCATGATGATCAATGCCGGGATCTACGGGGCGCACGGGATCATCCTGGACCTGGAAGATGCGGTTGCGCCGGCCAAGAAGGACGAAGCGCGGCTGCTGGTACGGAACGCGCTGCGGCAGGTGAACTTTTACGGGGCGGAGCGGATGGTGAGGATCAACCAGCTGCCGAGGGGTCTGGACGATCTGGAGGAGATTATCCCGCACAATGTTCACGTGGTGCTGCTGCCGAAGTGCGAATCGCGGGAGCAGGTTCAGGAAGTGAACAAAAAGATCGCGTCGATCCGGAAGGGCAAGAAATTGAAGGGCGATGTCTACCTGATGCCGATCATCGAGAGCGCCCTGGGGGTGATCCGGGCCTATGAGATCGCGTCGTCGGCGGAGAATGTGGTGGCCGTGGCGATCGGTCTGGAAGATTACTGTGCGGATCTGGGCGTTCAGAGGACGAAGGAAGGATTCGAGTCCCAATACGCGAAGAGCTACCTGGCCAATGCGTGCAGGGCGGCGGGCGTTCAGGCGATCGACTCGGTCTTTTCGGACTTCCAGGACGAGGAGGGTTTGCGGAAGACGGTTCTGAAGTCGAAATCCATGGGGTTCGAAGGGATCGGGTGCATTCACCCGAACCAGATCAAGCCGATTCACGAGAGCTTCGCCCCCCAGGAAGAAGAGATTACGAAAGCCAAGGCGATCGTGCGGGTCTTTGAGAAGGCGAAGGAAAGCGGCCTGGGGGTTGTCGCCCTGGGTTCGAAGATGATCGATGCGCCCGTGGTGAAACGCGCCGTTCAGTCGATCGACCGGGCCATTGCATTGGGAAAACTTTCTAAAGACTGGAGAACGCAAGATGAATAAAGACAAGATGGTAAAAAATGCCGTGGGCCGCATGGTGCCGACCGTGATCAACGGTGGTCAGGCTGTAGCGTACAAAGGTGTCGGCAAGTACCGGCCGACCGGTCGGACCCACGGCGTCCCTATTGCAACTTGCGCGGACTATCCTGCCGACGGCAACAAGCTGGTTCCAACGCTGAAGGAGGCGCTGATCAAGGCCGGATTGAGGGACGGCGTGACGATCTCCACGCATCATCATTTCCGCAACGGCGACGTGATCGCGAACCAGATCTTCGACATCGCCGCGGAACTGGGGATGAAAAATCTGGTCTGGGCGCCCTCGGCATCCTTTCCCTGTCACAAGCCGATCATCAAGCACCTGGAGAACGGGGTGGTTCACCATATCGAGGGGAGCATGAACGGCGACCTGGGCCGGTACTGCTCCCAGGGGAAGATGTCCGGCATGGGCGTTCTGCGGTCCCACGGAGGGAGATACCAGGCGATCCAGGATGGGGAGCTGCACGTGGATATCGCGGTGATCGCGGCGCCGGCGGCGGATGCGTTCGGGAATGCGAACGGCGTCTACGGCAAGACGGCCTGCGGTTCGCTGAATTTTGCGTTGGCGGATTCGGAATACGCCGACAAGGTGATCGTGGTGACGGACAACCTGATGCCGTTCCCCTGCGTTCCATGGCAGATCCAGGGCAGCAACGTGGATTACACCGTTGTGGTGGACCAGGTGGGGATACCGGAAAAGATCGTTTCGGGGACGACGCAGATCACGCGGAGTCCCGACCGGCTGCTGCTGGCGGAAATGACGGCGAGATTCTGCGACGAGGCGGGGATCATCCGGAACGGATTCTCGTTTCAGGCGGGCGCGGGGGGGACGGCGCTGTCCATCGGGATCTACTTCGCGGAAATCCTGAAGAAGAAGGGGATGAAGAGCGGATTTGCGCGTGGCGGGAGCAACAAGTACCTCGTGCAGATGCTGGAAGAGGGCCTCACGGGATACATCCTGGACGGCCAGACGTTCGACCTGGACGGCGTGCGGTCCATGCGGGACAACGCGAAGCACGTGGCGACGAGCCCCTTTACGAGCTACAACTACCACGGCAAGGGGAATTTCGCCTCGATGGTGGACGTGGTGATCCTGGGGGCGACGGAAGTGGACCTGAAATTCAACGGGAACGTGGTGACGCATTCGGACGGGTACCTCCTGCACGGCATCGGGGGCTGGCAGAACTGCCTTTTCTCCAAGTGCACGATCCTGCCCCTCCCGCTGTTCCGCGGCAGGGTCCCCATCATCCGGGACGAAGTAACGACGATCTGCGGCCCGGGCGAACTGATCGACGTCATCGTCACCGAAAGGGGGATCGCCGTCAACCCGCTGCGGCAGGACCTGCTGGACGCGGTGAAGCACTCGTCCCTGCCGATCAAGCCCATTGAACAACTCAAGGAAGAGGCCGAGCGCATCTGCGGAAAACCGGTCCAGCCGACCCTCGGCGACAAGGTCGTCGCCGCCGTCAAATGGGTCGACGGCACCGTCATCGATTCCGTCAGGGAGGTCGTCGAAAGATAGGGCCGGAACGGCGTTTCCATCGGAGCCGTTCCCGGAAGTGCCGGATGCGCCCTGTCCTGGGGTTGACGGGCGTTGCGGGTTGAAGGATCCACCTGTCCCTGGTCCTTAGGAAGAAGCGAAGGAATGAGTCGGATAGGGGAAGCATGGCAAAAACAACATTTTTGAAAGGGAGGTTTCAAATGGTCGAGAAGAAGAAAGACGGTTTGACGAGACGCGATTTCGTCAAGGGAGCGGCGGCGGGACTGGGCGGTGCGGCGGTTCTGGGTTTCCCGGGAATTGTGAAGGCGCAGGCCAAGACGATCAAGTGGAGAATGCAGAACTCCTACCCCAGCACGGTCGAGGCCGGGAAATTCGCGACGCTCTGGGCAAAATCGATTACGGAAATCACCGGCGGACGGCTGACGGTTGAGTACAACGAACCCGGCGCGATCGTTCCCGTCCCGGAGACCTTTCAGAACGTATCGAACGGCACGATCGACTGCACCGTGTCCTTCGCGACCTTCTACCGGGGGATCATGCCGGAGTCGGATATCGAGGTCGGCTTGCCCTTCGCGTGGATCAGCCCCGAAGAGGCCCACGACGCCTATTACAACCGCGGTCTGCTGGAAGAGTTCCGCAAGATTTATGCGGAGCACAACATCTTCTATGCCTGCCCCACCTACTGCAACATCTACTACGGCATGCACACAGTGAAGCCGGTGCGGAAACCGTCTGATTTCAAGGGGCTGAAGATGCGGGACATGGGGATATCCGCCGAATGGCTCGCCCACTACGGCGCCTCTCCTCTGTCGCTGCCGGCCGGCGAGATGTACATGGCGCTGAAGATGAAGACGATCGACGGCGTTCATTACGGCGTCAAGGTCCTGGAGGACCTGAAGCTCGGGGAAGTGTGCAAGTACTTCCTGATCGAACCGAACCCCGGCACGACGGTCATGAACCTCTTCACCTCCATGAAGGCGTACAACGCATTGCCCGACGATCTGAAGAAGATCGTGAAGGATTTCAGCCTCTCCATGGTCCTGCCGGTCGTCGTGGGGTGGGACGAGAACCGGGCGATCATCTCGGTCAAGAAGAAATACGGCGTCGAGTTCGTCAGCTGGTCGAAGGAAGACTCGGCGAAGTCGCGGGCCTACATGATCGAAAAACTCTGGCCCAAGGTGGCGGCAAAGAGCGCGCGCTGCAAGAAGCTGGTGGATATCGTCACGCAGCAGGCAAAAGAGTACGGAAAGATCTGAGGCGGCGGTTGATTTCCCCCAGCGGTTTTCAACTTCTGTGAACACGGAATTCAGCGGGAAGACGGCGAGTGCCGCTCGCCGTCTTCCCGGCT